>Ga0307507_10002001_pt1 | contig 44185 bp, 12 predicted proteins | sample 7_EM_MG_FD_207223 | JGI IMG/M metagenome (GOLD analysis project Ga0307507, IMG submission 207223) | Populus trichocarpa ectomycorrhiza microbial communities from riparian zone in the Pacific Northwest, United States - 7_EM | ecosystem: Host-associated > Plants > Roots > Unclassified | place... | reverse complement strand
ACGAAGCTCTGCACGAAGCTCTGCACGAAGCTCTACGTACAGAGGCTCTGCACGAGGCTCTGCGCGAGGCTCTGCGTACGGAGGCTCTGCACGAAGCTCTACACGAAGCTCTGCACGAAGCTTTGCATGAGGCTTTGCGCGAAGCTCTGCATACGGAGGCTCTACACGAAGCTCTATACGAAGCTCTATGTATAGAGGCTCTGTATAAGGCTCTGCGCGAAGCTCTGTGTACGGAGGCTCTACACGAAGCTCTGTATTAGGTCCCTGCTATATTCCCAATAGCGTCTACACGTGTCTCTGCCTATGTAGCCGCCTTATTTTTTACCCTTATTTTTTTCCTTACATCCTCCCTACCTAGGGAGGCACTAGAACGGCAGCCAGTAGAGGACCATTGCTAGAACTAGATAACTATTACTAGAACTAGACAACTGTTACTAGAATTAGACAACTATTGCTAGAGCTAGACAACTATTTCTAAAGCTAGACAACTATTACTAGAACTAGACAACCGTTGCTAGAGCTAGATAACCGTTGCTAGAACTAGACAACCGTCTCTAGAGTTAGACAACTGTTGCTAAAACCAGACAACTGTTGCTAGAGCTAAACAACCGTCACTAAAACTAGACGACTGTCGCTAGAGCTAGATAACCATTACTAGAACTAGATAACCGTTGCTAGAGCTAGACAACCGTTGCCAGAACTAGACAACCGTCGTTAGAACTAGACAACTGTCGCTAGAACTAGATAACCGTTGCTAGAACTAGACGACTATCGCCAGAACTAGACAACTATTACTAGAACTAGATAACCATTGCTAGAACTAAATAACTATTGCTAGAGCTAGATGACCGTCGCTAGAACTAGACAACTATTGCTAGAGCTAGACAATAACAACTAGCCAGCGAGCACTATAAACGATTTAATCAATTGATTAAATCAAGGTAGTATAGACAGGTAGGCACAAATAGGGAGATGCTAATGGGTAGGTAGATATAGACAGGTAAGTAAATGCAGATAGGCAAGCAGATGTAGATAGGTAAGTAGATATAGATAGGCAAGCAGATGCAAATAGGTAGGCAGATACTAACGGGTAGGCAGATATAGACAGGTAGGCAGATATAAATAGGTAGGCAATGTAGACAGGTAGGCAATGCAGACAGGTAGGCAATGCAAATAGGTAGGCAATATAGATAGGTAAGTAGATATAGATAGGCAAGCAAATGTAGACAGGTAGGCAGATGCTAACGGGTAGGTAGATATAGACAGGTAGGCAGATATAAATAGGTAGGCGATACAGACAGGTAGGCGATATAGACAGGTAGGCGATATAGGCAGGTAGGTAAGTCAATAGGTAAATAGATAGAAGAGAACCATCGCTATATTATATTAAATTATCTAAAATAATATTATTTATTTTGCTAGCCTTATAAATAGCTTTAAAGTAGCTTTTATTTATTTAAAATATATTATTAGTATAAAAGAGGTAAATATAATTATGGTTGCCAAATGCGCAGATTACTGGCAGGCTGCGCACAGGCTGCGTGTCAAAAAAACACAACATAGGCTAGTTGGTCGAGTTGCCAAATGACCTTAACTGCGCGCCAATTGCGTCAACCACCAACCATTAAGGCCATTAAAAGGGTACCATATTTTGCCGATATAGTACGCTATTTAAATTATTCTTCCTAACCTTATAAAGCTAGGCTAAGAAATTTTATTAGTTAAGTTCTTCCTCTGCGTCTACGTTTTAGTTATTATTATTAGTTAAATCCTTATCTTTATCTCCACTCTCTATATCCTTAGAGTTAGTATAATATAGGAACTAATTATTATATCCACAGGTATGTAATAGCAATTTACTATCCTCTGCGGTAATATCTTAAGAGGTATTAATAGTTGGTAATACGGTAGTAGGGTTGTCTATTATATTATTAGGCTAGTATATACCTTTAGGTTTAGTAATAGGTTGCGGCAATTTCTCTGGTATTACTGTTACTTACTAATATAGGCTTATGGGTACATAGGTTACGTCTTCCCTTTATTAATTACCTTCTGTATATAACTAGCTTATTATTACTATTTTCTATAAGGGTGCCTACTATTAATTCTAGTTAAAGGCGTTTCCTATATCTATTTAGGTTAGCCTTATAACTATTTAACTTCCTAGGCGCGGCGAGCTTGCTTTTATTATCCTTTATTAGGGTACTTATTACTAATCTTAGTTATAGCCACTTATTATATCTACCCAATTTGGTCTTACTATTATTTAATTTCTTATATCTAATAGGCTTACCCTTACTATCTTCTTTAGAGCTATATACTGCTAATTCTAAATAACTCTACTTCTTATCTTCTCCTAGTTTACTCTTACTACTAGCCTTATATAGCGTTAGGACTTACTAGCTGTCTTTTATACTACATCTATTATATTTAGGCGCTTTAAATTTAATAGCTAATAGTATATTATTAGTGGTAGCGACTTAGGAGTTTAAGCTAGGAGGTAAGAATAATGCTATAAGCACGGCCTCCTTTATACTATTTTTTTGCTATTTTACTAAGAGCTGTAATAAGTATACCCTCTAACTATATTATGAGGTTTTTATGTCTCTACAGTAATATATAGATGTTCTTTTTAGGCGGACTATTAATATTAAGCTCTATATAAGCTCGCAGTTTCTCCTATAGCTTGCCTAAAGCTATATACTAGTATAGGTTTCCGCTTATTAGATATAAGACTTAAACTACCCTAACTATTAACTTGCCCGTTAAGCCTATAGATTAGATTTTAATCTTAATATCTCCTATATTAATTATATTGCTTATTACTAGGGTTACTAGCTAAGGCGAAGGGATACTATATAGTAGGTTTTCGGTAATATTTATAGGCTGTGTCGCATATAGTAGCTAAGGTAGTATTATCTTATTTTATGCTTTAGTTTTTAGGGGTAATATATATTTACGCAGAGGTAGGTTTTTTAATTTCTTAGAGATACTTAATACTCTCCTTACGCAATTAGAATAAGCACGTCCTATAATTTTTAGAATTACCTACAGTTTTTAATCTAGTGGAGCATTGGTAAATTATAAGAGTTGCTAATAAAACTCCTTAATTATAGAGTTACCGTAATATATTACGTGCTTAGGCTTAACTTTAATTATAATATCTTTAACCCTCTCTTTTAGTCTATTATAGTTTTTAATACTTATTCTAAAGCCTTAGGCAATATCTATATCATTAGTTGGCTTTAGGTTCGCCTTATACTATATATCTAGCTTTGCCCATAGTTGCGTTATTATTAAGCCGCTTATTTAGTTAGGTATATGCAATATTGCGGTATATATTAAGTAGAAGGTAACTATTAAAGTAGGGGGGCTTTATATAATAGCTAGCTAGCGCTATACTAGTATAACTTTAGTGTTAGACGTAGTTAGAGGTTAGTTATTAGAGAGATAGAAGGTAGGATAAGTAAGGTAAATAAAGGAGAGGTAAAGCGGTCGATCTTATAATTGCCTATATATGCCCATATAAAGGTAAAATTGGCTATTATTTACTGCTACTAGTTAGGGTAAATATAGCTAGATTTGGTGCTATATAGTTAAATAAGGGTATAATTATATAACTTATAGGGACTACCCTATCTAATCTATTTAGGGCTAAGTGGTAGTCTAGTACTGCTACATCGGGAAAATATTCGCAGGCAAGGTTTCAAGTTAAGTTTATTAAGCGCGTTTCGCGTAATTAATATATAATTAACCAACTTAATACATTTAAAAGTAAAATAATACACAGTTAACCAACTTAATAACTTTAAAAGCTAACTGCATATTCCTTAACATATAATTAACTAACTTAATATATTTTAAAGTTAAATAATACGCAGTTAACTAACTTAATAACTTTAAAAGCGAACTGTATATTCCTTAACATATAATTAAGGTAATGTAATATATTATTTTAAAGTTATATACCAATTGCGTAAATAAATTTTTACTATTTTCTTAGCCTATAGCATGCTAGCTTATAACATATTATATAATCTTATATAGTCCCATATAGTCTTATATAGTTTTATTACTATATTATATATTATAGATTCTATACTAGCTTAGCTACTTTTACTATTTATTCTAGCTTCTATATAATAACGTAATATAGGTTCCTTTTTTAAGAAAGTTATCTAAGTATAAAGTATTATATTAGTCCTAATTAATATAATTATTAATATAGTATAAATCTAGACAAGAAGTAGCGGATAAAGTAATTGTTAGATAATCTGTATTCTCTAAAGGCGTAGGTCACGTGCATAAGTCACGTGTATAGAGCCCGTGCACTATAAAGCCTCTTTATAGCTCAAAGCCCTAAGGGCTTATTAGAACCATTAATTAACAATTAAGTCAAGATTATTAATGAATTAACCTATTTCATTAATAAACTGCTCTATATACATTTCGTAACAGTTATAAGCTTAGTCCGCCGACTTAAGAAGCTATTTAGCTATTACTCAATTATTTAAAGAAATTCTACCTTATTGTTAGACTCTAACACCTTATTATTAAGACATAGACTCTAACAGAAATCCTACTTTAATTGTTACAGGATAATTCTAACACAAGATTCCACGAGATTCCATAAGATTCCATAAGAAATCCTACCTTAATTGTTATAGGACAATCCTAATAATAAGGACGACCCCAATAATATGGATAATCCTAACAACAAAAATACCATTTTAATTCCTCCTTTGCCTATTAGTTAAATAACTCCACCGTTAAGTTTATTAACTATAATTATCCTTAATAAGCCAGAAGACTGGGAATAATGGCTATGGCAACTCTAAGCCCTTATAGATTAGTAAATTTGGGCCTATATTAACCTAGCCACAGAAGCACCTTAAGAAGGTTTACTTAAAAAACTACCTTATCTAAAGGTCACAGATTTTAATTAGGATGCAACCTTATATATATAGCTCTTAACAAATTAACAGAGAGCGTATAAGAATAGCAGATAATACTATAACCAAGATATAAAGTACTTCCTAAAATAGGAAGAGCATTTATAACAGATATGCGCCCAGATTATATCCATAGTATTAATTTAGAAGAAGCTACTGCTTAACCCTTCTATAACCATTAAAGAATAGCTATCTTGGTTAAAGGAGAACACAGAACCTACCTTATTATTTGTTAGAAAAAAGGTACAATATTAGTATATAGAAGCCCTTAAGGGGTTTAAACAATTATTAAAATTAAACTAATAGCTAGATTAATGGGAATATATAATATTATTAGGAGAGAAGTACAAGACCCCTTAAATATTTAATGGAATCTGGCTTTAAGATTTGGTAGAAGTTATTTAACCTTTTAGCAACACCTACTGTATAAAGTACACTACTAAGTTAAATAACCCTTAGAAGTTAAAATCTTCTAAATACTACAGAGTAGCAAAGGAGCTGCAAAAAGGACTTAGAACACCCTTAAAGAAAGCTAATACTACTATAAGAGAGAGTACCTTTAATATAGACTTTGCAGAGTAAGCTATTAAGGATCACTCTAATACTACTAAAGGTTTATAAAGAGGACAATCCTTAGCATATAATAGACGCTTAAAGAGAGCCAGGACACTAATAGATAAGGAGACGTCCTATAAGAAGCTAACACCTAAGTGCTTAGCATGCGGAATATAAGGACATTCCATTTAGGACTATTAGTGTTTATTTAAAGACAAAAGACCTACAGGAGTTATAATAGGAGATGCTTATATTAAAAGGGCACTAAAGAAGGTAGAAAAGAATAAGAATCTTACTAACTAAGTTACAAAGATTAGACTTAAAGAATAAGAAGATAAGGCTTAACAACAATAGAATAAGAGCCAGAAAGTTAAGATTAAGGGAGAAGCTAATGCGATATTCCTAAAATTATATTACACTAGTTAACTCTATCTACTAAAGCTATTAACTATTCTTAACTTAGGAACTACTCTCCATATCTTTAATAACCTTTCTTATTTTCATAACTTTAAAAAAGCTTTAAGATATAAATATGTTGTCACCGGCAGCTTAGAAGTGCCTATACTAGGCTATAGTAATATTACTATATAGGTTATAAAACCAGAAAAGAGTAAGGGAATCCTATATCTTAAGGACGTTGCCTTTTATATAGACTTTAATATAAACCTAGTATTATCCCATCTACTTTAAAAACAAGGGTACTACTAGGATAATAAAGGAGACAACAATCTTCTAGTTTGGAAGGATAATATAATCCTATATTAAATAGAAGAATGTTATAGACAATAGACTATTAAATATATCTAACCAGGAAGTCTATTAGTATTTAATATAAGCTAACTGCTATACCGCCAATGGAAGCGTAAAGCATTATTAAGAGATACTTATCCAGATTTAAAAGGTAATGCGCATCTATGGTATCTACGTCTAGGTTATCCAGGACCTATAAGCCTTTACTATTTAGGTCTTAACGCCTTAGGAGTTAAGCTTTAAGGCCCAAAGATAATAGAATGTTAATATTACAGTCTCGTCAAAATTAAGTATTGGATCTTACGAAGGTTCTTAAAACAGAAAATTAATAAACCCTATCTTAACTTCCATATTAACTGGACTAACCTTAAGGAAGCGCATACCGGATTTATATAAGTTATACTTATCTATAACATCTACTTAGGAAGATCCTTTCTATATTTTATAATGACGCATAGTAAGAAGAAGGAGACACTATAAGTGCTTAAAGATTTTATCTAATGGATTCGTTTAAGGTATAACCTTAAAGTTAACACTATTAGATTAGATAACAAGCTAAGGAGAAGGAGAACCCTTAAATGGCTATAGACTTAATGGATTATATTTAAGCCTTCAGCGCCATATACCTAAGCTTAAAACAGTACCGCCAAATACTTAGGGGGTATAATTATTAAAAGAGTACATATAATAAGAATTGCTGCTAATTTACTACACAATCTATAGAATAAGATAGTTAACTATACAGTTTACCTTTAAGATTAAACGCCATGGGAAAGTAATAGTTAGAAATCGCTATATAAGAGGTTTTATACCTTCCTAGCCAATAGGAGATTAAGAAGACCATAACTAGCGCACCTAAAAGCCTACAGCTGTAGGGCATACGTAATAACATTAGATGCCCAGCTAAAGAAGAAAAGGCTGAGTAAGCTAGATCTATAAGTCTATATCAGCTACCTTATTAGCTATAACTCTACCAATATCTACAGGATCTGGATCCTATATAAGGGTATCATTATCTCTACTAGAGACGTTATCTTTGATAAAAAGACGTTCTTCAACAGCAAGCAAATGGACATCTTAAAGGATCTACACACTAAATTAGATACGCTAATTAAGAAGATTTAACACCCTAATACCCTAACCAAGAATAAGGTCCTTCTAGAAGATAATAAAGAAGTATTTAAACCGTCAATTTAAGAGGAAGACAATAATATTAATAAGCCAGTTTAAACCTTTAATAAGTTAGCAGATCTTAAGCTTGTAAGAGCTCTTAAAGATACGTATTATACACCACCTCCAATAAAAGAAGACGAAGAATCTCCATATGCCTTTTACGTCAAGTATCCTATAAAGTTAGATGTATAAGGTACTAATTAGGATATTATCAGCTAAGTAGGAAATAGGTTTTATACTTAGGGGGTGTTTAACAACTTGGTTAAAGACTTATTTAAGGAAGCCTGCGATAATAGGTTTAAAGACTTTATTACTAAAAGGATCACTTCAGCCTATTACAGCGCCTTCTTAGCAGGAAGGAAATTTAACCTTAATAGTTAACTTAACAACAGTAAGCTAAAATTAGGTAGAATACGTGATGTCAGATTATATAGGAAGAACTTACCTCCGCCACCTTAGTTAATCCACAACCTTAATACGTATCCTCTTTAAGATTAGTTCCAAGAAGCTTAACAAGCCCACCTCTAATCCCATTATTAAATAAGGTTATTTTAAGAAACAGAAAAGAAGCATATAAAGGGATAGTAGATTCTTAGCTTAATATAGGTGTTTATCTATAAGATGGATAAGCATAAATTCCTCTAGAAATGCAAGGCACGCTTAGTAGTATACAGAAATTAATAGGCCCTAAGAGACCTACCTATAACAGCTACTACATTAGCTAGTATAACCTTCTGAACCCTTATAGCAATTACCGCAAAATTTAACCTAGAGATAATATAGATAGATGCAGTTAATGCGTTTATCCATTGCAATCTTAACAAGGTTATCTATATAAAGCTACCGCTAGGGTTTAATAAAGGAAAGATATATAAAGTACTGCGCTTAAGAAAAGCCCTTTACGGACTATAATAATCACCACTATTATAGTAGAAGAATCTTATAAGCTCACTAACAGAATTGGGTTTTAAAAAGATACCCCAGGAGCCGTGTATTATGCTAAAAGGTGGAATAGTTATCTTCTTCTATATTAACAATATTATCTTCTACTACCAAAAGACAGATAAGAAGAAAGCTTAAAAAGCAATCAAGGAGCTAAGCAAGGAATACCAGATAAGTACCCTTGGTAAGCTAAAATGGTTCCTAGGAATCTATATACTATATAATTATAGCCAGAGGCTCCTGTGGCTATTCCAGGAAGCCTATATTAAGAAGATAGCTAACTAGTATAAGATAGATCTTAAAGGGCGTCTTCTAGATACTCCTATAGCTGAGTTAGAACTCCTCCCTGCTAATTACTAATTAATCCATTTAATACGTCCGTTCCCCAATATAGACCTATTAGTCCGTCCTATATCCCTACCAGCCTCTACAATACTATATTAGAGAAAATTGGGTTTAGTACTCTATATAGCCACTACAACACATCCAGATATTGCCTTTACAGTATTATAGCTAGTAAGGTTTAATTAAAACCTAGGCCAAGAGCACCATTAAGCGGCAGATAGAGTTATTTAGTACCTATATAGCACAAGGAGCAGAGCAATCTACTATAAAGGAGATAAGGAAGGAATAAACAGTAAAGGGAGAGACAAAGGAATACGCGACCAAGGACAAGACAACAGAGACGGTAGAAGTAAAGCGCAATTATTTATCTATGCCAGTGACGCATTATTCGCAGATAACTCCATTAACAAAAAAAGGTTACAAGGATATATTATAAAGCTATTTAAAGGGCTAATTATCTAAAAAGTAAACAAGCAGGGTATAGTTATAATGTTAAGTACAGAAGCCAAGTTATTAGCCCTATTATAAACGGTAAAGGAAGCCGTCTTTATTAGCAGGTTATTTAAAGCAATAATATTACACCTAAACAAGCCCTTAATTATTAAATGTAACAATACCCAGACACTCTAACTAATTATAGAAGATATAGTAAAGCTAATTACAAAGCTCTAATACATTAATATCTATTAACACTAGCTATATTAGGAATACGTAATAAGACGAGTATAATTTCAATAGACAGCAATAAAGGAGATAATTGCCAATGGACTTATAAAGGCCCTGCCTAAGCAGAGGTTTCAAAGCTTTATTAATATAATTGGAATAGTGGATATTAAGGAGTGGCTAAATAAGGAGAAGCAACTAGAGGACCTAAGGGATAGTATTAGAGCAAGATAGAAGGATTTAGATAAGATTATAGTTTAATTAACTCATTAACGGACACAAGAAGGTGGTTAGCTTTAACCTTAAAGAGCTTAAAGCTAAGGGGGTATATGATAATCTGTATTCTTTAAAGGCGTGGGTTATATACACGAGTCACATATACGGAGCCCGTGTACTGTAAAGTCTCTTTATAGCTTAAAGCCCTAGGGGCTCATCAGAACCATCAATTGACAATCAAGTCAAGATTATTAATTGATCAACCCATTTTATAATAGTAATATACGCGCTTTATAGAATAGATGGCATTAAATAAAAGTGACTACCTCTAAGTACTTACCTAGTATTTACGCTTAAGCGCGGCTACCTTTTTACCTTAACTATGCCGTATATTAGATGCGGCAGTCTATAATTTAATGGTTAAAGCAGCTCTACTATAGCTCTAGTATACTACACGTATACACTATACTTATCTAACCTTTTAATATTTAGAATGGTAACAATTAGCTAAAGCTAGCCTATAAGTCTTCTACCTAATAGCGTACGGCCCTTTCTAATATGGTCGCCGTTATCTATATACTCTTAAATCCATATATAATCACTAGTTAGAACATTGCCAATTTAGTATATAACATACTACCTTACTAATTTAGCCCTTAAGGTCAGTTGTATTTTTTCTGTCTCATTTCTAATAGTGGATAGATAGATATATTTTAATAAGCAGGCGCTTAACCTATAAAGGGTCCTTTTTCTAGTCTATATTAGAGTTTTAGGCATACTCACCTTATAGTTTTCGCCTATACTCTTAGACAAATACTATAATGCCGTCTAGAAACCCTAGGATTTTATAGCAGTTTGCCATATAAGATATATAAAGCCACGTCTTTAACCCAAGACGTCTTTAGATAAGATCTATTACCCTACCTATATCTTCTAAAGACTACCAAAGCTTTATAACTGCTAAATACTATATTAGTTAAGTAACCTATACCTTTAGATACTAGGAAGACTGTAGTATAGAATTACTATTTATAAAAGCTATTTCGTCTTCTATTACTAGTACTCCTACCCGTCATAAATTATAAAAGTAGATTTAAGATAGCAAATCCCATTTATTTATTAAGTTATAAAATGCCCTAATAATATAACGGTGTCTAGCTTTGCCATTTACGCCAGTATAGTACCTATCTGCGCATTTATATAGGCGGATATTTTCCTTAAAATATATAAGGGCATGGAATTTTAATATATTAAAATGGCCCATATTAGAATCCTTTGCCTTTAGACGGAAACTTTAAAACATACCTTTAAGTATATTAATTTAATATAGGGCGTGGTGTATATATTATAGTGTCTCCTTATTATAGGTGCGATACTAGGCTATAATAACAAAGTTGTATATGGCTCTTATAAAATGCATAGTATATAGTTCCCTAGATAATAGTAGTGGAGCTAGTATAGCGACATGTTAATAAACCATAGCTTTTTATTTATTACCTGTCTATTAAGTAACTTTACTAAATAATAAATTATTAAACCGTTTTAGCCCTATAAAAACTAGGACTTATTTAAAACGCTAATTAAGCTAAGCCTCTGTAGATATATTTATTATAGTTATCTTTATTCCTCTTCTCTTTTTTTTTTTAGCTAGATAATATTACCTACCAGTTTCTATATCTATTTAATAAGTTGCATAACGATACCCTTTAGAAGCTAATATAGAATATCTACTATTATATCCTTATGGATATTAAATAGGCAATAGTGCTATATAAAACATTCTACTGGGTATATCCAATTATCTAAGGATAGAAGAATGTTCTCTAGTTGCTAGCGTTTAATTTATCTTTTTATCTCCTTATAGGTGCGTAGCGGGTATTGTTTCTTAGTTAAGTTTTTACGCTTTAAAGGGGGGACCTGGTATATAGTGTAGTGCTATTAGCTTTTAACACCTATAAGCAGCACTTATTCTTTATAGTCTGCCATTATTCTATATATAATTAGATAACATTATCGCATAAAATTATCTGTATATTAAAGGTCTATGCCGCTTTCTATAAGATACTTAATTGCTATTATATTTTAGTTAATAGAATATAGCGTTAGAATACTAAAGCAGGACTTATATTTAAGTATAGTTCTTATCGCCTTATAATATGCTTTACTTTTTATATTATTATCCTTTTCTTTAATAACTAGTATAAAACTAATAAGAATATTTATGGGGGATGTCTATTAGCGTTAAACTTATTAGTTAAGGTTACCAATGGTAAGATATACCGGCTAGGCCGATTTGTTACTATAGTGCATTGTTAGCTGGGTCTTATTAACTGCTATAAGTATAGAAACTACTATAGTACCGCTAGGAAGCTTGCCTTATATCTCCCACTACCAATTACCACTATATAGCTTATTATAGACTTAGTAGTTATTAGCATTATAGAGTCTCTTTAGTGCATATACTAGTGTATCTTTAAAGGGTTAATAGCTAATTAAAAAGGCAATTATATTTATAACATCCTAGTAAAGAATATAGTATTTCCTCTACTTAGAGCCTTTAATATTTAATTCCACCTTATACTCTAATTGGAGCTATTATTTATTTTATATGCTAAATGGAATAGCGGTAATTAGTTCCTCCCATTAATTTATAAATTGGAAGCTAAGTAGGCTATAAAGTAGGCTAAGGCGGGTGTCTTTATATAGTGCAGCTATATTAAAAAGGCGTAATTAAACTCCGAATAAAAAGAATTGTATAGTATACTTTAACTATTATTATATTATAATATAGTAATATCTAAAATTGTCTAGTTAACTTACTCTATATTATTATTAGTCTTGCATAAAATTGGTTTACCTACCTTTATATTCTTAGTTGCTTTAAATGTCTTTACTCTAAGTAATAATAATAATAATAGGACGCTTTTTTAATATAGTATACCGCATAGAGGCACTATATGGGCATTCTACTTATATTCTGCCGCTACTAAAGCGTATTTATTAGTATCCGTATTTATACTATCCGGTTATAATTACGCGTTATCTAACTAGTAAGAGTGGTGGGTTTAATCGCGAATTATAAGTAGTTAGGCCGTAATAAATGTGCGAGTATTATATCTCTCTTTACGTACTTTTTTTATAGATATATTAGTGGCTAGGTAGCTGCCTTTTATAGCACAGTATACCTTTTATTTTCTTGCTAGAACTAGTTATGCTAAAGCATAAGTATAAATAGCCTAACACTAAGTTTAAGGACTTAAAAGAGTCCAAGGTAGCTAAACTGGACGCTAAAGCGCAAGTATAACCAGCTTAACACCGGGTTTAAGGACTTAAAGGAGTCCAAGGCAGCTAAACTAGACACTAAAGCGTAAGTATAACTAGCTTAATACTAAGTTTAAGGACTTAAAAGAATCCAAGGCAGCTAAACTAGATACTAAAGTGTAAGTATAACCAGCTTAATACCAAGTTTAAGGGCTTAAAAGAGTCTAAGGCAGTTAAAATAGAAACTGGAGGTATTAAAAGGAATTTTAAAAATAAACTTTTAAAAGCTGTTAAAGATAAGTAGTTAGCCTATAAGATATAGGCTTTCTATTTAGTTACTTCGCGGGCTTCAAATTATCTATGTTATTGCCAATACCTATTATCTAGCCTGGCCCTTTAGCGTTACCCTAATAATAAATATAAGACTTCTAGGCAGTAGCTTAGGTTAAATATTGGTTAGAACTCTATATACCTAAAACTAAATATTATGGTTCTAAGTACTAACTTATTAAGCCATCTTAAATTAATTAGCACTACCCTTAATCTTCCTTTTTTTCTTGTTATGGCTTATATAGAAATAACGGAATCTGTAGGTCTAGATAGCTGATATTGTCTGGCTCTGTAATATTAGTGGTAAATAATATCTTTACTGTAGCTGTGGTTTTATAGCCATTGCCTAAGAATACTGTATATTATTATTTAGACAAATAAAGGGATTTTGGGTACTATTAAGTCTTTAGTTTATAGTGTCCAGTTTAGCTGTTTTAGACTCTTTAAGTCCTTAAACTTGGTGTTAAGCTTAGTATTAAGCTGGTTATACTGCGCTTTAGCGTCTAGTTTAGCTACCTTGGACTCTTTTAAGTCCTTAAACTTAGTGTTAAGCTTGTTATATTTACGCTTTAGCGTCCTATTAAATAGACATGTTAGCATAAGCCTATATATTACTAGTGTGCAGAGAGCTAAAATATAGTTGGAGCCCTTTAAATGATTTGGTAAAAAAGAACGGGTTATTTAGGTTAGCCTATAGATTGGCCAGCTTAACCTTAATATCCTACCCCAGCTTATAAAGATTAGGGCCATCTCTACCCAGTATACTACTGTTAATCTACGTATTGGCATCTCTCTTATTTATAGCGGCTAAAGAAGCTTTAGATGTCTAGTCTCTAAAAGGTATTATAATACGGCTTTTAAGAGAGCCCGCTCCACGCTAGGGCACTAGACGCTATATTATAGGTAGAGCTTATAGTAGTTATATAAGGCGGGATATATTTCTAGGTAGTGTGTGTTTAAAGAAATTAAGGCTAAGGCAAGCTTAATATAGCTATATTTTTAAAGATAAAAAGGCTGTAGTGTTAGTTTAGGCGGCTATAAAAGTTTAAAAGATTAAGTAAATAATAGTAGGAAATGGAAGAAAAAGGCGCGTAAATAAGAGTACGGTGTTACAGGGCTAGGGTAATAATAGCTGTGTTGTGGATGGCTTAATATATAATTTGGACTATAGGACCTATATATAAATAAGTCTAGCGAATATCTTTAATATAAAGCGTAGTAGCTATAAGCGGGATCTATGGTACTAGTTTTGGGTTGCCTATGTAGTAGACGTAATAGCTTACCTAAAAAAATTGCTTTGTTAGTAATATAGCTTAAAAATAGGTTGTACTTTAGGTGAAAGGGCATCCTAAAGCCTTATCTTGCGTTTATGGAATAAAATACCATGTTATATTTTACTTTATTTTGTATAATCTTAGACTTTTTATAATATCTTAGATCATCCCCCTACTTCTCTCTACTATGTACTTTACCTTATCTTACACTTATAGGATAAAATACTATATTATATTTTACTTTTTTTTTTATATAATCTTAGACCTTTTATAATGTCTTAAATTATCCCCCTACCTCTCTCTGCTATGCATTTTACCTTACCTTACACTTATAAAATAAAATACTATATTATATTTTACTTTTTTATACAATCTTAGACATTTTTTAATATTTTAAATTGTCCTAAACTTATTCCCCTACCTCTCTAGAGCTACTTTACTAACTAGTTATAATATAAAGAATAGAATTATTAGCTCTCTTATTGTTATATATCTAGTCTAGTTGCTTAAGTATACTTATTAGGATATCTATTATCTTATCTATAACTCTTTGGCTTCCTATATAATATATATAATAATAATATTCCAAGGCTTCTACTATAGGTTATACTTATTTTTATATGCCTTGCTATTTATATTTTGCAATTTTATTTACTTAGTTAGTAGCGCAAATCTTATATCTTGTCTCGCTATATATCTTTTATTCTACTACCTATATTAAAGCTTACATCTTATCCTACTTCTTATATTAAGACTTATATTCTATTCTATTCCTTATATTGCTCTTATATTACTCTTATTAGTATATGTTATTGTCTTAAGTTAATACTATTAGCACACCTTCTTATTATAACTATTAGGATTATCTTATTAGATTATTGCTAATTGTCTAATATATTATCCGCTCTACTATCTTTATGAGTTACTCCATATTATTCTATATAAAGCTTTTACCTACTTATAAGTATATAGGGTCCCTAACTATAATGGCGGCGCCATATCTAGAATCTAGTTGGTACTTAACTACCGCGACTAATAAGAACTTATTATAAATAAGTAGTCCAAAGCTGCAGTAAGGGCCTATAATTAAAAAAAATATATAACAAAATCCTTCAATACTGTGCTAACGAAATTAATAAAGTGTTTAATGGTAGGTTATTAGTGTCTAGGCCCGTGTAAAATGGAGTTAAGTATATAGTTTTTGACCTTCTTAACACCAAGTATGGGCACGTATTTAAGAGATCCAATCTACTATTAGAGTTTAAACCTTTTGCTATTGCCGCTAAAAAATCTATATGGCAATACGTAACGACTAATAGATGTGGAGGCGTAAAGGTTATAATGGCTAATATTGTTTAAAAGCATAGCGCCTTGTCTTCTAGAGAGTAGTCTATTAACTTATCTAGATTAAGGGCAACCTCTAAGGCCGCCTAGGTACTTAGTAGTCTATCTATTAAAGTCCTATAATAGCTAAATACTATACCTATACTATTCTATAAAATGAGCTTTACTATATATAGTTACTTAGATAAACGGCCATTAAATGGGGCCCCCATTCCATACGGATTTGTATTAAAAACTAAGTATAAGTATTTATTATTTAATTCTCCAGAGAAAATTAATGTATATTACTGTGGATATAATAAGCTATAGGCCGTAATAAGTATAAACTTCTCGGCGGATAAATATAGGAATGGCTGGACTATAGTAGATCTAACCACTAGTATACTAATTCTTAACTATATAAACCTGGTATTTACGGTACTTTCTATAAAGAAGGCCAGACTTAATATAATTATAATTAGAGTTAAAGATCCTAATTAGATTATAAAGCGTAAGAGACTTTATAATTTATATAATATTATATAATATTATATAGATCTGTCTAATGTATATTTATAGGCATAAGATTTAATAAATATAGTTCTAAGTCTAACTCTAACCCTAATATTATATGGCTAGTGCTAACTAGAAGAAGAATAGATATACCTACTTTAGGTTAAACTAGTTATAAGTAGTTAACCCTAGAGTCTACGCCACCTATACCTAAGCAGTTAGATCTAAATTATATATTAACCCTAAAGTCTACGCCACCTATACCTACTAGTGTTTTATTAGCCATATGGTTAGCTATAATTAAAACTGCTTATAGCTGGACCTATAGTAGTAAAGACCAGCCTACTTTAATTTGGGTAATAGATACTATAACTACTTTAGGCAAGGTAGATGCACTAGGTACTACTACTTTAAGTATAGCTGCTACCTCTTTATCGCCTAAACCTCTTAATATAGCTAGCTTCTATTTAGTGACGGATAGTCTAGTAGGTAATTTAGATACCTATATAGAGGGTAGTAACTCTATAATAGCTAAACCTTTAAATATACTTTAGCTTTTAAATAATAACTACCTTATAGTTTAGTTTGTTATATAAATTATTAAAGAGTATATTATAGTATATAGCATTATATTCTAGGTGTCTTATAAAACTAATAGAATGCCTACTTATTATTTATATAAAATGGCGTCTATCTAATTTATAGATGCTAATATTGCTAGCAATATTAAGATTAGCACTGCTAATACTACTTCTCTAGTTACTTAACAACTATTATATCTAACTATACTTAAGCATCTTACTTACATGCTCCCGCAAGATTCTATAACCCTATAACTTTACTATATTAGGTTTATTGTCACCTCTAATAAACTTATATTAGGTAACGTAATCAAGGGGTTAGTGGGCCAGATGGGTTAGTGGGCCACCCCACTAAATCGCGTCGCGTTTACTAATATTTACTAGCTATGGCAATATCAAAATAGTAAGCAGCCTTATATAAAGAAGGAAGGCTTGAACTAGCTATTTAAGCCTTTAAGCAAGGCCTTTTTCAATCATATAGGGCTGCTGTAAAAGCCTACGATGTTCCACGAAGTACCTTTAAACGCCGCCTCGACGGTATACCAGCGCAGCCTGATTCTAACTTAAAAAAACGCCTTCTTACACCTACTAAAGAAGAGTCTCTTACCGAATGGATCCTATTAATGGATTGACGCGGTATGCCACTAAGGGTAACAACTGTACGGCAAATGGTAGGTCTTTTAATTTTATAGCACGAGAAATAAGCCTCCATAGGCAAGACCTGGGTACAAAGCTTTATTAGCCGCTATAACACACTTTAATTAAAATACAACCGTAAGTACGACTACTAGTAAGCGAAATGTAAAGATCCGGAGCTAATCTGAGCCTGGTTTTAACGCGTATAGCATATAAGAGCTGAATACGGCATTCTTAATGATGATACCTATAATTTTAACAAGACTGGCTTCTAGATAGGTGTAATTGCTATAGTAAAGGTAGTTATAGAGATAGATAGGGCTGGGAGACCAAGGACAACGCAGCCAGGTAACCATAAATGGGTTACCGTAATTAAGGCGATCTATACGCGAGGCTTTGCAATCCTAGCGCTTATTATCTTTAAGGCAGTAATACTGTTAGAATTACAAGGTCATAAGGTCACAGCAGAGCAGTCTTAAGGGTCTAATTAATGATAGAGATAACGCAGACGATGAATATTAATTGATTCGTGATGCAGTAGATGCGGTTAATATCTATCTAGATTGACATGCAGAGCTCGCTCTCGCGACATATCCAGAGCTTAGTCAGCATCTCTCGCTTAATTCTAACACTCCCCTATGCTAACAACGCTCTCCTCGTCTGTCCCAAATAGGCAATTATAAAGCTATTCCTAAATACCTTGTAAGTGCCATTTGGCCTACGTACAGAGGGAAAACCTATAGTAGGCGAAAAACCTCCGTAACTTGCTCTGTCTCTATCCGTTACCGTCTTTATTAGTTACCAATTCCTAGCGTTACACAGTGCTTCGTAAATTGGTCGATTGGTAGCTGTTTCGTGAGCATATCTCCTAGCTGATCTTTGCCTGGTATATATACTACTTTGAGTCAACCTTACTAAACCATGTCGTTTTATACGAAGAGGTATTGAGTCTTAATATGCTTGGCTTTCTGGTAGTGTTTTGTGTTGTATAAAAGGTTAACTGTACCCTTATTGTCATAGTAAAGCATAAAGATAAAAGGGTCGTCATTATCTCTCTTTTTTAGATCTCTTATCAGCTTTTTAAGCCATACTACTAACCTTGCTCCTTCTGATGCCGCCATAATCTCTGCTTCCATTAAGCTTAATACCATCAACTTCTGCCTTTAAGCTATCTAGATCACTGCTCCCCTATAGTGTATAACTGCTATGCCTTAGAATGATATCTGATTATATTCTATTCCCCATATAGCATTAGTAAAGATATTGTAACCAGTAGGTAATATAAGCTTACATAAAGGAAGGTAAACTGCTTAACTTAAGTAGGTAATTCCTGCTTCAAGAGTGCCGTTTAGATATCTTAGTAGCTGCTTGCTTAAGCGGTAATGCAATTCTCCTAGTGCTGCTATAAACCTAGCTAACTAACCGACAGCGTAGCTGGTATTAGGATGTATGCAGTTTAAGAGGTAGATTATAGAGCTAATAATCTGCCGGTATACTGTCGCATTATTATACTTAAGGGGACTTTTGATATCTGCTTTTAGAACAGTGCTAGCTGGTATTAGTAGCTTAGCCAAATTATAGCTATCCATTTTCAGCCGTTTAAGTAGCTTCTTGGTGTATATTATCTAATATAGCTTAAGGGTTCGGTTTGTACGGTCTTAATTAATTTAGAAGCCTATAAATACTTCTATAGGACTTAGGTCTTTGCATCTCCATTCTCTTAAAATTCTTGTCTTTGTGCTATTAAGGTATCAGCGCTTTCCTATAATTAGCATATTATTAACAAATAGCAAGATATATACTTCATTTCTTATAAAGAGATTAGGGTTAGTATTAGCTGCTTTTAAACCTATGCTCTTAAAGAACTTCTTAACCATTTAAAACCATTCTCTCGGTGCCTGCTTTAGGCCGTAAAGTAACTTATTTAGCTTTAAGTAGACGTCTTTTACGCCCTTAAGCTTAGGTTTAAAGTCTCTTAATAGGTTAGAAATCTGCATGTAAATCTATTTTTATAACGGCGGGTCTAAGAATGCAGTTTTGACGTTAATATAGTCAAGCTTAAGGTCCTCAGCTGCCACCTTTACCATTAGGAACCTAAAGGTGTCGTATTATATAACAGACGTAAATGTCTTAAAATAATTAATGTCGGGGGTCTGCTTGTCTCCCTAAATATATAGTCTTGCCTTCTTACAAATTACTTCTCCCTTAGTATTATACTTATGCTTTAGAACTAGCTTGCTTAGGAGTAATAATCTTCCTTCTAGTACTCTCCCCCTTATAATAGTATAGGTGTGCATCCTCTTAAGTAAAAGGAATTCTTTAAAGATAGCTTTTATCTAGCTAGGAGCGTCTTCCCTTAAGGCCTAATCTAACTTAATAGCGTTAAAAGGTGCTATAGGTGCTCCTATAGAGGTAGTGTTCTCAGCTTCCAGGTAAATAGCTTTTATAGCTATTACTAACTAAACCACTATATCATTAAAAACCCTTATATTTGGTAACCTTCCAAACCTTATTCTCTGCGTATAAGGAATGTGTATTAATATGCTTTATACAGGCGTCCCACCCTTAGCATTACCTTAATTTAAGCGTCCCACTTAATCTTAACCTAGGCTTCCTACTTAATTAGAGCGGCCTACTTGGTCTTAACCTAGGCTTCCCACTTGTTTGGAGTGGCCCACTTGGTTACTATCTGGCCTACTTATAGTTCTTGTAACTAGAGTCTCTATTAGCGCATTTAAGGTAGTAGGGGGAGGTATAGGTTGGTTCGCGGCTTGGCTTAGAGCGTGATTTAAGCGTCCCGCTTAATCTTAACCTAGGCTTCCCACTTAATCTAAGCAGCCCACTTGGTTACTATATTTTATAGCTTGTACTTAAGGTGCTTTATAAGGGAACCTATACTTATTCACTTTAGCATCTTTAAATAGCTTAATTGCTTGGGTATGTAGGTTTATTATCTTAAATTAACTACTCCCTTTTAACTCTATAAAAACGTAGTTAGGTTTTATTTTTAAATTGTACTTCCTAGGGTGTTTCTTAAGCGTATTAATTAGATTGGTGTGATACCTAAAGATAACTAGATTCTTTAAGTTAGGAACTTATTAGGTGTATACCTTATAGGGTGTAATAGCACCACTATACTCATCGTTAAATGGAAGTGCTAAGGTGGGTACCTGATTCTTAATCTAGACAGTATGCTTAACTGCGTAGCACCAGAGTTTAATTGGTATATTTCCTTAAAATAGAAGTGACCTTGTTTTGCAGTCAACTGTATAGATCGCGCGCTCAATTGCGCTATTGTATAAGTGCTTATATGGCGGACAAGGTTCAAAGTCAATACCCTAGGGTATTAGTTTGTCTTAAAATCTACAGCCAAACTCCCCCTTTCTATTATCCGCTTAAATCCATGCAGCTTTATTGCTAGTGAACTTCTCTACCCTTATGATAATCTCTTTAATATATAGCAGTACCTCTTTAGTTTAGAGGGTTTTAAGAGGAATAACCTAAGTGTAGCGTATAGCGTCGTCTAGGGCTAGGAGGTAGTAGTTATAACCTCTAATTAATATACTAATTTGTCCCGTAGTATCTAGGTGTAGCCCTTAACTAGATATCTTCTCGTGCTTAGTTATCTTCTTGCTTAGTATTTTTTGTATCTTCCCAGCTAGACAAGCTTCGTATGTGCTCTTGTTAACTAGTACTGCTCTCTTCTTAAGCTTTATACCTAGTAAGGAGTGCTATAGCTTAAATAGGTCACTGTAATTTGTATATCCAGTTTGGCGGTGCCATAGCTTAGTATCTATTTCACTAACATTTGGTTATAAATCGTGTGCTTCTATTATCGCATTAAATACTTCCTAATGCTCTTATAGCACGTAGAGGTTATTCCTTATAGTGGCCTTAAACATCGTACCTAATTTATGCTTGCCAGTAGCTCAATTATTTGGGTTAAATATAATCGAGTAGCCTTCCTAAGTGAGAGTCCTTACTAAGATTAGCTTAATTAACTTAAATAAAGGTATAAGCTAGACGTCTTTTAGCTTTAGAGTACTGATTTAAACTTAACCGTAGCCTATAGCAGGGATAATAGTCCTATTCGCAGTACGGACCTATTATAGCGTATTCCATCTCTTTAAGTATATTAGGTCTAATTGGTTACTAATAAAGTGCTTAGTTGCTCCTAAGTCAAAAGCCTAAGCTAAAGACGTCGTTATAAGCATAGTATGTTTAGGGTCAGGGTTAAGGTAGATTAAATTACTATTAAATTCTTCCTTAGCTATTGCTACATTCCCTACTTCCTCTACCTTAGGAGCACCTTAATCTATCTTCCTAGCGTTATTAAATCGGAATTGCTTAAGTAGGGGACAGTTTTTCTGGTAGTAATCTTTCTAATAGTATACTCTGCACTCGTCTCTTTCTAGTTGTCTTGGCTCTTTGCTTACTCAAGATAATAAGCTATAGCGATAATGTAATAAGGAATAATTGAATCTACTAGCACGGCCTCTACCCCTTATTTAACCTTAACCTTAGTTTCCCTTTCTCCCCCTAGGTTTATCTTTCCTCTTATATACAAGTATTGCATTTTATACTTATATAGGAAGAGCAGTCTCTTGCTCCTAAAGAAGGGTAATGCAGCTCTTAAGGTCTTATTTGTCTTATAGACACTAGGTCTTTGTATTCTGCCATATAATATCGCTTAGGAGGGCCAAGAGAAGCTGCTCTTTAATATTATTATTAGTAAGTGCTTAAGTGGTTAAGGCTAGATTAATCTTAAATTAATTAAGTATTTAGAGGAACTTAATAATTTGTATCTTTATAGGGTCGAATATAGTGCTGTAAAACTCTCTATGGAGTCTAGAGATATAGACCTTATTATTAGCCTTATTAAACTTCTTCATTCCTTTCCACATTCCTTAAATATCGTACGCCTTTATTATCGCACGCATCTCTTTCTAACGGTCGTCTCCTATTAAATTGTAGATAATCTTGTTTGCTTCCCCTCATCTTCTTCTTCCATTAGCTAAATTAACTTAATTTGGGTCCTCTGCACCAGTAACAAAATTTTAGCCCTCTAATATAATTAGGGCTGCCTTGTAGGTGCGCTCCCAGTCTGCAAAGTTGTCTCCATTAAAAATGATAATTTTACCGGCCTTGTGATCGTATGTAGGTGTCGTTGAGGTTAAGGTAGAGAAGGTCATTTTTAGGGTTGATTTTTGAGTTAGGAGAGGTGTCGCTACCTGGGCTTATAACCTGTTGGAATTACAAGGTTATAAGGTTACAGCGGAGCAGTCTTAAGGGTTTAATTGACGATAGAGATGACGTAGACGATGGATATTGATTGATTTGTGATGCAGTAGATGCGGTTGATGTCTATCTAGATTGATATGCAGAGCTCGCTCTTGTAATGTGTCTAGAGCTTAGTCAGCATCTCTTGCTTAATTCTGATAAATATACTAGGTAGCTTGGTATAAGAATGGGATAATACTACTAGATTGGGTAATTGGTGTAAGTGAGAACGGCTAGATAACTAATAAGATAGGCCTCTAGTGGCTATAGCATTTTAATAGGTATATAAAGGGCCCTACTATTGGTCGCTACCAGCTCCTGATACTTAATGGCTATAGTAGTTATATATCTCCTGAATTTGATCAGTACTATATAGAGCACTTAATTATCGTGCTCTGTATGCCTACTTATTTATTATACCTCCTACAACCACTTAATGTTGGCTGCTTCTTAGTCCTTAAGCGATTATACGGGCGCCTTATTAAGCAGAAAATGAGCCTTGGCGTAAACCATATTGATAAGCAAGAGTTCTTACCTCTTTACTAGTAAGTACGCGCTAAAGCACTTTATAAGAAGAACGTATAAAGCGGTTTTATAGCTATAGGCCTCGTTCCATACAAGCCAAATTATGTACTCTCACTCTTCTATACTTAATTATAAACACTATTACCCCTAAAGTCACCAGAGTAGTAATAGGTCTGGGTAGTAGAGACACCGCATAATATTACTAAGCTATAACTCCAAACAGACCTCCTAAAGCAATACCTTAAGCATTATACGTATAGCCCTCCCTCCTTAATAGACTAAGCCTTTAACTAGTTAGTAAAGGGTTGCTAACTGGCGATGCATAGCGCCATCCTTCTTGCAAACAAAAATAAGAAGCTATATACGGAGAACCAATGTTAAAAACGAAAGAGAGTAAAGTGGAGGTTGTATATTTTAAAGGGAGGTATTTTTACTAGGGCTAAGGCTTAATCTTTAATTAAAAAGGAGTAGGAGAGTCGTACGGAGGTTGTTTAAAATGAGGCTAGTCAGGTACGGCAACAAGCACCACCAAAGTGTAGCGTATGCTAGTTGCTTAAGCATAATGCTAGGACGTGCCTAGAGCGTTAAAGAACTGTATAATATATATATAATTATAATAAGTTGATACGTTGTTGAAATAATTGCCTTTTTGAGTAAGTATTCTTGGTGGGGTGGCCCACTAACCCATCTGGCCCACTGACCCCTCGATTACGTTATGCGTATATTACTTAATAAGTACTTTTTTATTAATGGGGACTTTAGTTTATTTACGTCGCAAATCTATAAAGCTTAGGATATGCTATTAAATAGTCCTATGGTTATTATCTACTTCTTTATACTAGGTACTAAATAGCTTAATAGTTATACCGCGAGTCTAAACGCGAGCCTATAATAGTAAAGCGTTAATAATCCTTTAGGTTATTAGTAGAAGAACTATAACGTAGTTTGCGGGCTAGTGGCCCACGTGGGCTAGTGGCCCACCCTATTAAAATTATGAAAAACGCAACGCGTTACTTAACTACTACCTCAATAGCTACACTACAACTACAAAACCCCCTTTTTCAAGAGGGTAGACTTATTTTAGCTATTAATGCCTATAAGCAAGGCCAATTTCAAAGCTTCCGATCTGCCACTAGTATATATAATGTGCCCCAAACTACAGCCCGGCGACGTAATAAAGGCATTTAAGCATAACGTGGTTCTATTGCCTTAAATTAGCGCCTTACACTAGCACAAGAAGAGAGCCTTAAGCAGTGGATTCTATCAATAGATCAACACGGTATGCTACCTAGGGTTGCTACCGTGTGGCAGATAGCTAGCCTTTTAGCTACCCAGACCGCTAAATTATAACTAGTTGGCAAGCAATAGGTATATAAGTTTATTAAACGCTATAATGACCTATAATCTAAATAGAATCGCAAGTATAACTACTAGCGCGCCAAATGCGAAGATCCTGTACTTATTTGGACGTGGTTTAAACGTGTTTAAGACACTAAAATTCAATATAGAATTCTTAATGAAGATACCTAGAATTTTAATAAAACTGGCTACTAAATGGGTGTTATTATAACTGCGAAGGTCGTTACTGGAACTGATAGGGCTGGTAAGCCTAGAACAACACAGCCAGGAAATTAAGAATGGGTTACAATTATTGAATGTATTAATGCCCTAGGGGTTATAATTCCACTACTTGTTATCTTTAAGGTAGTAATGCACCAGGCTGCCTAGTATAAGGATAATATTATACCATATAACTGGTTAATTAGTGTTAGTGATAATAGCTGGACAATAAATAAGATTAGCCTAACCTGGCTAATAGAGGTCTTTAATAAGCATACAAAGGATTGCACGATTGGCACATATTGGCTGCTAGTGCTAGATGGCCACAACAGCCACATATTACCTAAATTTGATCGGTTCTGTCTAGATTATTAGATAGTCGTCCTCTATATACTAGTGCATTTATTGTATTTACTGTAGCCGCTAGATATAGGCTGTTTCTTGGTTCTTAAGCAGTTGTATAGACGCCTTGTTAAACAGCTTATAGGCCGTAGTATTAACTATATTAATAAACGCAAATTCCTACCACTCTATAGGCAGGCTAGGTAGGTAGCACTACATCAGAACAATATATAGGCAGGATTTGTAGCTACTGGCCTAGTTCTATATAGCCCTAATCGCGTGCTAGTATAGCTACACACTAAATATCAGATACCGTTACCCTAACGTTATCCGCAATTAAATGCATCTTAGACAGCTAAAACGCCTTATAATATTGCTGAATTGTAACAGCAGACAGCTCTTATTAAGCGCTATCTTAAAGAGCGTATATATAGCCCACCAAGTCTAATAGGATAAGCTCTTAGCCAGCTTATTAAGGGATGCGAAATGGCGATGTTAAGCGCTGTGCTGCTTGCTAGCGAAAATAAGAAGCTATATATGGAAAATCAACACTAGAAAAGGAAGAGGGCACAGTGGCGCACGTATATAGCTAGGGGGGGTGTTTTATTAGGAGCTGAAGGGGCCTCTCGTGCATAAGCTGCCCAAGAAGGTGCAGCAGAGGGGGCAGTAGAGGTAGCGGCCGAGCGACCGCAACGAGCACCACACAAGTGTAGCATGTGTAAATCAATAGAACATAATGCACGTACATGCCCTAGACGTCAAATAAGTAGCTAGTAGATAGCTACACTAAATACAATTATTCGTGGTTAAGTAGTTCGCTATATTTGCCCTTGGAGTTTGGTGGGGTGGGCCACTAGCCCGCAGACTACGTTAATATAAATATCTAGCTTAGTATATAGCTCTTAGTAGAGAACCGACTATTATATAAAATCCCTATAAGGTATTAGTTTAATAGCGGTCTTAAGTATTTTATAGTCTAGTTCTATGCCGCAGTTATAAGCCTTAAGGCCGTTAATAAGAACCCCTAGGTACCTACTATTATTTATCTTATTACCTTTTTAGGTAGCGCGGACTAAGTCTACTATACTGCTATTAAGATAGTTAATAGTCTTACCCTTTATACTAACTCTATTATTAATATCTTATTCCTAGGTAAAGATATAAATAGCTAGGCCAGCTAGAATGGAGTTATTTTTAATACCACTCCCTTTAGCTCCGGCTATAACTATTATGCTTTTATCTTTTAACTATAGGTGGGTTATAAGTTTATACTAAACCCTATATTTGCTCTGGAGTATGTTTTAAGTAGTAATAACTTTATAATAGTTGGTAACCTAAGTAAGGCCCTAATTACGGCACAGGGCATTAAATGTCTTATAATTAAGCGTGTCCCTAAGGTTAGAATCTCCTAAGAGATTAACACTCTATACTACCTATAGTAAGATGGCAACAGTTTCTATATTAAGCGCTAAATTATACTATCTAATAACTTTATAGATCTCCTGTATATTAATTACTTTAACTATAATATAGCTAAGTATAAAAAGAATTTAGTTAATAATGCCCTTAAGGCCGTCTTGCCGCTATTTAATAAAGAGTAAATAGGTATCTGTACTGCGCTTAAATATATAATAGGCGGTATTTTACTAATCTAAGGCCCTAGTAGTATTAGGAAATTAACCTTCCTAACTGTCTTAGTATAATACTAGTATTAACTTAGGTTGCCCCAGTAGGATCCTGCTAGAATTTAGGTCTTATTGCCGCTTAATTGCTAACTAGATATACTGGCTAAGACAATTAATAATGCACTTATGGAGGACTATAAGGCACTAATTATATAAGGCTGTTCCGCTAAATTTCCTATTATCCTTTACCGCTATATGCGCTTAATAGAAACCAAGGTCTATATATAGAATGCCATTATATAGCAAACAGTGGTAGGCGTTAATACTTATTCTAAGTATTTTAAGAAATAGGATAACTATGCTATAATTAATAAAGACACATCTATGCTAAGTATAGCATTCCTGCTCTACTATATATTTAAGGCTAGCAATGCCACTAGCTTAATAAGTAATTATAGGTTATAGATTTATCTAAAGGTTAGTAGTTATTACGCCTTATAGGTGTTTTAGATAGTAATAGAAACCTATATCCTATTGCAGACCCTAATATAACTAAATACGCTAAATTCCGCCAATACTTGCACTAATTATATTTAGTAATAATATAACGCAAGATAATGAGATGGGATTAATATTTGTGGCTAATATAGTTATTATAGACCTAGCTAGGAAGGTTAATAATATTTTTATAATACCTAATGTGGTCTTATAGACCTATATATATTCTATTAGCGCTATATACGTACTTTTCTATAATAAGGCTAGGAAGGCGTCTAAGCTAGGTAGTCTTACTAGATTTGCTTAGAGTAAACCATATTTAATTTAGAGAGGTCTATAAATCTAGGCTGGCAACCCTATACCTTAGGTTTTCCTTAATAATATATACTAGCTAAAACTAATCCTTAGTCCTAATTTTAATAATCTATTCTACTATTAGAAATCTATCTCCCTCTATACGCGTCTCCTTATGGCTAGTATAGATATAGTATAGTTCTTACTGCAACATTGATTTGTTAAAGATATTGTATATTTTATAAATGCTATCCTGCTATATAGCTAGCTTTAGATATGCCTAATAGTTAATAACTAAGAGCAGTTAAAGCTGGCGGCGAGCTTTTTTAAGGATATACTACGCTATAACCACCCTATTACCTTTTTTACTATTAATAGTACTATATAGGTAAACAAGTTTAGCCAATTAATGTATAACCTGGTCTATACTTAACGCGCATTTTAGGTAGCCATGGCGCTAATAGATTTTAGATTTAAGCTATTAGAGGTTAACCTTACCATTCTATATACAGCCTAACTTACCGTCTACTCTATAGCGCTACATGCGCTTAAAGAATGGTGCTATACCTAGTAAGATGGCAGTAAGTAGTGGGAATTTACGCCAGTAGTTAGTAAGATTAAGGTCTTTACCATTAATGGCATCTAAGGTGGCTAGGTGGAGTTATTAGTATATAATATAATAGTTACTAGTCCGCTAAAATTTGTTTAGGATATAGTAAGAAACCTTTTTATAATTGGTAGTCCCTAAGTAGTCTATAATTATTATACCAGTAATAAAACCTTTATAAATACTGTATACTATAAATTTAAAAAGTGGTATAAGGATAATAAGGTATTTATTAACCTTAAAAATCCTAAGTGGAAAGAGCACTTCTAGCAACTTATTGCCCTATTTAACGTTAATAAAACTATATAGTATGTTTATTGCTAACGTACAGCTAATTATATGCCTATTTTATACAGTATAGATATTAACTTTAACATTGCTATCCCTAACTTTATCGGTGTAGCAAATATTAGCAGTATTAGTAATTATACTAAAGCGTGGAACGAGGCTAATAAAGAGGGCGCTAATAATAATGGCTGGGATAGTGCTGGTAATAATAGCAAGGATAATAATAATAGAGAGGATATTGGTGGCGTTAGAATATAAAAAGGGTAATAAGGATAGATGTTATAGACTTTACTAGCAGTAAGACCCTTAAATAGGGATACTAGATAGAAGTTAAGAGCGGCAGTAGCTATAGGCCTTTGGCGTTTACGATTTTATTATAGCACTAGATAAAATGCGATATATTATAATATTATATGTTATAGCTAAACAAGATACTCTTAATAATTATAATCTCTAAAATAGATAAGCGTATTATAGGAAAGATAGCCTAATTTATTAAGTCTAGTAATTTAGATTTCTATTCCTTATAGGCTAGCAGTTAATTAATGCTAATCTATAATCTAGATTTTAAGTACTTAACTAGTTAGATTATAGTCTAAATATCTTACTAACAATCACAACTATTATTAATTACTCTCTATATAGTATAGGCCGCCTCTATTTTCGCCAAACTATAATAACCCTAAATAGGATCTAAGCTCGGACCCCTAGAACTCGGCCACCCCCAAACTCGGCCACTTAAGCGAATCGAACCCTACCACTTTTAAAGCTATCCATACTTGATTAAATTAAATTAATCTTCCACCCCTATATGCTATTTAGTAGATTGGCCCCGGCCTTTCTATCTAACGCCTTTTAAGGCTTCGATTTTAACTCCTTTGTTATTATTTTAGCCTCTTTCTCCTCTACCTCCTCTATATATTACTTAACCGAATCTATATTTTTAAATCTTATATTTAGACCTATAATTACTTACCTATAAATTTTTAGGCCTTTAAGGTCTTTAAGCTGCGACTGCGAGCTATATATTTAAGCGTCCTTACATATAGCCTCTACAGTAAGTTGTTTAAGTTGGTGACTTCTTTTTTATAAGAGTAACTAAGTCTTTTAATTAAGTATATACTCGTTATAAAGGCTATAAATTACTTAATATATCTTATAAGGCTGTTTTAGTGTGTCTAGAATATTAAACTAATAACGATTAGCTTATTTAAAGCTTAAAGCCTTTATTAAAGCCTTATTTTTAACCTATAAAGACTTAGAGTCCTTACGTAGATTCTATAGATAAATACTAAAGGTATATGTTGGTCACACAGGGTGACTCACCAATAACGACTACTCGAGTAGGTTACAGTGATGTTGGTTAATAAAGCTTGTTGATTGGAATAGGGGAGGGCGAGGAGCTTAAGGCTCCTCGCCACGCTAGTGCCGCGGCTACACGTGACCACACGTGATATATTCCCAACACTGGCAACTCTTCTTTTGTGGTTGCTATCTATATATAAAATACCGCTTGACTAGCGTAATAAGTATTAATCCTCCTTACTTACTATTGCCGCTGTAATATGTGACGGCTTGTATAAATGCTTTTAAACTAAAACTTGTGGATTGTTATCTAATGAAGATACTAAGCTAAGGAAAAGAAGAAGAAGAATAATTATTAGGGAGTGGTAGGTAGATATGTCGCGAGGGCCGCTAAGGCGCTAGTAGTAAGCGAACTAATGGCAATTTTCTATCCCGGGGATGGAAAATCCTAATTGGTTGTTTGGAGTTAGGGTAAATATCATATTAAGGGCGCCAAGGCGCTAAGTGTAAGTGAGCCAATAGCGATTTTCTATGCCGGGTATGGAAAATCCTGATTGGCTGGCTGAAACTAGTATCCGTAGATTGCAGTAGAACTTGGTGGACAGTTATAGTGGAACTTGGTGGACAGTTGCGGTAGAATTCTACTCCCTTTTAACCCAACCTTTAACTTGTATATAGAGAATATTTGTGTTAACAAACGTTTCTAGAGCCTTGTTTGGGTTTGCCTTTGTTATTATATCTACTAGGTTGTCTTGGCTATTAATCTATTAAATTTTAAAGAGTTTTTGTTATTTGTAAGATTGCTAAAGTGCTATAATGTCGATTATAAGGCGCTTCTCCTTTATGGTACTAAGCTTGACTAAACACTTATAGAGGGAATATAAGTTGGTATACACGATTATAGGGATAGCGGGAAGTTCAAGTTAATCTATAATCATTTTTAGGGTAGTTCCAATTGTAATTGCTATGTTAACTCTGCTAACCATTCCATATATCTCTGACGCTAGAACGCTTTAAGTAATATACTTGCTCTTAGTTAAGCTCTAATGGATAAGATTGCTGTAGATTATAAAGTTATTCTCTCTAGTAGATTTATTCGCGATAATAATCTTATATCCTAGCTAGGAGCTAAAATCTTTGTTATTTACGAATAATCTATTAACAAATATAAAGAGCTTAGCGGTGGGAAGATTAATAGGTATATAAAGTAGTCCCTGATCGAGATAGTTTATTTGCTAGGAAAGATGCTTATTTAGGGCAAGAATGTCATCCTTAGTTGGTTCCTAGTGTTAGGCGGTAATAGAGAGATCGAATAAAGCCTTGGGTTAATAGATAGAAGCAATATAAGCTCCGCGAGCGCGTTGCTCCACATATCCTTGTTTTGGAGAGTTGACGTTAATAACGTTAATCTTCTTGCCTTGACCCTTCTGGTATAAAGCAATAGAATCCTTGTTTAGGGAGAGGATATATCTATTAAAAAGTAATAGTGTTGTTAAATTAAGCTTTTCCTTTAGCTTTGCTATAAGATTTGCCTTTACTAGCTTATCTTCTTTAAGAGCTAAGAATTGGTTGTCTCCTAAGATAATTGTATTATTAGTTTGCATGCCAACGATTCTAAATAGGGTTCCCGTGGTTGTAATAAGAAAGCATAGATTAAATATAGAAGTAGTTATTAAAAGTTTCTCTTTATAGTACTTGCTGTAGGTAGCCTACTAATGAGTTCCTACCTCTGCGATTCTATATAATGGCTTAAGCACAACCATAATTGTATCTTTGGGATATTGGTGGCGAATTTGCTCTGGAAGGTATACTAGTATTAAGCGCTAAAGGCGCGTCTCTGATTGGGTATAGGCCTAAGTAATATCTCTTAAATAAACCGCTATTCTATTCTTTATTAGGGAGGGAGCTAGTGTAATAATAACTTGCTAACTAGCTTGTTAAATTATAGGGGATTACATAAGAATTACTTCCTTACTGTTGTTGTTATAACCTTAAATAACCAGTCTTGACTTTTTAAATGAGGTGTTAGTGGCTTTGCCTTTAATCTTATTAACCATTTTTAACTTAAAGATGTAAACTTTATTGAACTTAGTAGGGTCATATTTCTCGAATTTAAAGACTTCTCTTATAATAAGACCGTTGATCTTCTACTTGTTAGATACTTGGAAAGGGGCTCCTGGAGTTATAATACGGCCTTTCTTTTAGAGTTGTTTTGTGAGCTTAAAGTCCACCTTCTCTTTAGCTGTTATAAAGGCCATTAATAACTTAACTCTACTCTTAATGGCGGTAACGAATTGCTCTTTAAAATTAATAAGATGTTAGTAATTTTGTGATCCTTTTAGGCAACCTCTACCGCGTTATGGTTGCGGCGTATCTACTATAATTGTATTAGAATCGTGGTCGCCTTCTAGAGCTTATTAATTGTGGCTCTCCTCTAGGGCATCTTCTATGGTATCCTGTAAAGGTTTAGAACTGTTATCTTTATAGTAAGGCTTAATAACAGTTAAACGGAATTAAGTGGGTCTGTGAGGCATCTAAATAGTATAAGTTTAACTATTAATTATAATAAGTTAATGTGGGCCTAACCACCCTCCTTTTTTACGCTATACGCGTACCTTAGACTGGAGTGGCAGATCAAGCGTAGTTAAGGTATTTGGGCCATTTCTTATTCCTAGTGCGTTGTTGACCTAATGTGTAGCGTAGAGACGTCGGACCTCCTTTATTGCCTTGCGAATAGCCTTAGCTCGTTGCACAACGGAGGGAGATAGTAGAGAATCGTTAGTTATTTAAGGGTAGGCGCTAAAGACTAGCAGTATAGGTACAAGTCTATTTGGGCTAGCGGAATTGTTAATAGCTTTAATAGCTATTTATAAGGTAAGTTCTTTACTAGTATTCTCTAGTTCTAAAGAGATAATCTTATATACGCGGCGTAATGGCGCGTGATATTGTTCTACTTTTCTAATACTATTATATGCCTTAATAGGGACTTCCTTGACCTTAATTGCCATTGCCTTTATCTATTGTTGAAACTCTGTAGATGAAAAGTTCTTTCCTGCGTTGTGGATGATTTAATTAGGGGGTCCTAGGTAGATATTAATCTAGTATAATTAAAGGGTATCCTATGTGTTTCTAGCTAATATATCCTTTAAGAAGCGTGCGGCTTGGAAGGAGGTTAAGAAGTTAATAACTTAGAGTACTAGCTTGCCGCTAAAATATATAACGTTAACGATGATATAGAAGTTGAAGTTATAGTTATCTTTAAGGGTAAACTTGAATCGGCTAGGGGACTTCTGGTTTATTTAGTAGTGATAATAGTACTTTATAAGATGCTTAATTGCCTTAACCTTGACTTTATAGCCTGCCTGCTGAAGAACCCTAAGTAATTGGTAAACGGATAGGTAGCTAAAATAATGGTGTAGTTAACGTAACTCTAACTTAGTTAAATAGCTCTAAGCAACACTCTTTTCTAGTTAATAAAGGAGCAACTAGGGGTGACCCTACTTGCGTATAATGGGCACCCGATTATCTCCCTAAATAAGTATATTCTTAAGGTTATTAAGCTTAACGCCTAATTTATCCATATCTCCAATGTAAAATAGAAATGGGGTATTTATAGGAACAATATAGAAAGTAATACACCCTAAGGGGGTTCGGACCCTAATTGTGCTAAGAGAGATTGTAGTACCCTTACTAAAACAAATTGTGTATTGGCCTGCCGTTGAATGGTTGATCTAAACAGAGCTATTAAGCTGCTAAAGAGCTCGAACTTAAGGTTTTCCTACTATAGATACTCCTACGGCTCTAGTATCTGGTATAATACTATAGAAGACGTTCGCCGAGTATCTATTATTAAAGGAGAATGTAGAACTCTTCTTTGGCTTATTAAAGATGTCTAACTTCGTAATAGCATGGAGCGTAAATTGGTTATTAAGAATAGTAATAGTTTGTATACTATCTACCTCACTATACTTAGTAAAGTATTGGTTAGGAGAGTAGTCCTTAATTTCTATATCTATAAGAAGCTGTTTGGCCTTGTTAACCTTACCCTTAAGATCTTTTTTGCCTTTATATTAAACCAGGAAGCTTTAGAAGTAGGCTATAGTAACCTTATAATTTCTAATATTTTGTGCGCTCTAGCGAAACTTATTATATGCCTCCTTTTGTCTGTTAAGAGGGTGCCTAGTTAACTAGTAATTTGGCTTCTTATAAATATAGCATTTCTTCTGTTAATTGTTTTAAGATAAACCTCTATAAGGACCTTTACGGTTGCTTTATGGTTGATATTAATCGTACCTTCTGCTGTATCCCCTATCCTGGCCACTATATGTTTGATCAGTCTAGTTATAATTATGTTAGTCGGTCGGGTCGATTAAAGTAGGTTAGAGTTGGGTGTTAAATTGCTATACTTCTTAAGAGTATAAAGCGGTGCTAATAGAGGATCTTAATTAAGCACACACTTCTTTATAAGTATTTACAGGATTAAAGAGAGCAAGATTGCATTCTTTAACGCCTTGGTATGCGCTAATAACTTAATTACATAGGCTGAAATTCTCTTAATATAATTTGGATAAACCATACTAAATTATCTAAAGTTAATTAAAGAGCTTTTGAAGATAATCAAGCTGAGGGACACCTGGGTTTGTAGCAATAATCCTTAAAAAGGTAGTCTCTCTTTATTCTAATATATACTGCTGCTTGTTCTCTTCTGTTTCAAAGTGGCATCTTAACTTATATATTATATGGTTAAAATTATATCCTTTTCCTGCTAAATGATTATAATAGAAGGTACTAGCTCGACCCTTAAGTATAATGGAATAGGCATTGTGGTATTAATTAGACTCTATTCCTACCTTCTAGTAATAGTTATAGAAGATACGTAGTTTTGAATTAAGAATATTATATAATTCCCCTCTAAACTTCTTCTCCTAATCTAAATAGAGCTTTGTAAGCTCTGTAAGCAATTTTAAACTGCCTCCGATTTAAGATTAAGATGGAGGAGGTGGGGTTTGCATTGTAGGCTGTAGTAGGGATGTAGGTCTGGTTAGTAGAGTCCAAAGGTTGTTAAATCGCGAAGTAATGGGATCCTGTGCCTGCTCTTATTAGGGTGTAGTATCCGACGTTGAGGTTATAGGTTGAATTGGATATAGAGGAGTTGAAGGTAGAGGTAGGTTTGTCTCTAGAGGTGTATTACTTGGGTTCCATTATGAGTTAAGCTTCCTTATAGTGTGTAGTTGGTGCTTAATCTCTTATAGAGTCCATTTGTGTTCTTTTTTTACGTTAATAACCTGCTCCTAAATATTGTCTCTAATAGTACCCCTGTCCTTAGGGACAAATACTCCATTCTTTTAAAGGAAGTTATGGAAGTCCTGTATAATATCCTTGTTTACGGGGGCCTATGTTTTCTTTGTCTATCTAATAAAGTCCTCCTTTATACATTCCTATAGCGCGGTATCGTTGTATTTACTGTCCTTGTAATGTGCTATACGGTGTAATAAAAATCTATTTAAGTCTTATTTATTAGCGTTTGCAAGGTCAATTATAGCTTTATTCTATATCTTTGGGTTAATATCTTTCTTATACTTCTTTGGGTAGGTTAACGCTATAGTAGGTATAGAATTAATGGGGTGTCGTATATTAAAGGTAAGTAGGATTTTCGGTTTTGTAGGATCTTGTAGGTTTGCTATTAAGAGGTAGGCAATTCAAGATGTTGTTTAACGCGTTTTAGACGTTGTTTGATGTGTTTTGGACGTTAACTTGGGACCTTAGGTTTAGTGACACTTCTGACCTAAAGTACTTGACCAAATCTTCGTAAACGCAGTTGTTCTATATAATGGACGTAACTTGGTATCTTCTAGTATTTAGTAACACTTCTGTTACTAGTTTTCCATAAGTCTAAGGTAGTATAGTATCGCTAGGATCTATTCCATATAAGCGTATATGGCACCCCTGTATAAGACTGTCTCTTCTGTTCGAAAACCTAGCTGCTCTGTGGTTGACTGTGTATTTAACTACTAATTAGTGTTGGTTATATAGGGTGACTCACCAATAACGACTACTTGAGTAGGTTACAGTGATGTTGGTTAATAAAGCTTGTTGATTGGAATAGGGGAGGGCGAGGAGCTTAAGGCTCCTTGCTATGCTAGTGCCGCGGCTATACGTGACTACACGTGATATATTCCTAACAGTATACTACTTAAATTTAACTATTTTTGCTAAAAGGCCTTCTTCTTAGGCTCTATAGTTATATTTAGTAAAGTAGCACCCTTTAATTAAAGCTATATTATTAAGAAATATAAGCTCTATAATCTAGCCCTAATATTTTAATTTTATAAAGGAGAAATATAATAGATTTAAGGATTATTATATTAAATAAAGTAGTAGAAAAATAAGTCATATATTATATTATTTAAATTTTAATAAAAACTTAATTATATAGTCGCTTATATGCCCATTAAAAAAACAATTAAGCTTTATTACTAGATAATTTAGTTTTAGGTAAGAAAATATTAGTAAATTAGTTAAATATAATATAATAATTTTTTAAAATAATGTTTAATGTTATATATACTTAATAAGGTGTTTTTCCTTAGTAGAATTATATTAATTGACAGTGTTTTACTTTAAAAATTATAAGAAGTTTAATTAATTAATTAAAGGCAGATATTATCTCTATAATAAATACCAATTTATAATTATTTAGTAACTATATAAAAGTCGACTTTTAAAAGGTACCTCCTATAGTGATTTAGTTTATATATACACTTAATATAACTTTAAATTCATTTATATTTTAGGTATTTTCTACTTATATATTAGCCTTCCTTTATACTTTTTTATAAAGGTTATAAAATTTTTAAATTTACTTTAGTTATGCCCTATTAATTTATATACTTTCTATTAACTTGGCAAATATAAATTTTTTATAAATTTTTTATTTAAAATAGCTAATTACCTATATTTTACTATAGGGCTTAGTATAGCCATTTTAATTAAAGATTTAGATTACTATTCTTTTATAATTATATATATAAGGGAATAAATCGTTATAAATTGTATTTAAGTACCCAATTAATAAGCAAGGCCCCCTGTGTAGGAGTTAATTGCTATTTATCTTAGTGTATAAATTGCCCTAGTAGCGTACCACTCAATTAATCGCTTAAAATTAATAAAGGGACACCGTATGCAAGTATAGCTTTTCGCGCATACTTATAAACACGAGATTTAGAATCTACGATAGCTATTTATAAGTTTTACTTATTTTGGTTTATATTGATCGATTCGTTGTGGAGAAAATAAGTTAACAAATTGGTGGTTTGATTTTGGTTGGGTGGCCGACTTCGGGGGTGGCCGACTTCTAGGGGTCCAAGCTTAATCCTTTTCTTGCTATAGCTACCGCTAAGGTAATATGACTTAACGCCCTCTCCTGCTTATATAAGCAGTTCCCTAACCTAGACTATAATATTCCTAGTATTAGCACGCCCTTACTATATTTTAAGAAACTTATTGCTAAGGCTATAGGTCCTTAAAATGATACTTATCCTATTATACTAGCTACTAGCTAGCAAAATATAGGACAAATATAATGTCTATATAATTGCCCCTAATAGAAGAGCCTATAGTAAAGGCAATTCGCTATACTATGTCTGGATAACCTAAGATTATGTATATAGGCAATAATCTTAGGGCTTCCTAGTGTAATAGGAGGTCTTACTGCAAGGCAGACTTAACTAAAGTTACTATCTCCGCGTAGATTAGATTAACTGTAATTAATTAATGCCTTCTAACCCGCCTAGCGAAATATATTATACTAGGCTTATATGCTATAGTATAGGAACAATCTACCTAGCAGTATATATAAATACTATAGGCAGTTCACGTTAATCTCCTAAAAGGTTACTAAGGCTAGTAGTTTGGAAAACTATAAATAAGGGTACTGGTTCGTAAGGGGACTCCCATTTAAATATTAAAGGTATACTATAACTAAAATAGGAGCTGACCCGGATAGATAAAAATCCTTTAACTTCTATTTAATAAAGAGAGCTATAGAAGATAAGCTTAATTTGCATAAGGGCGCAGATTAGCCATTAATAATAAATCCTAAGGAGTAAGGCCTTTGTTAGCTAGTTAGATAATTCTATAATTAATAACTAGCTATAACTAACTAAAGAGATACTACTCTTTAACCGCCTATAGTCTCCCAGCTATTACGGACGCTTTAAGTACAATACTACGACTACTTAGAGAGGAGTTAGAGGAAGCTAGTTAGTTAATAAAGGCACGGTCCAGGATAGATTAGGTGGAACTATATGATAAGGAATAGTAACCGAGGTTATATAATGTTATACGCAGTATACACAGTATACAAACGGAACGTACGTATAATACGTATAGTACGTACTTTACGTACAAGGAGGATTTCTTGGGAGTACGGTTGTGTATTTAAGGACTACAGTCCCTACCTAGATAGTTCCTTTCCTTATAGTAAATCTTAGAATATAATTAGAGTTAATCTATTAGGTAACCACTTCACCAGTTATTATTTGTTACTATTATATTATTAACTTCCTATTTACCTACACACCAAGCCTATTAATAAGTCCACCGTGGTATTTCCTATAAGGCTTCGTTACACATTTACTACTAGGTTACAGTATTAATAAAGTTAAATAATATACCACCAAAAGCACCAGTTACAACGCCGTCTATAGCAGTAACCACCTCGGGTATAAGTAGAGACACTAGTATAGCAGATACTAGCTCGTAACTTGTTATAATAGGTTAATTACAGGAAATAGTTAATCGATTAACAGATAATAATTAAGTACTTAAAGATTAAATTAATGGAATTAGAGCAGCTAAGGTTAAGTTACCCTTAATTAAACAATTCTTAGGAGAGAAGTTAAAACTTAAAGGATTCCTTATACAAATGCACTTTAAGGTTATACAAGAAGGGGTAAAGTTGGCAACACCTATAGACCAAGTAGCGTATATAGGATTGTTCTTAACCGGAAGAGCACTTAAGTGGTTTAAACCTTACCTTACTAAAATCTAATTTAATAGAATGACAACTGCTAATTAAGAAGTACGATTTATATTTACTAGCTAGAATGGGTTTGTAGAGAGACTTACACAGATATTTGAAGACCTGGAAGCAGTAACTATAGCAGAGAGAAAGCTTTAGAACCTAGTATAATGTACTTTAGTAATTAAGTACATAACACAGTTTTAGATACTTGTAATATAGGTTAAGTAGAATAATAAGGCGCTTATGGTATAGTATAAATAGGGACTTAGGGCTAAAGTCTAGGACGCGATTATCCTAATAGAAGATATGGAAACCTTATAAGACCTAATAGATTAGTTAATAAAGATTAATAATAGGATCTATTAGCGGGAACAAGCCAAGAAAGGGTAAGATAGAGTTCTATAGTTGTATAAGGCGTAGAGTACGCAATAATAGACGCAGAGTTATAAACTATGGAATAGTAGGCCAGAGCTAATAGACTTAAGCGGCACTAAAGAATCTAAGAGATAAAATAAGAAATTATAGAAACCTAAAGGTTAAGGATTAAGTAATTATAGGACTAAGGAGCAGAGACTAAACCAAGGATCTTAACAGCAGAAGACGTTTAGGCAGACTCCACAATAAAAAGAATGGTTTAAATTAGGAGCTTATATAAATTGCGGGAAATAGGGTTATTTTACTAGAGACCATAGAGGTAGTTAGAGTAACTATATGGTAAAGGGCATTAGGTTGTTAGAGTACGATAACGCGGATATAGGGATATTGCGCGGGACTAAGAAGTATTCAATTAAACACTTCGCGTTTTGCTATAATAACGCATACCAAATTTATAAGGACGCTAAGTATAGCGCAAGCTATTAGCCACAAGAGCTAAAGTTAAAAGGACTTAAGGGAACTAAAGAGTTAGATAAAGAATAAAATCAACTCTATAAACTAGATTAAGATATTACAGTAACATATAGATAAAGATTAGCAACACTAACAATAGAGTTAGAGTACTTATTAATTAATAGCGATAAGGAAAGCAAAGGGACTGGCTAGGAGTACCTAAACCTTAATAACACAACAGAAGTAGAGACTAAGACTACTATAGAACGCGGCTTAGTAATGGGTATTATAATACCATTAGATACGGAATCCATTACTTTATAAGACAGAAGGAGTAATATCCAAAGACAATTAAGCAAGCAGATAACTGCTAGTGCTAGCTTACCACTTAATAAAGGTAAAAGGCCAAAGGCTTAAGATTCTTAAGAAGAGATGTAAGATGCTTAAGATTCTTAAGAAGAGATGTAAGACGCTTAAGATTCTTAAGATAAGATAAGATATACCTAAGAACCTATAACAGACGACAACCAATGGGAAAGGGCAGCAGCTTAGTTTAAAGATAAATAAATAAGCTTAGGATAACAGTTCCTAGGGAACCAAGAACTTAAGGAATAAGTAAGGTCCATAATAGCTCTAGGTAAACGCAGTGTTTAGCCTAAAGGTCGAAAGGTTAATATAGTGATTAAGAAGTAAGACAACTTTAAGAATCTTTTTATAAGGCAAAAACGTAAAGAAAGTTTAGATAAGTTTAGATAATAAATCGTTATATAGCAAGAACAAAAGCTAGATAAGAGATTAGCTACGCTAGGACGTATAAGGGACAGAGCTCTAGTACGGAAAGTTATAAATAGGCCAAGGATAGGAACGCTAAAAGCCAAGTAGTTAGATAAACTGGAACAAGAAGAGAATCTAGGGATTCTAACTAGATTCGCGGAACAACATACTAAGGGTTGCAATAATATAGTAATAAAGAGATACTTCCTTATAGATAGGTTGTATACACTTACTAAGCTATACCAAAAGTGGTATAAGCAAAGAGGAAATAATAAGTGGGAAGATTTCTATATATAGCTAGATGAAAAAGTTATACTAAATTAAGTAATATCTAAGAAGCAGATAAGCTATATAAAAGGGGCGTTAGTTATAATATTAAAGAACCTAAAGGAACAGGCTATAGACTAGGTAGAGATAATATAAATATTAGTACTAGCAAACAAGATAGTAGTATTTAGGTTAATATAGGAGAGGTTTAAACTTAGGGATAAAGATAAGCCAAGAGTTAACCTAAAGCACCCAGTATATTACACATTGGCATGGATTGTATATATAGATAATATATGCAATATATATAGGACACCTAAGAATAAGCATCGCAAGTATCTAATAAGGATATATTAGATGTCGGACAAAAAGCGGTATAAAGACGCTAAGTATATGCATAGTTAGCACCTAGTAGAAGTTTAGGAGTTAGGCAACTTAATACTTTAACCAGGAAGGTTCCTTATAGAAGAATGCCTATACGGACAACAGTGGTGGGAGTGCCTAAAGAATACTTATCTATAGCACATAGAAGAAAAAAAGCGAACTAAGTATTGGCTATAAAAGGACCAAGTATAATTAAGAGCTAATAGCTAATAGTTGGGAAAAGCGGAGGCCCATAAAACCAGAGGGAGCTAGTGGTAGAGCCTTAGACCCTTAAAGGAATTATAGGGCGACACCTAAATTTAAGAGTTAGTTAGCAAGATTAGAAGTTTAAAGCGTTAGTAAATAGTAGAGCAATAAAAAACCACGTATCACTAGTAGTAGTTAAAAGGATAGGGTTACTATATAGATAGAAAGAACACCTATATCCGTTAATAATAATTTTAGGAGATCCAATAGCCTATAAAGGAGGCATTATTAACCTCAAAATAGGACCAATTTAGTTAACCATTAAAGGAAGACCAGTCAAGATGTCTTTTAATATCCTACTATTAGGAAAGGATAAGGCGATACTAGGAATGCCTTAGTTACAGGCATATAATCTAAAGATTGATTAGGTTACAGGTTAGATTAATATTAGGGATATATAACAACACAAGATGCGACAGCAAACCAAGTTAGTATGGTACTAAGTCGGAGCAATATATAAAGAGACTAAGTAAGGCTTAAGTTATATACTAAAAAGATACTATAAGTATAGTAAAAAGCTATGGAGCCTAAAAAGTAAAAAGCTGTTAAAATATGCAGTATAGGACTATAAAATAGAGTTAGAACTAGGAACAAGTCTAAGGTTCTTTCTAATCTATAAGCTTACTAAAGTCGAGTTAGTAGCGCTTAAGGAGTTTGTCTAGGAAACCCTATAAAAGGGATATATTAGACCGTTACAGTTATTGGCAGGATATCTAGTGTTATTTATCCTAAAGAAAAATAGAAAACTTAGGATGTGTATTAACTACAGACAGTTAAATAGCATTACTAGAAAGGACAGGTATCCTTTGCCCTTAATTAGCGAAATCTAAGACAGGATAGGCAATGTATAGATCTTTATAAAAATAGATCTAAGATAGGCGTACCATTAAATTAGAATTAAGGAAGGAGACAAGTAGAAGGTAGCCTTTAGGTTAAAGGAAGGACTATACAAACTATTAGTAATACAGTTTAGGCTTATAAACACAGTAGTAACGTTTTAGAAAAGAATTAATAGTGTGTTAAAAGAATACCTCAATAAGTTTATTATAGTATACCTTAATAATAATATTATCTACTTAATAAGTGAGGATAAACATAGAGAATACGTTAAATGGGTCTTAAAGAGATTATAGGAAGAAAAGATACTAGTAGCAATTAAAAAATATAAGTTCTTTACTAGGAAGACCGGTTTTGTTAGATTTATTATTAAACTAGGTAAAATTAGTATGGACCTAAAGAAAGTTAAAGCTATAGCGAGTTAGTAAGAACTAGAGAACGTTATATAGTTAAGATTGTTTCTAGGGTTTTATAACTACTATAGGAGGTTTATAGCACAATAGTTAAAAAGTATTAAGCCATTTATAAGACTTACAAAGAAAGAAGAGTTATAGACATAGGGAAATAAGTAAAAGAAGTTATTTAGAGAACTTAAGGGGTTGTTTACCTAAGATCTAATCCTTAAAATCTACCAACTAAGGTTAGACACGGTTATAGAAACAGATATATTAGATTTTGCATTAGGAGTATGTCTACTATAAAAGCATCCAGATAGATAGCATCCAGTAGCGTATTATAGTCGGAAAATAACACTACTAGAGTTAAACTATAATATCTACAACAAGGAGTTATTAGGTATAGTTATAGCGCTTAAAAAGTAGAGAGTATTCTTACAAGGCATAGAGAAACCATTTATAATTAAAACCGACTATAAGAACCTAATGGGGTTCCTAATAACAAAAGAACTTAATTAAAAACAAGTTAGATAGGTAGAGATGCTTATAGAGTATTATTTTGAAATTTAGTATATTAAGGGTACTAAGAACGCAAGAGTAGATACACTTAGCAGGAGAGTAAAGTTGTAAAGTAATAAAAAGTTATCAGGCGCTATATTAAGAAAAGATAAAGATAGGTTAATTAGGTATAATTATCTAAAGCTAGTAGCTACAACAAAAAAACTAGAATAAGTTTATAAGATACTAGAGAGTATATAGTTATAAAAGATCTAAGAAGCATAGAATAAGGATCCAGACTCAGAGCAGTACAAGTACTAAGAAGCTATGTATGTACTAAAAGCAATTGCAAAAGAGTTTATTAAGTCGTTTTATAAGGGACTAACTTAAGAACACAATAGAGCTATGGGCTTAGTGTTAAGACTTTAAGAGGAGTATATTATTTAAGGAATCTGGGGACTAGCAAAATAAGTCACAAAAGAATATCTAAATTGCTAAAGAAATAAACTAATAAGGCACAAGCCGTACAGATGGCTATAACCTATTAAAATACTAGAGAGACCGTAGGAGGTTATATTATAGGACTTTATTATAAAGTTGCTAAAGTTAAGAGATCCTGTTACCAGACAAGATCATGACGTAATCTTAGTAATAGTAGACAAGTTAACCAAGTAGGGCTACTTTATAGCATATACAGAAGAAATCTTAGCAAAAAATATAGCTAGAATCTATATAAAAGAAGTATTTGTAAGACACGGAGCATTAATAAAGGTTATATTAGATAGAGATCTAAGATTCATAGCAGCATTTTAGAAGGTATTCTTAGCCAAATAAGGGGTTTAAGTAGTAATATTAATAGCATATTACCCACAAACCGATGGCCAAACGGAGAGACTAAACTAGATGTTAGAACAGTACTTAAGACATTATATTAATTACGTATAAAATAATTAGGTAACGTATTTCACGGGTGAGCTGATCACTTCAAAAACATACCAAAAAATGGAAAAATCACACTTTAATATCTTAACAACCACTTAATAATAAATTTTAATAATTTAAATTTGGACTTTTATATATACTCTCTAGCTCC
>Ga0307507_10002000_pt1 | contig 44189 bp, 16 predicted proteins | sample 7_EM_MG_FD_207223 | JGI IMG/M metagenome (GOLD analysis project Ga0307507, IMG submission 207223) | Populus trichocarpa ectomycorrhiza microbial communities from riparian zone in the Pacific Northwest, United States - 7_EM | ecosystem: Host-associated > Plants > Roots > Unclassified | place... | reverse complement strand
TGCCGTATTCCGCCGCAATCTGCCGTCTCTACTGTTGGAGTTGCCAACTGGCAACTTCAAGGACCTCTAACTGCCGAATTCTGCCAAGTTCTACCAGAACCGCCACCTAAGCTCTACCCTGCCCGTGTGTAGCACAGTACCCGTTAACCTAGCAACTAAGCGAACGTTATATACCCTTTTTCCCCTTTTTCCTACTTTCCTTTCCTTACGCAACGCCTTAACTTTATTACGCAGTTTATATATATAGCTTAATAATATCTACTTCGCTATATATTATTACCGCTTGTGCTCGCTCTATAACACTATATTGCGTTAACCTTATATACCACCCTCTAAAAGGCAGAACGACCCCAAAGCCCCTATAATAGCCGCTGGCATTATATCCGCACTCCAAGAACAATTGGTAGAGATATAGAAGTCCTTTATAGACGCCCTCGCACAGAACTAAGCCACTTTAACTTAATAATAAGCCGAATAAGAAGCACGACACCTGTAAATAATTAAGGACCTTTAAGAAGAAGCCCGCACCCTTAAGATGCCTATACTAGGGCCCTAAGACCGAACGCCTTCTTTAGAGATAAATATGCGAAATGAGAGTCCTAAACCTATAGTAGCTATTTACCCCAAACCAACTACCGCACTGTAACGATCTGAACGACTACTAGACCCTCTAATATTTACTAGTAAATAATAAGAACTCCAATTATTTTTAAGCTAGCTTAAAAATAAGCTAACTAGTAATACTAACCGCTACCTAACTAAAGCTAACTGACTCTGCTACGCCCTAAGTTAACTAAAAGGAGACACAGCTAACCTTATTAAACCCCTTTAACCAAATTTAGTACAAAGTCTAGTTATACTTCTTAAAGCTATATATAGTAACCCAAACCGCCAAGCCACTGCTTAGAGAAAGATAAACTATATAACTTAAAAAATAAAAAGCTTTCTAGTATACTTCTCTAAATTTAACCGTTACATAAAGGAAACAGGCTGGAATGACTCCATACTGGTTAATAGCCTTATTAAATTCCTAAGTCCTGAACTAAAAACCTCCCTAATAGGTATAGACCTACCGGGAGCCCTTAACGCCTGCGCAAACGTTATTAATAAATAATATAATAATATACTACGCCTAACACCAAAGTCCACTCCTTAATATAATACAACAGCTCCGTAAATAATTACTAAGTTATTATCTTAGCCTAAGCACCCCAACGCCATAGACATCGACTCTGGAACCCTAGAGTATGCCCCACTAGGGTCCCTTAAATAAGAACAACATATTAAGCTAGGCCTTTGCTTTAAATGCGGAAGCAAGGCTTATATCTTAAGATACTACTCTATCCCCATACCCTAACACAATTTATGAACGGCTAATACTAGCAACTATTTACCGCACTAATCCTCCAGTTACTGTCCCTAATCTTTACATAGCTCCAACCTTGCATCTAGTAAGCACTACTTACGAGGATGAAGTTATAGCTGATATTCTATAGGAACCCTACCCCAGTTGCCTCTAAAAGGAAGGTCCTGGAGCTAAGTCGCTCTCTAGGATGGCGCTGCCTTAGGATCTTGTTAAATGCTCTAGATGTTATAAATTCTAACTCTTAGGATTGCAGCATAACTATTAACTGTTGTCTTTAGCAGAATAATTAATAGGCTAATACTTAAGTCCTAATTAACACAGGAGCTAGTGGCATAGGATTTATTAATAAGATCTTTATATAAGATAATAGTTTTACCCTAACCCCCCTTAACCGGCATATTAATATATTTAGATTTAATGGCAAACGCACTATTTTAGGCCGTATTACCTATATAGTATTCCTAAGACTCTAATACCTGAACCACAAAGAACTAATTAGGCTTTTTATTATTACCCTAGGTTACTTAGTAATACTTAAATAACCTTAGATAAAGCTATATAAGGTAACCATTAATTAGGACAACCTTAAGCTTCTATTTACCGCCTTCTGTTATAAGTAGAAGTGCCTTATAACTTGCTACTTAGACCCTAAACTAAAATCTAAAAAATCCACTAGGATCTATTAGTCTAAAATTTCTACTAATATCTACCCTATACCTAAAAAGTCTACCTAATTCCACTAAGAACCTAAAAATTATACTAAACTATACAAACCGACCCTAACTACTATACCACCCTAAACTAAGCAGAAGCCTAAACTTAAGCTTAATATATAAAAGTACCAGAAGAACTAGTATTCTACTATAAAAAGGATACTTAAAGAACCTAAACCTAAATCTAATACTAACTCCGTACCTGACACTAAACCTAAAGTTAAATAAGAAATAGTAGATAATTAAAAGGAAGTTACTAGCTAGCAACTCGCCCCCCTTTCTATAGATATCTATATAATTAGAGCTACCCTATTAGCATAACTTGCTAGGAAACCTAAATATATAATCTTTGCCGTTACAATAGCCGATATTAAAAAGGCCCTAGCACTAAAGAAGTACACTAACCCTGCCACAAAAGTACCAGTATACCATTATAAGTATCTAGAAGTATTTTTATAAAAGAAAGCTAATAAGTTAGCGGAGCACTAACCATATAACCACAAGATTATACTTAAAGAAGGAAAATAGCTAGGATTTAGACCTTTATATAGAATGTTTTAAAACGAACTCTAAGTGTTGCGGAAGTACTTAGACAAATACCTAAGTAAAGGATTTATTAAAGCAAGCTTTTTACCTATAGCTATACCTGTAATCTTTATTAAGAAACCTAGCGGCAGTCTACGCTTCTATATAGACTACCAAGCTCTTAATGCTATTACTATTAAGAATTAGTACCCGCTCCCGTTAATTTAAAAGACATTAAACTAATTAAATAAGGCTTGCTACTATATAAAACTTAACCTTATCTACGCATTTAACCGCCTCCGTATTATAAAAGGAGATAAATAGCTTATAGCATTCCGTACTAGATACGGACTATTTAAATACTTAGTAACGCCGTTCGGCCTTATAAATACCCCAAGTTTATTCTAACACTTTATAAATAATACCTTACAACCTTACCTGGACGTTTTCTGTACTGCTTATATTAATAACATTCTGGTATATAGTAATAACCTAGCTAAATATAAGAAATACATTAACCTTATCTTAGAAGCCCTACGTAGAGCTAGACTACAATTAAATATAGATAAATATAAGTTCTATAAAACGGAAGTTTTATACCTCGGACTTATTATCTCTATAGACGGCATATAAATGGACCTAAAGAAGATCAAAGTAATTATAAACTAGCAAGAACCTAAAAACGTTAAGGACGTAAGAGCCTTTATAGGATTTGCTAATTTCTATTAACGGTTTATTAATAACTTCTCCGCCCTAGTTTTACCTTTTATGGCTTTAACCTAAAAGAATAAAGCCTTTATCTTTAATAAGGAATGTAAGAAGGCCTTTACCTATCTAAAAGTTATATTTACTACCATACCCATACTCTAATACTTTAACCTAAACTAAAAGAGTGTTATAGAAGCTAACTTATCTAACTATATTACTGGAGGTATTCTGTCTTAGTATAATAAAGAAGGGGTACTGTACCCTATAGTATACTTCTTAAAATAATTAAGTCCAGCTAAATATAACTACAAGATCTACAATAAAGAATTATTAGCTATTATTAGATGTTTTAAATAATGGCGACCTAAACTAGAAGGCGCTGGATTTCTAATTAAGGTCCTTAGCAACTATAAAAATCTACAGTACTTTATAACCATAAAACAGCTAAGTTATTATTAAGCCTGCTAGTTAGAATATCTGTCTTATTTCTAATTCTTAATTATATACCGCCTAGGCGTTTAAGGTTAAAAACCTAATGCCCTAACTTAACGTTTATAAGATATGATAGTATAGGAAGAAGCGCGCGCCTACTATAATTAAACCCTACTTTATCCCAAATTATTTAATCCCCTAGCTAAAGACCTTACGGTATATATCCTTAAAATGACTAATTAATTAATTAAACAGATTATAATTAACAAATACCCAAATAATAAGTTTATCTAAGAGACACTTAAGCTAATTTAAAATGGCGTTAGACGCTCTAAAAAGATCTCTCTAAGTAAATATAAAGTTTGCGGAGACCGCTTGTACTACTAGAACCGCCTAATTGTCCCTAATTATAATAAACTTAAGCTTAAGCTCCTTAAACACATATATAACCTACTAGTAGCCGGCTACCTAGGCTAAGAAAAAACCCTAGAGCTACTCTAATAGGAGTACTACTAGCCAAATATATATAATATAATATAAAGGTACGTCTCTAGCTGCCATACCTGCCGATAAGCTAAAGCTTTATATAAGACGTATAACGGCTTTTTAAAGCCAATACCTGTTCCGGACCAAAGATAGAAGGATATCTTAATTAACTTTATTATTAATCTCCCCAAAAGTAAAGGCTGTATAAATATTATAGTAGTTATAGACTAACTATCTAAAATAAGATACTTAATCGCCTGCCCTAATATATTAGTACCTACTATTACCCAACTATTCCTAGATTATATATAGAAACTCTATAGACTCCCTAAAATAATTATCTTTAATAAAGGCTGCTAGTTTATCTTAGTGTTTTAGAAAGAACTAACTACCCAACTCTATATTAAAGCACTGTTATCTACGGCATATTACCCGGAAACGGATAGTCAAACGGAATATATAAATGCTATAATGGAACAGTATATTCGGATATATACATTGTATCTACAGGACGACTGGATAGACTGGCTTATATTTGCCAAGTTTACTGCAAATAACTCCATTTTAGAAACCATAAAGGTCTCCCCATTCCTAGCTAATTACGGCTAGTACCTACAAATAGGTTTTAAACCCTTTAGTAATATTCCTCGTCTAGCTTATTAGGCCTTATAAGTTGCAGAAGTAAATGAATTCATAAAGAAGATAGAAGAACTACAGAAGTTCCTTACTAATAAAATAACATAGGCCTAGTCTGTCTATAAAGCCGCAGCAAATAAGAACCGAACTCTAGCACTAGCTTACTAAATTAGTAACTTCATCTAGCTAGACACAAGAAATCTAAATATAAAACGACCTACTAAGAAACTTAATTAGAAGAACGCTGGCCCTTATAAGGTTGAAAAAGTTATCTCTCCTTATGCCTACTAACTAAAGCTCCCTAATACGGTTAAAATCTACCCCATATTCCATACGTTAGTCCTCCGCCCTACCGCCCCTATATCAAACGCCCTACCTAGACAGATCTAAGACCCTCCCCCACCAGTTAAAGTAAATAGTAAGGATAAGTACCTCGTTAAAAGAGTTAACAATATTAAGTACAACAAACGGAAACGCAAATATATATACCTTACAAAATGGAGAGGTTTTACTAAACCCTTATAGGAACCTGCCAACTCTATAGGACTTATACAAGCCACAGAAGACTTTCATAAACTCCACTTAGAACTACCACAGCCCCATCTCGCAGATACTCAAGTTTAAAGGGGGGGTACTGTCACGGGACACCCCTATAACACCTTACACACGTCCACCTGTTTCTACCAACTAAATAATTAGAGACTAACCATAAGACGGCAATCTAATAGCAATCTACTATATTCCACCGCAATCTGCCGTCTCTACTATTAGAGTTGCTAACTGGCAACTTTAAGGACCTCTAACTGCCAAATTCTACCAAGTTCTACCAGAACCGCCACCTAAGCTCTATCCTGCCTGTGCGTAGCACAGTACCCATTAACCTAGCAACTAAGCGAACGTTATATACCCTTTTTCCCCTATTTCCTACTTTCCTTTCCTTACGTAACGTCTTAACTTTATTACGCAGTTCATGTACATAGCTTAATAATATCTACTTCGCTATATATTATCACCGCTTATGCTCGCTCCGTGACAGAGTGCTTAATTAAGCACTTCGTGTTTTATTACAATAATGTATACTAAATTTATAAGGACGCTAAGTATAGCGCAAGCTATTGGCTATAAAAGTTAGAGTTATAGGAACTTAAAGTAACTAAATAGTTAGATAAAGAACAGGATCAACTTTATAAGCTAGATTAAGATATTATAGTAATATATAAATAATAATTAGTAGAAATAATAATGGAGTTGGAGTACTTATTAATTAATAGCGATAAGGAAGGGAAGGCGGTTAACTAGGAATATATAAATCTTAAACACGTAATAAAGGTAGAGACTAAGACCACTATAGAGCAAGGTTTAGTAACGGGGATTATAACTCCGTTAGATATAATGTCTATTGCTTTATAAGACAGAAAGAGAAATATCTAACTAGGATTAAGTAAGTAGATAACTGCTAGTACTAGCTTACCACTTAATAAAGGTAAAAGGCTACAGGCCTAAGGTTTTTAGAAAAAGATAAGGGAGACCTAAAAACTAATAGGAAAGGGCAATATCTTAGTTTAAGGATAAATAAATAAGTACAGGACAACGATTCCTAGGGAGCCAAGATTTTAATAAACAAACAAGGTCTATAGAGATACTAGGAGAACGAAGCGTTTAGCCTAAAAATTAAAAAGTTAACACTACAGTTAAGAAATATAAAGATATTAAGAATTTATTTGCAAGATGTAATAGGATAGACACTATAGAGAAATTTAGGTAAAGAATCCTTATATAGTAAGAATAGAAGGTAGACTAAAGGTTAATAGGTTATATAAAAGATAGAGCACTATATAAAAGGTTACTAATAGGCTAAGGGCAGGTATACTAAGAGCTAAGTAGCTAAAGGACCTAAAATAAGAAGAGGATTTAGGGATTCTAACTTAATTTGCGGAATAATATATAAAGGGCTGTAATAAAGCAGTAGTAAATAGATACTTCCTTATAGATAGATTATATATATTTACTAAGCTATACTAAAAATGGTATCGGCAGCGTAAGAATAATAAATAGGAAGATTTTTGTATATAACTTAACGAAAAAGCTATACTAAACTAAGTAATATCTAAGAGACAAATGGGGTATATTAAAGGGGCGCTAATTATAACGTTAAAGAACCTAGAAAAGTAGGCTAAGGACTAAAGAGAGATAATAGAGATCTTAGCACTAGTAAATAATATACCAATATATAGGTTAAGCAAATAGAGATTTAAACTTAAGGATAAAAATAAGATATAAGTTAACCTAAAGCACCTAGCGCATTATATATTAGCATAGATTGCATATATAGAGTACCTAAGGAAAGGATCCATAAATACCTAGCTAGAATATATTAGGCACTAGATAAAAAAAGGTATAGAAATACTAAGTTTATACATAGATAGTATTTAGTAGAAGTTTAGGAGTTAAATAACTTAATATTTTAACTAGGAAGATTCCTTATAGAAGAATATATAGATAGACAACAGTGGTGGGAATGCCTAGAAAATATATATCTATAGTATATTAAGGAAAAGAAGCGAACTAGGTATTAGCTAAAGGCGGACTAAGTATAAAAAGGATTTAGTAGCTAATAGTTAGAAAAAGAGAAGGCATATAGGACTAGAGTAAGCTAGTAGTAGAGCTTTAGACCCTTAAAGGAATTTAAAAACAGTACCTAAATCTATAAGTAAAATAGCAAGATTAAAAGTTTAAAGTATTAGTAGATAGTAGAGTAATAAGGAACTGGATTTACTAGTAGCAGTAAAGAGAATAGGATTACCTTATAGATAGAAGAAGCATTTATATCCGTTAATAACGATTTTAGGAGATTTAATAGCCTATAGAGAAGGCATTATTAATCTTAAAACAGGGTATATAGTATAGGACTATAAGATAGAATTAGAACTAGGAACTAAGCTAAAGTTTTTTCTAATCTATAAGCTAACTAAAGAAGAGTTAAGAGCACCTAAAGAGTTTATTTAGGAAATTTTATAAAAGGGATATATCTAACTATCGCAGTTATTAGTAGGATATCTAATACTATTTATACTAAAGAAAAACGGAAAACTTAGGCTATATATTAACTATAGATAGTTAAATAGCATTACTAAAAAGGATAAATACTTTTTACCTTTAATTAGCGAAATCTAAAATAAGATTAATAATATATAAATCTTTATAAAGATAGACCTAAGATAGGCGTACTATTAGATTAGGATTAAAGAGGGCGATAAATAAAAGGCAGCTTTTAGGTTAAAGAAAGGACTATATAAGCCATTAGTTATATAATTTAGACTTATAAATATATTAGGAACATTTTAAAAAAGGATTAATAGTGTATTAGGAGAACATCTAGATAAATTTGTTATGGTATATCTTAACAATATTATTATCTACTTAATAACCAAGGAAAAACACAGAGAATACGTTAAATAGGTCTTAAAGAGACTATAAGAAAAAAAGATGCTAGTAGTAATTAAGAAATGCGAGTTCTTTATAAAAAAGACTAATTTTATAGAATTTATTATTAAATTGGAAAAATATAAATAGTGTCGGAATGTTAGTTATGTGACGTGGTTACGGGACTACAAAGCGAGACTAGCTAATCTGACCTTGGAGCAAACCCCTATTTCTAGACATTAATTAACAACTACCAACTTCAACACCGTATACGTACCACTACAAGTGATATTCATGCATGTTAATAATGTAAGTATACCGACACTAATTAGTAGACGTATAGATTAGGAAATACGTAATAAGCTAGAGCTTAAGAACTGTACTAGAAATAGTACACAGATTGCCTAGCCTTGTCTATTTCAGTTAAAGGAGAAAGCTATATTACCCTTAAAGCTTGAGACCACGTATTAGCTTAACTGCTAACGCGTTAGATCGCCTAGAGAATTATATCTTTACTTAGAGAAGATTACAACCTCCCTTAAGCTTAAGAGAATTTGTACTAGCTTTACAGCTAATACAACAGATCGCTGAGAGGATAGCAATCTTACTAAGAACACTTTACAGGCCCAACGGCTGTAGAGCACGTACACACCCCTATACCCTTAACACCCTTACCTTAACACCCTTACCTTAACATCCTTAACCCTAACCCCAACCTTAACCTTAAACCATAATATGACAATATGGAAATTAATTAGAAGGAGAGAATTGCTAAGTATGGCAACGGAATTGACTTAGAGACGGCTATAAATGACAATCTAATGGAGTATATAGAGACTAAGATGCACCTATACACACAATCCAACCTTATAGACTATTTATTATAGACAGTGTTTTAGGAAGACTTTAAGGACTTTATACTAGAGCTCTTTATATAAGTACAATCCAATACTAAAATGGGAATCTGTAAATACCTAGTTAAGAAAGGAGTATATGTTATTAAGTAAGATAAGAGATACTCCCTTAGCAAGGTGCTAACGGACGTCGCTAATAAAGAAGAGTTTTATAAATAAACGGATGAGGAGCTTATCACAGCCCTTACAGAGGTAAAGCCAATAATCACAATAACCTTGTAAGATTAACTCAACCCTAAATTAGACGCGCTTGCTATAGTCTTACAGACCCCTAAATTAGCTCAGCCTATAGCTACAACACCGTCTAGTACGCAAACACCTATATTTACGCCTCCGCCCCAGCAATCTATACCCCAGCAAGCTGCACCAGCCGCTACCTAATAGCAAGCTGCACCTACCTCTACTTAAGATCAACTATTTACCCTTCTCACTCAACTCCTACAGACGTAGAATCAGTAATTATTACCTACGGTAACTACCTCTACCCTCCCTCTAGCAACTGGTACTCCTACCCCACTTATTCTTCCGCCTACCTAGCCTATAGCTATAGCTACAACGCCATCTAGAACGCAGATACCTACCCCTATAACACCCCAGCAAGCTGCACCAATTTCTACCTAGCAGCAGCCGCAGTAACCGCAGCAGCTACACATATATACACCACCTAAACTAACCGTACCTAGCGTGGAGCAAGGACCTAGGCAAGGACCTAAATATAGTAAGGAGGTAGCCATAATTGTAAAGATCTACACAGATGACCAAAAGTACAATAGAGTTAGCAACAGCTTTAACTTTAAGTTAACTATCTTCTACAATATCTGTAAGAGATCTGGCTTACCACCAGAAGGCTATACAGTGGCATTCCCTAGCATGCTAAAAGGGCTTGCCTAAGACCACTACTATAACAGCAACCTTAAGTCAAGACCTTTTATTAAAGCCTATAACCATATACAACAGTTCTTCAAAGGGCCAGAATACTACTATAAGAACCTTACAGAGTGGAACAGCATAACCCTCCAAGGAGTTATGGACGAGAACCCTAATAAGTCAATCTATTAGAACTTCTAACTGCTTATAAACAAACTACTAAAGCAACGTTATGGACTATACCTAGACTTCTATACAAACTACATCCTTATAAATAAGTTAGTTACTACTTACCAGGGAGTACCAGTATGCCGTATTGCTGTCTCTAACCCTTTAGAAGACCTTTCTTAGTTAATTAGTAAACTACAATCCTCTATTATTACGTGGGAAAAAAAACACCCCTTATAGGCCCTAATAAGACCGTCTCACCAAGCTTTTTTTATGGATTAACGCTACTATTAAAATAACCAGAGTTAAGACCAAAACACCAATTGCTATAGCAGTAATTGCTCTTATAGAACCAATGGCAGACTAAAGACTAAGTGCTACATCTATAAGAAGGAGGACTGCTGTTTGTGGAAATACTTAAAAAAGGAGCGTAGTCGGTCCAGAGATAACTATAGGAGACGCTTTATTAATATTAAGGGCCGCAATAAGGGTAACTTTAACAACTACTTTAAGTAATATGTCGCTGCTTGCAAAAGAGATAAAGATGAAAACTTAGACTTTAAAGCCTATACATAAGACGCTAATAACTCTGGGAGCAATACTGGAGAACCTAACAATAGTTCTACCTATATTACCACCTTTAAAACACTTACTATAGAGGAAGCAACCTCTATAAGTATAGAGCTAGCTAATAAGGCTTATACACACCTGCTTACGGCTTTAGAACTTACTATGGAGCCTGCTACGGAACCTTATACAGAGACTAACCCATTCGCCTATAATACGGCCACAACTATAGCGTCACAATACACCTCAACGGTCTTTATGGGAATTATGATTGATATAGGTGCTTTGTGTAAGTCTATAGCTGGCTATAGCTAGTTCTAAGCCCTATAGGCTATAGATAAGTCTATAAGTCTTAACATGTTAACTAAAAGCCAAGTAACTGTCCAATTTAGGATTAGAGCCTCTACGTCTATTGGAACCATAGACGTTAACAGCCCTGTAGGTAAGGTATAATTCCATATTGTTAAAGTAGATACTCCTTTCCTACTTTGCTTAGCAGATATAGATAGACTCTATATTAAATATAATAACCTAAAGGACGTCATTATCACTCGCACTAAAAAGGTGCTAGTAGTTAGACAATTTGGCCACCCGTTTCTCGTATGGAGCTCCTCCTTATAGTCTTATTTAGTTAAGTCTTTTAACGTAAACCCTTACTACTTAACTAACGTAGAGCTACAACATCTATACTGTTGATTTAGTTACCCGTTAGTTAATAGACTGCAAAAGCTTCTTAATAAGACTGGCTATGGCCATAATACTGATAGATCTGCTATTAAAGAGCTAACTAGACTCTGCTACCACTGCTAGAAGTTTAGCAGATCTCTAAGTAGATTTCGCTTTACCTTACAAAACAACGTTAATTTTAATTATAATATTATCGTTAACATTATGTATATTAGCAGCTCCCCTCTACTATACATAGTTAACAAAGTAACTTAATTTTAAGCTGGTAGATGGCTACAAGATATCAGCGCCAGGCACACTTGGGACGTTCTATAAATGTGCTAGATTAACAGCTATTTAGGACCACTAGACTTAATTACTATAGACGCTAGAAAGAACTTTATTAGTAAGGAGTTTAAGCACTATACTGCTACTATAGGAGTAACTATAAAGTCAGTTCCAGTCGAATTACACAACTCCATTAGAATGGTAGAGTGCTACTATAGTCTACTACAACAAGCCTACCAAATCATTACAACTAAAATCCCTAAAATTAGCAAGGAGATAGCCCTATAAATAGCTCTTAAAGCCATTAATAACACGGCTGGCCTAGAAGGCCTAGTCCCTATACTCCTAGTCTTTAGAGCCTACCCCCAAATAGTTAAATTAGACGCGCCATTACCTTTAGTTATATAGCGAGCTGTGGCTATTAAGAAAGCAATGGTGGAAATCTAAAAGCTATAAGCTGAATAATAGATTGCTGACGCTTTTAATACGCGAAATGGATAACAAAATAATGCTATTTATGGCCTCCCACCTAGTTTGCCTGTTTTAGTCTGGAGAGAAGGCAATACTGGCTAAAGCGGTTATTGGGACGGGCCATATATACTGCTTGCCGTTGATGGTAAGACCTGCACTATAAAGCTACTAAATGGGCCTACAACCTTCCGCTCTATGGTCGTGAAACCTTACCTACTGGACTTATAAGACTTAGTTAAACCACAAGAGTCTGTTAAACTAGCTAAACTAGTACCTTTACTAGCTAAACCTTAATTGTTACCTAAAGCTAAACCACAGCTACCGCCAAAGCGAGGCAGAGGTTGCCCCTATAAATACTTATTGCTTATAGCCGTCGCAGATATAGCTGTTATGGACGCTATAATAGACATAGGCGCTCTTATAGGTGATATTACAGATACGGCTAATATTGCTATCTACTTATAGGATAATGATACCGCAGATATAGCTAATACTACTACTTACTTACAGAACAACGGTAACACCCAGTTTAGTGCTTTACGGTAAAAGGAGGTTACAGGCCTACTTAAGAAAGGCGTCTTTAAGATCATTAAGCTATATAATATACCAAAGGGGGTCAGACTCTTTAATTTATAGTTTGTTGATGAGATTAAGAATAAGGGAACTGACAAAGCCTTTAAGAAATCACGACTTGTTATATAGGCCTATAATAATTTGGAGAAAGAGCTAGTCCTTACTTAGTTACTAATAATTTAATAAGTTAGCCAGCGGCTAATTCTCTGTATTGCTGCTATGCTACTGTAGACATAACTCTACCTCTAAGACATCTTATAAGCCTATATCTAGTCTACTATAAACCTAAACCGTGAGTTCTATATATAACCACCATATAAGCTAAACAAATAATTGGGAATTAATAAGGACTCTGTCCTAAAGGTTGTAAAGCCACTTTATGGAGTGCCTAAAGCTAGAAACCACTAGTTCAAGACCTACTATTTACACTATGTTAATTAGCTGTAAATGGACCAGTCCACGTATAACCCTTACTTGCTTTACAGCAATAAACCTTTTAGAATTGTTGGCCTATAGACTAATAATACACTATTTTTTATAGATAATACCTTTATAGAGGCTAAATAAAGCAAACTATATAAGGCTAAATTTATGGCTAAGAAGTGAGAGTAACTAACCACTAATACACTAATTAAGTTCAATAGAGGACTTATTTAATTGGTATAAGATAAGAATATCACACTAATGCAAAAGCGCCAGTGTAAGAACCTTAGTGTAATTAACACTATGCTAGCAGACAGCACTAGCTCTAGAGGAGTTATGTGTGGCCTGCTTATGCTAAAGGACTAGTACATCGCTTAACGCGCCAGAGGAGCCTATATCGCCTTAGTCTGTTAGCTAAAGACTTTATTTAACTTATCCATTGCTGCCTAGGTAATTAATCCTAAGGAGGCAGACGCAAAGGAGTTAAATAAGCGCCTAAGTTGGCAGATTCAGAACTTATATAGAGGTCTTAAGTTTGTTAAATTAGAGGCTAAGACCCTATAGCTCTTAGTCTTTATGGACACTTCCTTTGCTAATAACAAGGACCTCTCTTTGCAAATTAGCTATATTATTATACTAGCTAACGCAACTAAGAAGGCCAATATTATCTATTAGAGCTTAATTAAGTGTAAAAGGGTTATTAGAAGCGTTCTGGCTTCTAAACTCTATAGAATAGCTTACGGCTTTAATATCGCTGTTACTATTAAGTCTATAGTAGATAAGGTCCTATAGATTAACCTCCCACTTATACTTTACACCGATTCTAAGTTGCTATATAACTATCTTATATAACTTAGAACTATACAAGAGAAGCAATTAATAATTAATATAATGTGCCTATAATAAGCCTATCCCATGCATTGCCCAACGCGCCGCCGGATGCCAAGGCCACGGAACATTGTTGATCCAGCCCCGGAACTTCAAATCTTTACACCAGCGTACAATCAATATATGGGCCTAAAAACACCCGCAGGCTTTTAGACTTTAAGATGTAGTACTTCTAGCTATATATCTAGCTAATTCAACTTGCTTTAAGTGTTCCTGCCAGCATTCTCCCCATTGACAAAGTGGTATTTTACATAACTCGCACCCAAAGCTTGTTTCCGGTGCACGCTGCCGTACATTAGGGCTTATTTCTTCAAGAGCCTTCCTCTTCCTTCCAGCTGCTGCACACGCTGTACAAGTCTTCTTAGGACCTAGCTTAATTGGCTTAGATCCGTGTACTTCAATTTGGATATGCGCGCCTCCCATAGATGGCCTTTTAAAGCTTCTTTGGGCTGGCTTTTCAGACGCATCAAATAGAGCTTTAATAAGGCTTTGAAGGAACTTTTCATGGCCCGCTCGTTTTGTACTATCTTTACTAAAAAAGGATGAAAGCCAATAGCAATTAGAAAGTACTAGATCAAAAAGAAAAAACCAAAGAGGCTTCCAAGTCTTTCGCTTTGCCCGCTGAGTTGAATAATATGACGTACTTTGATCAAAGCGGTCGACGCCATTCATGAAATGATTGTAAAGATCTATAAAAAGTGGAATCCGTAATACTTTAACGGCTAGATCGCCGAATACAAGCCTTGTACAGGCGGAATTCGTAGACGTCTTGGCAGGCCTCTTACGCTCCCTCTCAATAGTATCCTCTGGATTAGCAACAGTGCTAGCAAATAAGACAACCTAGGCGTCTTTCCAAGCTGCTTGTAAGACTGTTTTCTTTTTTAAGACGTCCCAATATAGCTCTCCCCACTGTAGATCGTCTGTGTGATATAATTTGATATCCATAAGCTTTTGAGAGAAGCGCTCCTTCTTTTTATTATCAGTATCCTCCTCTTGCCCTTAGGTGCAATCAGGGGCTAAATCTTTATCGTAATCAGGGGTCAAATCTTCGGTATATATGGGGCTTGAATCTTAATCAAGGACCTGGGTGAAAAATTTGCTGGGGAATTGGCTACTTTGGCTGAGATCTTCACCCAAAATCCGGCTAGTTTGTATGAGGTTCCCTGTGATTCCCATAGGCTCCTGCGAAGGCTCCTACGAAGGCTCCTGCGAAGGCTCCTGCGAGGGCTCCTGCAAGGGCTCTTGCAAGGGCTCCTGTGAAGGCTCTGGCGTAGGAAGATTTTGGCTGGGATTTTGGCTGGGATCCGGGCTATTTTGTATAGAGTTTCCCAAGTTTCCCATGCTCTTAGTAAGCTTCTTTGGGCGGCCCCAAGACTTCTTTACAACCCTTAATTGCCTTTTTGATCCTTTTCCAGCCCCTAACTACTTTAACGCCTTTGCAAGACCTTCCTCACGCTTTGTACGAGAGGTGCGTACAGTCCCTGCAGCGCCAATCCCCTCTTCCCGTAGGCGTTCAAATAGTCTTATTAACGAAAAAAGATTGTCAACCCAAACTATATGGTGATTTGGCTTAAGATGTGGTCCTTCTTCTTGCTTCCTTAATAATAGATCTAGAACAACAGCCTCTGTAGGCGTAAAATCTTCCTCCTTTGTCCAATACGAATCAACCCTATATGGGCCTTTGCCTTGGCCCTTCGCATGAAATAGCCAATCAAGCACGTAGCCCTCATTAGCTAAGATCCACATCTTAAAGCCCTCTGGCGTTGGCTTGCTAGGTATATTTACTATCTCTTTCGCCCGGCCGGTAAACCTCTTAATAGACTCATCAACAGCAAGGTGTGTTCCAGGAGTATAATAGCGGCGACAGGCCTTTTGTAGAGACTCAGAAACGTTCCAAATTCTTTTAAAAGGAGTAGTGAATGTTGCTGATTGGCTTGGATCCTCACAGTATAAATACAGATCTATGGCTTGAAACCGATTTCTTGAAATGTATTGCCCAATTGGATGTTTTGGGGTATATACACTGCCTTCCTTCCAATAGTCTACAATGGCAGGTTCTTTGTGTAGCCCTATATAAATAAGCACTCCAAAATATGCGTATATCTCTTTCCTTGATGTATCCTTCCATCTCTTTATTCGGGCCGACTTTTGAAGTAGGGCATTTTCCATGACCTTGGCTGCATTGGTATTAGTATAGTATACAAGCAGATCTATTAAGTCATCAGTAAAGAACAATCAAAATAGTTCAAATGTATCTGAATCCTTAAAATCGGCAGGTAGATTAGGCTTTCCATGTAGGGAGTCGTTGTTGATTTGTAAGGGGTCAAATTGAGGTAAAGATTGATCCTTTGGTAGCTCCGGAACTTTAGTAGCCTTTATAATCTTTGGATACTGTGTTGCAGGCACAAAATCTTCATCGTTTCCTCGCTTTTTAGGGTCTCTAGATGGCATATCTCCAGGTTATTTCGACGCTATTTGAATCGCGATTGACCTTGAGACGGAAACTTTTGGTGTTGACGGCTCGGCTGAGCGCCCGCTCAGTCGCTGAGCCGCACGTGACACATACAACCCCCGTCAACATTCGCGGATGTTGACGGCCAAGCCTGCAGCCACATCGTAAACATCTTCGAATGTCTTTACCCCCGCTAATTAAGTTGCTGATGCGCGCGTACTATTGGCCCATTGGCTTAGCCGTGTGCCATGTATTTACCCTATGCAGTAAGGTTACTTATTCGCGTTGCTGAGTGGCTGGTAGGGGTAGGTATACTTTCTCTACCTCTTTTCCCCGGTCTACGTCTGCGTATATATAAAAAAATAGGAACCCTCCCTTAGGGCGCCGCTTCTCCAGCAGCGTCCTATTCTTAAAAATGGCGTCAATTAGTTGTGTAGAGATTAACGTCGCGAATAATGCCGAACTACGCGCTAACGCGTAGAGCATCCTCGCCCTTACGCGTGCCGAGAGGCCTAAAAACACGTCTTTAAATTATGAGCCGAAGTAGAAGGAGTTTAAGATAAGTAGGCAGGTGCTTTATGGAGTAGTATACTAGCTAACGCGCGCCTTTTCCTTTTAGGCCTTCTGCAAAAAGAAGCAGTACTATAACAGCAATACCGTTACGGAAGAAAAGCTTCTCCTTTTCCTTGTTAAGGAGGTTGTAGGCCGGCTACTAAAAGCAAAAAGCCGTAAGGTTAGTGATGACGTACCCCAGGACGAGACGCGGCTCTCCTGGCGCTTAGTTTGCGGCTATGTTATGGCCCTAACGGACCTCTACCGGGCGCAGAAGGCCATGGGGATAAACAGTCACCAGTCCCCACGGGAGGATAATGTTAGGGAGTACCTAAAGATTCTATAACGGAGGGATGTGTAGTGGGAAAAGGACCAGTTCGCGGACAAGGGTAGAGATATACTGCTTAACGGATATACGGAGGACAAGTTCGAGAACGTCTGCCGCCAGCTATGGGCCCGCGGAGACTCCTCGCCAGAATACTACCTTCGCACGCTTGTGGATATCCTGCTAGGCCACTATATGCTTACCCGCGGCGGTGACAGGCGCTCCGCTAAGATCTTAGACCTATTTACCTTTGAGTTTAAGGGCGAAGGCCCTATGCGCTGTATGCCCCTAATATTTACTACATGCGCTAGCAAGCAGAACCAGCACGGCCGCCTTAAGACTATTAGGGCTCTACATAATAAGAAGCCGCTTATCTGCATGCTTAGTGGGCTAGCTTTCTACCTCCTATATTACTGGGACCTTAGCGACGAGCCGTTCCTAGACTTTAGTAAGCGGTTAGCGTGGTACAATATCCGCCTAATTAAGAGCAGCGCTAGGGACCGTAAGGCGGCCTTCTTATATAACTTGCAGCGGGAGTGGGTTGCTAAAGCGTTCTAGTACGTCGGCGTCTTCTCGCAGAAGAAAACCCATATTGGATAAAGCGCTAGCGCTAAGACGGCAGAGCTAAAAGGGGTCAGCGAGGACTAGATTAGACGCGCTAGCAGGTGGAACCAGGAGCAGATAGTTAGCTACTACTTAAACTCGCTACCACAGGAGTTTATGCGGACGATGGCCGGCCATGTGCCGCAGATAGGCTGCTTTGAGATTTGTAGGGCAAGCGTCACCCCCCCTAACGTACTACTGTCGACGATCTAGCCAGAGCTAGATGTCTGGAAGGGTTGGTTCGGCCCTTAGGTCAGCCAGATTAACGACCTCGCAGCTATAGGCGCCACAAACCTCCTGTTCTACCTCCAGGAGGTTATCCTATAGGACTTAGTAGTCCTCCGCAAGATGTTCCCAAGCAGCCCCATATAGAACCACCCCATCTTCTAGTACAAGGCCTATCTACCCTTTGCGCAGAAGGTTGAAACCTGCCTATAGCAGGAGGAAGAAGGCCCCAACTAGCTATCAATACTCTACTAGGCTATACCGGCTATCGCGGACTGCCTAAAGACTATAAACGCCCAGAACGACTAGAGAGCACATAAGAATGACCAGAGAGCACGCGAGCTGTAGGCATTAATTGACCGTATGGCTAAGTCCTAGTGGGCGCAGTCTTTGTAGCTTCAATTGCTTACGTCCAGTAGCCTTACCTTTCGGCTTGAGGTCCCTTTAGTACAGCTACCAATAGCACGTCTACCGACAGCACGTCTACCGACGGCACGTCTACCGACGGCATATCCACCGGCGTCTCTATCTATCGCGGGATCGAGCCAGTATGCGTCGGCCCGGGCGAGCGCTGTAGCTTCCCCTTCGCTAGCGCCGCCGCAGCTACAGCCGCAGCCGCAGCTACAGCCGCAGCCACAGCAAGGGCCCGAGTCTGAGCTCGAGCTTGAGCTCCAGCCTGAGCAGCCGCCCGTATATCGTATGTGCCGCGCGGTGAAGTCCGTACGGGCCCTTTAGCGCGAGTGGACTGAGGGGCTTAGAGGTAATCCTTCCATAGCAGCGCTAGATTCCAAATGGGGTAGTAGATGGCGGGCCAGCCGGTAGAGCGAGCTTTAATAGTACTCCCTACGGCTTGAGGTTATTAAGGAGATTAAGAGGGTTACACAGGCCCAAAGGGTCAGCAAGGAAGCGGCTATATGGTAGGTTAATCTATAGCAGGAGCAGATACAGTGCTCGCTAGATTAGCTTTGTAAACAGCTTTAAGTGGGTAGAAAAGCTGTTAAATAGTATATATCTATAGCCCCTTAGGGGCTCATTTTAGTGAGGTATAAGTTTAGTGGGGTGCTTGTACGATAGCGGCGCCCGACTTAAAATATAAATATCTTCACCAGCCCACGGCCAATTCTTACCATTCTAGTGCGAGCAGAGAGCTCTTAGCCAGCTCTACGCATAGCGCTCAACGGGTGTTGAGAGTGTAGTGTCATTAACGATCGTAGATCGATCGTAGACATAGGGTAATATCCACATGCCACTAAGCGCATGGGCCTCCTGCCTTACAAAATCTAACTCAGCTGCTAATTCAGCCACACAAAACGAACCGTGGACATACTATTAATGTTCTGGGGCTAGATCAACAATGTTCCGTAGCCTTGGCATCCGGCGGCGCGTTAGGCAATGCATGGGATAAACGTTGGCAGATTATAGAGGTTAAATAGATTAATGGTGAAGCTAACCCTACAGACGCAATGACCAAGGGGAAGCCTTGCGTTGCCCTATAGCAACTTATTAATATAAACCAAGTTAATATATAGGCTGTAGGTTAGGTGGAGCGTAAGGAGTAATAGAAGGTGGTTTATAGGTCGTGACGGTGCTAGGGTACGCTACCTGCCATATTCTGCGGACCCTAAATTTAACCAGCTAATTAGGATTTTCTATACCCAGCATGAAAAATTGCTATTAGCTTGCTTACCACTAGCGCCTTAGTGGCCCTCGCGACATGTTAACCTGCTACCCCTAACAATCCTTCTCCTTCTTTTCCTTAGCTTAGTGTCCCTATAATATAGTATTCTACAAGCTTTAGTTTAGAGGTGTTGGTACAAGCCGTAACACTGGTTATATAATTACGGACCTATAAGAGGAGCGTGGAAACTATTGCGTATTAATTAGATCTTTAGCTATTGCGTATATGCTACAAATAGTCTAGAAATAGACTTGGCTTTGGAGTATAGATTAGCCTTCTTCTTAGAGTTGCTCTAGTATTAGAATGTTAGTTATATGACGTGGTTACGGGACCATGAAGCAAGACTAGCTAATCTAACCTTGGAGCAAACCCCTATTTCTAGACATCAATCAACAACTACCAACTTCAACACCGCATACGTACCACTACAAGTGATATTCGTGCACGTTGATAATGCGAGTGTACCAACAAATAGACCTAAAAAAGACTAAAGCTATAGTAAGTTAGTAAAAACTAGAGAACGTTATATAGTTAAGATTATTTCTAGGGTTTTATAACTATATAGGAGATTTATTATATAATGGTTAAAGAACATTAAACTATCTATAAGGTTAATAAAAAAAGGAGAAATTATGGATATAGGGCAGTAAATAGAAGAGGCTGTTCTAAGAACTTAAAGAACTATTTACCTAAGATCTAATCCTTAAGATCTATTAACTATAGTTAGAGACAGTAGTAGAATTAGATATATTAGACTTTATACTAGAAGCATACTTACTATAGAAGTACTAGGACGTATAGCACCTAGTAGTATACTATAGTTAAAAAATAACACTACTAGAACTAAATCATAATATCTATAATAAGGAGTTATTAGAAATAGTCACAGTACTTAAAAAATAGAGAGTATTTTTATAAGGCATAAAGAAACTATTTATAGTTAAGACGGACTATAAAAACCTAATGGGATTCCTAATAATAGAGGAACTTAACTAAAGATAGGTTAAATAGGTAAAGATGCTTATAGAATACTATTTTAAAATTTAGTATACTAAGGGTACTAAAAATATAAAAGTAGATGTACTTAGCAGAAAAGTAGAATTATATAATAATAATAAACCGTTAGGCGCTATATTATAAAGAGATAAGAATAAAATAATTAGATATAACTATCTAAGACTAACGACTATAAGTAAAGAAGAACTAGAATAAGTCTATAAGCCATTAAAGAGCTTTTAGGCAGAAAGAATTTTAGAGGTATAACTAGAGAACCTAAATTATAAAAACTATATAAACTAAGAAGTAACATATATTCTAAGATTAATTGTAAAGGAATTTATAAAGGAATTCTATAAGGGAGTAACTTAGGGATATAATAGAGCCACAGACTTAGTGTTAAGACTTTAAAAGAAGTATATTATTAATAGAATCTAGGGACTAGTAAGATAAATTATAAAAGAGTATTTAGACTGCTAGAGAAATAAACTAATAATGTATAAGCTAAATAGAGAGCTATAATCTATTAAAGTACTAGAAAGACTATAGGAGGTTATATTATAGAACTTTATTATAAATTTGCTAAAATTAAGAGATCCTATTACTAATTAGGAGTATAACGCATTCCTTATAATAGTGGATAAATTAACTAAATAGGGCTACTTTGTAGCATATATAGAAGAAATCTTAGTAGAAGATATAGCTAAAATCTATATTAAAGAAGTATTTATAAAACATAGAGTACTAATAAAGATTATATTAGATGGAGACCTAAGATTTATAGTAGTATTTTAGAAGGTATTTTTAGCGAAATAAGGGGTTCGCGTAGTAATGTTAATAGTATATTACCTATAAACGGACGAGTAAATAAAAAGACTAAACTAAATACTAGAATAGTATTTAAGGCACTATATAAACCATATATAAAACGATTAGGTAGCACTACTACTAGTTATATAGTTTATATATAATATAATACTATAAGAAGGAATAGGTATATTACTATTTAAGGCAAATTATAGATATAAGCTAAGATTATTGCTATTACTATAATAAGTAAAAAAAAAGTAGTATAACTAAGGGAAAAGTGGAGAACCTAATAAGTCTTTATATATACTTTAAAGAAATAGCTAAATTAGTATAAAATAAAATAAAAAGGTACTATAACACTAAGAGATCTAAGGGACCAGATCTTAAGGAGGGGGATAAAGTGTGGCTACTATATAAAAAATTTAAAAGTTAATAACTAAGTAAGAAGTTAGATTACGTTAAATTAGGACTATTTATGATTAAAGTAAAAATATTAAAAGTTATATATAGACTTAACTTACTAGAGAAAATAGAGATCTATCTTATATAATATATCGCGATACTAGAGCCAGTATATAGAAATATTAAGCTACTAACCTATAAGGTAGACATATATAAAGGTTAAGAGGAAGATAAACAGGAAGTTTTAAAGATTATTAGTTATAAGGATATTAATAATAAAATATGGTATAAGATTAAGTAAATAGGCTACAATAAGACTACCTAGGAGCTACTAAATAACTTAAAAAACGCTATAAGAAAGGTATAGGAGTATTAGAAGAAAGTAGGTTAAGAAGCATTAATGGAAAAGGATCGCTAAAGAACGAATTACCTAAGGGGGACCTAAGAGGACTAATTGCCGCGCTACTTAGAGACCCGGTTACCAGACTATAGAGAGTTATTTCCTTCTCTACTTAGGCCTCGTTTACTAACTTTTTTCTACCTGTTCGTGCTTACCTAGTCAACGCCGTCAGGTAGATTAAATTAAGGCCTAATAGGTGGATTGTAAGCGCCACTAGCAAGCGCTCGTGCAAGGGTGTAGATCGAACAGGTAAGAGCGGTTTGTTTACTAGAGGCAGTCGCCAAGGTTATAGGTGGGCGAAATTGCAGTAGAGTAGGGGTTATATAAGCCGCATATGGGATGTCTAAAAGGCTCCATATAAAACAAGCAATTAGAGCCTTATAGATATAATTAACCTATTCTTAATATACGCACCTTTTTTAATGGGTGATGGCAACGAGCTTATAAAGGGCAGCCCTATCGACACTACTGCCGGTATAGCCGCCCCTGCCCCCACCCCTACCACCTTTACCACCACCTCTACCACTACCTCTATATCCAGTATGACGTCCTTTAAAGCTGCCTCTACTACTACCAAACTAATATTAATACCTGTAATAAAGCCGCTAAATAAACAAGGGTAAATACAGTAAAGAAGGATCCTATAGCTGCTAGTGCTGGTTCTAAGCCACCTGCTAAAAAGATATGGAGGAAGAAAGTGGTATAGGGCAAGGATCCTAGTAAGAAGCCTTAATTAGTATAGCTTAAGGCATTAAGTAAGGCGTTTCTAGAGTACCTAAAGCTATTAGTTGCCTAGGGCAAGGAAACCAACAGAGCTACATTTAAAGCCACTAATTATATTAATACTATTGCCTATATTAAAGTCAAATTGGGCTAGGACCTTACTCTTAATTAGTTAATAAATAAGTATAATTATTGGAAGGCTATATACCGTAAATAGGAGGCGCATATTAAGGTGTGTTTAGGGTAGGGTAAACATAAAGCTACTGGCTTGCTATAGACTAATAAGGAAGGCGTTATAAAGGGCTATTTTAATAGCTATGTTAAAAGGAGGCCTTTTAAAATAAAATAGCCTATTTACTATAAGCAACTAACAGAGCTGCTTACTGGTAAAATGACCTATGGCGATTACGCCGGCACAATTAAGGAGGCGCTTAATAAGGATTTAGCTTAGAACTAAGGCAATATAGATTTAAATTCGTCTAATTATCACAATAAGGATAGTAAGGGCGAGTATAAGGATAGTAAGGATCCAAATATACTACGCGGTATAGTTAAATGGAGCCTATCTAGTATGCTGATTAATGGCTGGAGCCCTACTCCTACACTAGGTGTATTGACGCCTTTAACGCCTTTAACGCCTTCGCGATCCTTATCAGTATCCTTATTAATATTATCATCTTCCGCAAGCCAATCTCCTTTACCTATGCCTAGTGTGGTAAAAAAGAAGCCTTAAAACACTAAGAAAGCAAAGAGGCTAGAGTTAATAAAGCGGTCGACAAAGAACGCGGCTAAGGCTGCTAATTAAAGCCGTCCGTTAAAGATATTAGTGGTAATAGAAGCTTTAAGTAAGAGTATCAGCGAGGCGGTAGCGACGTTTAAGTTATTAAAGACAATGCTATTGGTAATGCATAGCTCGCCAATTAAAAAAGCCGTAGGCAGCTTTATTTGTGATTTTAAGTACCTTCCTGCTATTAATTAGCAACTTATTCTAAAAGGATTTAAGGTTAAAAGTAGGACCTATATCTTTAATTTGCTTACTAGTAAAGCTTAAAAAGGGTATATTAAGTAGCTAGTAGTTAATATAAGACGGCAGTAGTTGCATATTAAACAACTAGGGTCCTTTAGTGGAGGTTTAAAGGTTAGTGGTAAGTTAGAGGATTAATATAACGTTAATTTTAGCTCTAGTTCTTAAGCAGTGCAGGTAAAGTAATTAATCTATAGCTAAATAACCTATCACACCTTTTTTGATAGTGGTGTTACACATATTTTTAGGTACTTAAATACTACGGTTATAGAAAAATTACATCTACCGCTTTAATCTTTGTAAAGACAGATAATATTACTACTAAAATTATTATCTTCCTCTAGAACTTTTAGGACTTCTTCTTTAACTATACCTAAGCCTTACAGCTAGAACGTTGTAATACTACTCCTATATTGCATCTACTATATCCTCCCACCGCTTACTTATTACTTACTTACTAATATTATAAGAAACCGTATAGTTATCGGTATCTAAATTGTCCTTACTTTTATAACTAGACTTATCCTTATACGGATTACAGCTGTTTTGGTTTAGAAAGGTATAAACTGCTGTTAACGCCCATATAATCTTTACCTGCATTTTCTAGGTGTAGCCTCTGCGGCCTTTATTAAATATTAAAAAGCGCGCTTTAAGTACACTAAATGTACGCTTAATAATATTCCTTAAGGACGCATGGCGTAGGTTGAACAGTTTATACTTATCCTTTAGCCTCTGCCTTGCACTAGCCTACTCTTTTAAATAATATCTAACCTTTTAATATGGTACTAGGACTAAAGAATTATTAGCTGCGTATCTGGCGTCTACTAAATAATATTTTTCTAGTGGTGTATGGAAGCCTTAATTCTTTGTAAAACTAAATACCTAGCCATTATATGCAGAGCCTTCCTACCTGGGTAGAATATACACGAAGTTTATATTAAAATCGCACACTGTAAGTACGTTCTGCGATATCTAGCCCTTCCTATTTCGCTATGCCGATTGCTTAGCTACTGGCACTGAAATAGGCACATATAAGCCGTTAAGCGCGCCTATACAGTTACCAAAAAATAGCCACATTTTGTTGTTAGATTTGATCCGTTTAGGTGTGCAATTAGGCGGTAGTTTAATAGTATCTTTATATAGCTTATATAGAGCATTAAGAACTTTATAGAAAATACTTATATAGGTAAGTTCTAGTCTTTTATAACTTTAAATACCAACTACCTATAGGCTAATTGTATAAGTTAAATATTAAAACTCCTACCCGGCCATTCTTATACTAAGCCCCCCCCTATATATTGCCATAAATATTATCAGCTTCTGCTCCGCCAATATACATTCCTATAGGCGTAATTTGTATTTATTAACTAGCCAATTAAGCAGCAATTTAAACGTCCTTTGGTCCATACAGGTAAGCATTTTAATTGCCTTAGGAGGACCGTATAATAGCTCTACCATTATTGCCTTACTGCGGAGAGGGTTAAATATCTGCTAGCGCTTGCTATTTGATATAGGAAGGTTCTTCGCACCATTAATAAGCACATAGAATAGCGCCAGCAGCGCATAGAGGCCTATATACACTGCTTTGGATATATAAAGCTTTATAGTTAAGGTTAGTGAGAATCACGTAATGCGTACAATCCTTTAAAAAAATATTATAATTGAGGTTGGATTAATTAAACGGCTAACTAGGTGGACATATAGGACCCCCCCTTTTTAACGGAGGGTGCGGGTGGAATTCCACCTGTTTAATGGCCCAGGTGGGCAAAATCGCGCAGTCTATACTACTTTTGGCTATGTAATTGCGGCAAGCGTAAGGATGTTAAACAGGCCAGGTAGAACATTAATTTTAGCTGCCAAGACTGTCCAACAGGTGGAAATTGAACAGGTAAGGTAAACAAAGCAGCTCCTACCTATTAGATATTTGATCGACCTGAAAATATCGACCTGTTTGTTCCAGGTGGGTTTTTTAGGCGACGAACAGGTGGGCGCGAACAGGTGAAAAAAAGTTAGTAAACGAGGCCTTAACACAAATCCATTTTGGCCTCGTCTTGCTTAAGCTCCTAAAGACCCTATTTAGTAAGTTTTAACTCTTTTAAACGAACCTTTTTACAAACCCGCTTAAGACAGAATAGCTAAGCGTAAGCAGCTAGACGAGCATTAAGAATTTGCGACTCTTTAGCATATAAGCGTTGGAACTTAGCTAGGGCACGATCTTGCCTATTACGTAAGGATTAAAGTTTATTATAGGCGGCTAAGAGTTGGTCTTCTAACTTCTTAGCAGCGGATTAAATCTAAGACCCTAAAATAAATTAGATAAGGCACTAGACGCCTATAAAGATTAATAGGACGTGTATACTTAGCGTTAAAGATAGATTAAATATCGCAGGACAATCGCATGTTTAATTTTATATACTTAAGAAGAAGGTTAGTGTAAGGGATCTTTTGGCGGCTGCCAAGGCTAGCCTTTGGCTAGCCCTTGGCACCTCCTTATAAGCTCCCTTAGGCTTACAGCCCTTCCCTCCTTATTGGTTCGTCTCTGTACTTAGGGTATTGCTATACCTACTCTTTACCATATCGTCCTCTTCCATCGACTCTTCTGTAACTTATGCTCGGCTTACTTGCTCCCTACCATATACCTGGGCAATAGCCTTATAGTTAGTGACCAGACGGAGCCGCGATTATAATATATACTAACTTATTCTCCGTATAATAAGAATAAGATAGTATAACTTTACCAAAAGAATAGTAGTTACTAGCAAGTTATAATAATTAGATAACAAGGATCTAATAGGAGGCATTATAAATTAAAAAGGTCACTAAATTAAGAATGGGAATGCTATACCTCTAATTAACAACTTAGAGATGCGAGATATCTTTAAGGACAAAGATAAAGAGAAGGGGGATAGTGTTACGGACCTTATATTAGCAGTAGTACGGCTACTAAGAGAAGATATAAATGGGTTGGTTAAAATAGTATAGGCACTGGAACCGATCGAGCCATAGGATAAGGGGTAACTGAGTTACGTAGCTAGTTATGTTATAGGTTTAAAACGTGGGAATATAGAAACGTGGGAACGTAGGGAACGTACTAACGTACTAACGTACTAACGTACTAACGTACTGACATACTTAGTACATTTCTTAGGCGCAGTGTTATGTATTTAAAGGACCACAGTCCCTACCTAGATAGTTCTTCTCTTTATAGTAATTCTTAGAATATAATTGGAGTTAATTTGTTGGGCAACCTACTCCACTAAATTATACTATCGTTATTGACTTCCTATTTACCTATATACCTAGCCTATTAATAAGCCTACCGAAGTATTTCCTATAAGGCTTTATTACAATAGTAAGAAGTTTAATACCTATTAAAGTTATATATTACTAGTTCTTAATAAATAAAAAAGTTTATAGTTAGTTAAGAATAATAGCAAAGGGTGCATATAGCTCGTTCTAAATAGTAAAGTTTAACTATACTTATAGAATGTTTTCTTAATAGCTAGTACCTTCTTACTAGCCTTAAGGCGGATTTATATTCTATAAATAATCCTATCTAAAAGGCAACGACCTATTTTATAGGTAGTAGGAATAGGTATAAAGTTATTATACTACCTCTTATACAAATTTCAATAGGGGGCGATACCGCTCTTTTGCCTACTTAGCGAGTTACCAATATTATTAAAATGGCTGTATAGTATACTGGTAAGGGACCCTAGTAGAACTTTAATTGACGGCGTCTGTAACTAATTTATTACCAACTCTACGCGGCAGGCGTTTCACGGATCCTTATTTTGCCAGAAAAACCGGCCTATTATTGGCGACCAGGTGTGCGCTGATGTCTGATTGAACGGCGCGCGGCGCCAAAACCGGCTTCACATGCCAGCCTGGAGCTGGGGGCTGGAGGTGGGTGTAGTGTTTCCGACCTCCCACCAAATCATGCCTTGTCCCAGCGACAAAGCGGTCTGGGAGCTACTTTAGTCCGCGATTGCAGAGTTCTCTCTAGCCGCTTCGGCCGGTTGCCTGCTCTCGACAATCCGCCTCGCCACCATCTCCCCCGACGTGAAGGCACCAGCGACCGTGCCCAGACCGTCAAACGGCGCGGTGTGCTCTCCAGCGAAGTAAATGTGCTGCTCCGGCATACCCTGTCTGATCGCTTTGACATCGTGTGCGGCGTCAGACATCCCAACTTGAAAGTTGCTGTACGCCCCATTGCCGGAAAACTGGTCATTGCACCACTCGGTCGCAAGGAAGCGAAGCGGTGCGCACGTCTTCGCATCATAGTTCGGCAGCCGGGAGTAGTACGGCTCAAAGAACTTCTGAAGCCACTGATCGCGAGCTTCGCCTTGTAGTCCGCGGATGGAGGTCGTGATGTGAGTTGAGCAGTCGCCAAAGGTGTAGAAGAGCAAGATGTTGCGTCGGTAGAACTCTTCGAAGGCATGGAAGCTCACGCATTCCAGGCGCCAGTTTTGAGGATTGGTCTGCGTCGCGTAGGAAGGTGATAGCCAATGCACGAAGCTCACTGCGCTGTCGGAGCCAGTCTCCGCGTCTGCGGTGACGGACTCCCAGTAGGCGATCGGGAACTCGATCAGTACCTAGGAAATGACATTAGGACATCGTGGAGAATCGGTGGACCAGACCCAAATACCTTCTCTAGTCTTCCAAATGATATTGAGTCTATAGCAGACTCAATGCGAGGATGTAGCTGAGGAATGCTCTCTCTATGCTGCTTCAACCAACCGAGAGGCGTCGTGACTACGACATCGTCAAAGTACTGCTCATTACCATCTGACGTCGTGACACACACTGGAAGAGCTCCATTTGCCCTCGCTTCCACAGAAGTCATCACAGTGTCGAGTTGGATGTGAGCTTGTGCAAGGGGAGCTGCGGAGACTCTGGCCATGATCTCCTTGTAGTTCGTCGGTATGAAGCAGTCGTCTATCAAGGTTAGTCTTACATAGACGCAGCTTAGTACTCGTACTTGCCTCCATTAATACAGTCTTCGAGATAAAAGAACTTGAGCGACTGACGCTCGATCCGATCGCCCACGTAGGCTCCCCACATCTGCGACAAGCCCAAGACAAGTTTTACCTCACGTTCAGTCACGTCGCCGCATTGCAAAGCCTGGTCACACCAGCCTTCGAAGAAGCTGTATAGACTCGCAGAGGATGGGATCTCTTCACTGCGATTCGTGCTGTGCTCAATAGCCTTCTCCAAGATCTCCCATACTTGCTTTAGCGCCTTGTTCGCCTCTGCTGGAGATAACAGATTGCCATCACTGTCGACAAGAAGAGTGCTCTCTTTCCACCGATGGAGGGGTGTTTCAGTTTCTTTGGCCAGTTCGACGATGGGGTTGTAACCCGTGCTAGTCAACTCAGCTTACAAGACCATGTCGTCGAGATTCTCTCGCCTACCTGTGTACCCAATTCGCTCCACTGACGGCGTCTAGTTCAGCTCAGAAAGAACGCTGCTGCTCGTGAGACTTACATATCGACCTCTAATGGCCCCATCCGATCGCTTTGGGCAATCTGCAAAAATGTCAGCGCACGCGGAATGAGACGCACATACATCATTCATCACGAACCCTGCCGCCGATCCGGCTGCGGGCTTCAATGATAGTCACATGGAACGAGTGCTCAAGCAAAACCGTCGCACAACGTAGACCAGAGACGCCAGCCCCGATAATGCACACATGGGGAGCCATGGCTCAAGCTCTGCTGCGTGATAGAGATGTTGGGTTTGTAGTAGACGAGGTTCGAGAATCCGGCGTGTGGCTGCGACTGCTTGTCTTTGGTGCAGCCACCTTGGGCGCGGCAAGTGCGGTCACCCAATATTCTTTACCTTAGCTGGCTCCCCAGACATGATCATTTTAGCTAGTGTCGGAATAACAGCCGGGCCGTCCTCCTTCTCGCTAGATCACGTCTAATTACCTCAGCAAAGCTCATTACCTCAGCAGGCTCATTGCGGATTTTCTTACCTCAGACCAAGAAATCGATTGCGGATATAGGAATATCCGCACCGTCCGCTAAGTTAGGACGGTAATCGTTTTCTTGGCCTAAGAGACTTTGGCGAGATTTATGGGAAAACCTAAACATGTTTTATATAAGAAGACCTTATTAACTTTAACGAAATTAATCTACCCTTCTATAATGCATATTAATATAAAAATTACACTAAATTATAGAGAAAAGCCTACTCTGTAAGTTATAGATCTTTAGCTCCTTATATGCGCGCGATATTAAGAGAAATTCGACGCCGTAGAGGCTTAATGCTATCTCTATACCGCTAAGCCGCGCAGTAAATACTAACGCTAAACGCTTCCGCCTACGCTGCTAGCCCTCTCTATAGCTAGCGGATATTCTAGCAAATATTTTAGCAGATATTTTATCTACTAGTTAGACAAAGATATTAAAGACCTTCTGTAAGAGGCCAGTTTAACTAAAACGTATAATTATCTAATCGATAGTATAGAATAAGAGTTATAGGTAAGTAGAAGGTAAGTTAAAGATAGAATAAGCTTTATGTGTAAAGGATAAATACTTTCTAACCTCTTCTATTTAGAGACTAATTGCTAGTTCTTCTCTAGAGGAGAACTAGCTCCCTTTATAATCCTTCTAAGATACTAGTAAAACCCTTTACCTCTTATTTATCTAACTATATCTCCTCTAGGATATTAGTAGGACATTAGTAAAGCCTTTATCTATTTTATTTAATATGTACCTTTTAAAAGCGCCTGTTACAATTACCTCCCCTTTAGGGGTTTTAGTCCTTTAAGACTTTACCTCTTAATAAACTCTTATAGAGTTCCGACTAAAACCACTAGGGAAGTTCTTTAGTAGAAAGGTACTCTATAATGCGGCTCCTCGCTAGCTCTTTACTAGCGTAAAACCTTACTTTATCTTCTATTCCTCTACTCTTCTTCCACTATAGCTCTTTATAATACCTTTATAATGGAACTTTAATAATAATAATAAAAATCAAATGGGATTTACCTTCTTTATTATAAGCTAATCTGGAGGTTGTCCTATGCAATACGTTAACTAGTTACTATCTCTATTTACCTAAAATAGGTCCTAATAATAACGTCTTGATATTAATTTCTTCTAGTTTATAAGCTGTTGTCTCTTACGCGTCTTTCTATTAATAATACTATTCATCTTGCCTTTTAGCAGACCATTTTTTATTATATCTTAGCTTTTAGCTTTTATATCTCTAGCTGTTCTTTTCTCTACTACTCTGTTTTCTTTTATAATACGTTTATAAGTAACAGGATCCCTATTTTATCTCTTTAATAATACTAACTTCCTATAGTATTTTCTCGTAATAGCTTATAATTATACTATACGTCCCTAAACTAGCGGTGGCGTTATTCCTGCTCTAATAACACTATAGACCACTTTTGCTGCTCCTGCGGCGGTTTTTCTAAAGTGCTGCCATTATTGTGTTTACGTGCTTATGCTAGACCTATCCTATACCTATAAGATGCCGCGCTCTAATAAGAATAGATTTAAGTATTTCTACTATCGCAGCTGGAAGAAGACCTATATTCTAATATTTCTTATTCTATTCTATTCTAGATTTTACTAACTATATTAAATCCCCACTATTTACGCGCGTAAGGCTTACTGGCTTTAACGCGCTATTAGGGATTTCTATCTTTATTAGAATAATAAAAGATAGGAATAGAAGGTATCTTCTATTGCTTATAGCCTTTTTAATTTAATAAGGATTTCTACTACTATAGAGATATAGTAATCTTAGACATATAGTGTTTAGGAGCGTATATATAAGCAGCTCACTCTTATAAATAATAATATTCGCACTCTTATACGGGCCTTTCTAGCTAGGTAAGTCTCTTTAGTAACACGTTTAGGAACTATGCTAACTCTTTAGTTATTAACTTTCTAATCCCTGCCTAGATACTAATTTAGAACCTAGGGATAATACTAAGGATAGTAATAAAGATAAACGTTCTCCCCACTAGTCCCCTAGCTATAGTGGTCTGTCTAGTTCCCACCGCTTTAAAAAAAAAAAATTAGTAAGAATGCTAATATTTCCGGGGATAGGAGTGCTAATAATACTGCTAATAATAACATTAAGATAGAGGAGGAGGCTCCCGTTACTACTTCTAGTATTTAAATTATTCTTTTATTCTTTCTTTCTTCTTATAGAATAGCCTTATATAGTGCCTTTCTGGTACCTCTAGGATGCCCTAGTACTAGAAAATAACTTTATACTTTAGGGATACCTTTATTCTTAGTTTTGGTAATAGTTTATATAAAAGCAGTATACTGCTATAATCTCCATATATAATAAACGGGTGGTGCTCTTATAGGTGCTTTATAATTTCTTAAAAATTCTAAATCTTTACTCTGTGTCTTTTTAGTCCTCTTTATACTATTAACTCTACTATATATCTCTAGTACTAGACCAGATACTCTCCTTTTATCCCTAGGGAACCCTTCTAAATACTTAGGGCCGCTTTTCCTAATACTGCTGCTTATTTTCTAATAGCGTCTTTTTTAGACAGTGACGGTATCACCCAAGTGCACTTGTATGGCCTATTAATCTCTAGATTTGTTCATTGCTTAATAGGTATAGAAAGTAGAGGATTGTAAGGATCGCGGTGCCTAAGTAGGGGGCTGATAAGTTATTATAAGGATGATTAATCAGAGACACAAATGACCATATAACCTCTGTCTATATATTCTAACACTGGCAGTTCTTTCTTTGTGCGTAAAACAGCCATCCTAGTACTAATCCAATTAAAATTGATCCTCTATCCTATAAAGCTTAGTCTGTATCTAAATTCCCGTTTATATCTTTTAGATAACAACATCCCTAAATGTGCTTATAGAGAGTAGTATTTAAGGGGAATATAGATCTGCACTTGGTACACTTAAAGGGTTAATAATCTGGCAAATGTCTAAAGAGCGCTTAACCTAAAGGGAATGTAGTAGAGCACTTTTCGTAGGTTTAAGGTTGTGGGGGTTTATATAAGCTTGGCTACTATAGCTCTTTGGCTTTAGTTAACGAAGAGGGTAAAGCTAGCGGAGCTTGCGTGGGTGGAGCTTGTGTAGATGGAGCTTATGCAGACGGAGCTTACGCGGTTTGTAGCTCTTGGATCTCTTTTTACTATTTTTTAAGAAAAGCTTATAGCTTACGGATCTCTTTTTATTACCTAGTTTGTATCTCTAAGTCTCTACTCCATACTTAACAAATCTTATCTTGTTATCACTTAATTGTATTTTATATATCCTAAATTTATATCTAATAAGCGGTTATAGTTAGAAATTCCTATTGGGCTTTGTTATTATAGATATTAATATAGCAAGGCCGTCCGGTAGTTAAACAGTTCCCGCTTTTCCATTCTTTAGGAAGTTGTTGTGCCATATTGAGAGTTTGTAGCTGCTGTAGATGCTAGTAGAGGGTAGAGGGCAGAGGGCAGAGGGCAGAGGAGGGGGAGCGTGCTGGCGTTGTAGGCGCGTGCTGTTGACGTAATTTTTGACGTAGCAGAGCCGCTAGGATTATGGTAGAGTGTCAAGAATGTAGAAATAGCGTGCTAGTAGAACTTTGAGAGTCTAGCAGAGCTGAAATTGTTGTAAGATAAGGGCACGCTAGTAACTGCTGCGAATGCTAACGGAGGAGCAGGGGGGCTAGAGAGCGCGTTATTAACGTAATTTTAATATGGTAGGGTGTCGAGCTTGTAATAGGGTGCTCTTCTGGAGCTGATTGCTTCTTTAGCAAAGCTGGGTGCTTTAGTGCTGCTAATGCTGCTGGTGTGCGTTGCTATACTAGAGTACTGCGCGAGGCTGTTAGGTAATTGGGTATTGGGTGCTGCTGACGCTGCTGGGTTGCTATGACGCTAGATTACTACACAAGGCTATTGGATGTTGATTTGTATACTAAGACGCGTACTGGGTATTGGTTTGCTGCTAAGTTATATTGCTATACTGGGTTACTGCGTAAAGCTATTAGGTAATTAGATACTGCGCAAGGCTATTGGGTTGCTATAATGCTAGGTGCTATTAATAAGCTGGTATGCTGTATACGGCTAGAGCGCTGCTATAGTACTGCTGGGGTAGCTATTAAGGTAGCTGCTAATGGGGTACTACCTAAGGGCTGTTGGGTGTTAGGTGCTGTTATGCTAGGGGTACTGGCATTTAGTAAAGAGGTCGTACTAGGGGTTAATTTGCGTGCTGTAGAATGTCTTATGCGTTGCGTATTTATTATATTCTAAGCTGGCTAGGGTTGGATACTGCCAGAGCTGCTAGGTATTGGTTTTACTGCTAGGTACTAGAATGCTACTTACAATTAAACAAAGCTGCTAGGGCGGTAGTGAACCTTGTTGCTCTATGGCTAACTGGTAAGGTTAACTATTAATCAATAACGGTATCACCCAAGTGCACTTATATAGCCTATTAATTTCTGGATTTGTTTGTTGCTTAATAGGTATAGAAAGCAGAGGATTATAAGGATTACGGTGCCTAAGTAGGGGGCTAATAAGTCATTATAAGGATAACTAATTAGAGATATGAATGACCATATAACCTCTGTCCATATATTCTGACAGACAGTATCCCTAGTAGTTCTTATATGGATCCCTATAGCTTTCTCCAACAGGATTTTAGGATCCCTATTATAATAGCAAATTATTTCTATTTTTAATACCTATGCTTAACCTTATAGTTTTAATTTATGGGGTCTTCCCTATTATTTTATCTGTAGTATATCTAGAACTATTACTAAATCCTAATTTGTGGTCTTTAGGAAAGTTTTAATTACTATATTATATCCTAGCTAAAGGTGCTCCTTAGGTTCCCAACTATTATGCGCCTAAAAGTATCCTTTCTAATAAACTAAAAATTTGCGTTTCCTTTAACGCCATCTTTAGTCTAAAATATCTTTTATATTCTATTCTAGTTCCCTATTAATTTTACTAGGTAGGGGCGGTTCTATACTATCTCTTCTTTGATATAACTCTAATAAAGAAATATAAAATATGTAATATATTAGATATAATTTCAGCAATTCCAATTTATAGGCTTAATTTCCTTTAGTTTTCCTAACTATCCTAAAGGATCTAAGCTATATTGGGAAAATATTCGCAGGCTAGGTTTCAAGTCGACTTTGCTAAGCGCGTTTCGCGTAATTGACATGCAATTTAACTAACTCGACACGCAATTGACCAACTTAACACGCAATTGACCAACTTGACACATTTAAAAGTTAAATGACACGCAGTTGACCAACTTGACATATTTAAAAGTTAAACAACACGCAATTAACCTGCAATTGACCAATTTAATATATTTATAAGTTAAATAATACGCCATTAACCAATTTAATATATTTAAAAGTTAAATAATACGCAGTTGACCAACTTATACATTCCTTAATATGCAATTGAGGTAATGTAATATATTATTTAAGTTATATGCTAATTACAAGAGGCTCTGCATGAGGCTCTGCACGAGGCTCTGCACGAGGCTCTGCACCAAGCTCTGCACGAAGCTCTGTGTACAGAGGCTCTGCACGAGGCTCTGCACGAGGCTCTGCACGAAGCTCTACACGAAGCTCTACACGAAGCTCTACGTACAGAGGCTCTGCACGAGGCTCTGCGCGAAGCTCTGCGTACGGAGGCTCTACACAAAGCTCTGCATCTGTCAGATAATCTGTATTCTCTCTAAGGCACAGGTTACGTACACAGTAAAATCTCTTTATAGCTTAAAGCCCTTAGGGGCCCAGACAATTAATTAACCCATTTCATCAATTTACAGCCACCTTATTTTTTACCCTTCCTTACATCCTCCCTAACTTAGGAGGCACTGGAACGGCAGCTAGTAGAGGACCGTTGCCAGAACTAGACAACCGTCGCCAGAACCAGACGACCGTTGCCAGAACCAGACGACCGTCACCAAAACCAGACAACCGTCACCAGAACCAGACGACCGTCACACAGACGACCGTTGCACTAGATGACTGTTGCTAGAACCAGATGACCGTCCTAAAGCCAGACAACCGTTACCAGAACTAGACAACGATCTTTTAAACAACTAGCCAGCGAATACCATAAACGATTTAATTGATTAATTAAATTTAATATTGGCCTATTACTAAATCAAATTAAGGCCTCCTAAGGAGGTACCTTAGATAACCACCGTTTAAATATACAGCTAGCGAACGGCTATAGAGAACGATCTAAATCAATTAGAGCCTTTAATTAGGCCAACCCCTCCCCTAAATTGAATTAGATACTAACATATATAGGCAGGTAGGCAGGCAGGCAGGCAGGTAGGTAGGTAGGTAGGTAGGTAGATAGACAAGTAGGTAGGCAGATAGGTTAGTAGGTAGGAGAGGACCGTCGCTAAAACCAGACAACTGTTACTAGAACTAGACGACTGTTACCAAAGCCAGACAACTGTCGCTAGAACTAGACAACCATTGCTAGAACTAGATAACTATTGCCAGAACCAGATAACTGTTACCAGAACCAGATAACTGTTACTAGAACTAGACAACTGTTACTAAAACTAGACGACCGTTACTAGAACCAGACAACCGTCGCCAGAACCAGACAACAACGACTAGCCAGCGAACACTATAAATAATTCAATTAATTAATTGAATTAAGGTAGTATAGACAGGTAGGCATAAACAGGGAGATACTAACAGGTAGGTAGATGCAGACAGGTAGGTAGATGCAGATAGGTAGGCAGATACAGATAGGTAGATAGATGCTAATGGGTAGGCAGATATAGATAGGTAGGTAGATGCTAACAGGTAGGCAGATATAGACAGGTAGGCAGATGCTAATAGGTAGGCAGATATAGATAGGTAGGCAGATGCAGACAGGTAGGTAGATGCAGATAGGTAAGCAGATGCAGACAGGTAGATAGATGCAGATAGGTAAGCAGATGCAGACAGGTAGGTAGATGCAGATAGGTAAGCAGATACAGACAGGTAGATAGATATAGATAGGTAGGCAGATGTAGACGAATAAGTAGATGTAGACAGGCAAGCAGATGTAGATAGGTAGGTAGATGCTAATGGGTAGGCAGATATAGACAGGTAGGCAGATGCTAATAGGTAGGCAGATGCTAATAGGTAGGCAGATATAGATAGGTAGGCAGATGCAAATAGGTAGGCAATGTAGATAGGTAGGCGATATAGGCAGGTAGTAAATAGGCAGGTACTATAGGTAAGTTAATAGGTAGATAGGTAGAAGAGAACCATCGCTATATTATATTAAATTATTTAAAATATTATTATTTATTTTGCTAGCCTTATAAATAGCTTTAAAGTAGCTTTTATTTATTTAAAATATGCTATTAGTATAAAAGAGGTAAATAGCTCTAAATATAATTGTGGTTGCCAAATGTGTAGATTACTGGTAGGTTGCGCGCAGGTTACGCGTAGGCTGCGTGTAGGCTGTGTGTCAAAAAAATACAATATAGGCTAGTCGGTTGAGTTGCCAAATGCCCTCAACTGCGCGCCAATTGCGTCAACCACCAACTATTGAGGCCATTGGTAGGGTACCATATTTTGCTAATGTACTAGTGGTCCAGCTTCTTCTTAATATATTTTATCTAAATTTTTTTTTATAAATAGCAAGACTTCGTCTCCTACTTTAAATTCTTTAAGCGTATATTTTTTATTATAGTACCTTTTTTATATAGCTTAGGCGTTTAGTAAGTGCTTTTTAAGTTTTTCTCTATAAATTCTTATTTGCTTAATTTTTTTAAACGCTACTAGTACCTCTCTTTTACGAATAATGTCCTTAATATTCTAGGGGTTATTTACTTTTATCCTAAACAGTGCTTTATAAGGGGTTATTTTTATACTACTATAGATGCTTATATGATATATATGTTGCGCTAGAGCTAACTATAATATCTAATTATCCTGTTAATAATTAATATAATAGCGGAGGTAGTGTTCTAACAACGCGTTTAGATACTTTATTAGCCTATTTATTTATAAGTAGAAGGTAGTGCTTATCTTTTACTATATTTTTAATAAAAGGTAGAATAAAGACCAAAATGCGCTGTTAAATACGGTACCTCTATTAGATATAATTCCCCTTAGCGTGCTGAATAAGAGCTACCGCTCTAAAAATAGGTCTGCTTATTCTGCTACTATAATTATTATTATAACAGTAAAGTACCCTAAAAACTTTATATATCTATTAACAATTACTAGAATAGCGTTAGTAACTTCTCTAGTTTTTATTTTAGTAGGGGGTAAGCCTATTATAAAATCTATTGTTAATTCTAATATGGGTCCCTATAGAATAGGAAGCACTAATAACTTGCTATATAGGCGATGCCTAGATATCTATACCCTTTAGCACGTATTATATCTTAATATATAGTCCTTAACTTCTTTAGATATTCTATCCTAAAAGTATTTCCTTTAAACAGCCTTAAGGGTCCTATTAGCACTATAGAGACCCCTAAAAGGGTTATTATAAAAGACCTTTAAAATTTTATCTTAAACCATTTAATCCTTTAGGATATATACAGCACTCTTAAAGCGCAATAGACCTTTTTAGTCCTGCTGCCACAGCTTCTTAGTAACTTTAGCCAAGTTAGTCTCCACTATATCTTTTTACCTCTCCCTAGCAATAAAGGCGTCCCTCTATTATGCTTAAAGAAGAAGATCCGGAAAGGTTTTATATAGGTCGCTTACTTTTATTTTATTGCCATTATATACTTAAGGCGTGGCATAAGACGTTTTAAACTATTAGTGCTAGCAGATTCTCCTACCGTTGTGTAGTGTGCTATACTGCAGATAGGCATCTTACTTATCCCCTCTAGATCTAGAAACTTACAGCTAATACGCTGTTAAGTTAAAGGTGCCGCGACACCTTTAGCATATCCTATAGAATTCTCACTAATTCTAGGGTATGCCAACTTTATAATATCTGCTTGGTCTATAACCTAGTCTATAACTATATCCTACGGCTTTATTATTATAGCAATTTGTAGCTGTATTTCTAGGACCTCTATCCTATTATAAAATTCTATAGTTTTAGGGAAAGATTCTTCTTTCTTCCTAAGCAAATTTTGTAATATAGGAATTATTTCCCCTATACTATCCTAGATTTTCCTAGTTTTATAATCTAGATATCTTAACAACCTATTAGCGGGATTTATCTTTCCTGGGCAGTATATAATTTTAAAGTTATACTATAATAGTGCCTCTACCTATCTAGCTTATTAACCACTTAATACCTTTATAGTTATAAAGTATTATTGGTTATTATAGTCTATAAGGACTTTAATAGGATAATTGCTTTCTATATAATAATATCACTAGTGCTTTATTACTGCGACTATTATAAGCAGCTCCTAGTTATATATTATATAATATTATTTTATAAGGGTTATTTTTCTTAACTAAAACGCTACGGGATACCATTTTCCGTCTTTTAATTAAGATATAATTACCCCTAGGGCAAAGCTGGATATATTTATTTTAAGGTATATACATTACTCCTAATAGAAGTATATTAGAATTGGCGCTATTATAAACAAATCTTTTAACTGGTCTATAGCCTACTTAGTGGCTTCCCTAAATATAAAGGGTCCTAGCTTCTTGCTATTCCTAGATCCCTTTAGTAAATTAGTAATTAGGAATACTACTTGCGTATAGTAAATAATAAACGTTTAGTAGAAGTTTGCCGTGCCTAAGAAAACCTACACTTCTCTAAATATTATAGGGTAAGGCCATTCCCTAATAGCGTCCACCCAGCTTTTCTCTATTAATGCTCTATTAACGCTAATAATAAAGCCTAGAAAATTAATGCTAGTAGTATAGAATATATATATTTTTTAGTTTATATAGAGCTTGTATTTCCATAGTCTTTCCAGTACTATTTATATATAGTGCATATATACTTCATAGTTATTAAGGTAGACTATAATATTATTAAGGTAGACTATAATATTATTAAGGTAGACTATAATATTATTAAGGTAGACTATATATATTATTATATCTAAGAGGCCCAACAATACCTTATTAATACAGGCCTAAAATATTACTGGTGTACTAGTAAGCCTAAATAGTATTACCAGGTACTTAAAGTGGCCGTACTATATTTAGAACGCCATTTTCTATATATTGCCGGCTTTAATCCGGATTTAATAGTATATATTCTTTAAATCTAATTTTATAAATATCTTTACGCCTAATAGTTTATTAATAAGCTCCCCTATTAAGGGTAGCGGATAGCAATTTTTTATAATAATCCTATTAAGCGCCTAATAGTTAATATAAAGATGTAGGGTTCTATCCTTTTTAGGTATAAATATAATTGGTACCCCTGCTAGGCTTATAGAAGGCTAAATCTATCCTTTTTAAAGATTATTTACTATATATTAATATAATACCGCCAGCTTATTTTCTAATAGGTTATACAGTGGTCTAAAAGGAGGTTACCTATTCCCTATATCTATCTTATACTTAACTAATATAGGATTAGGTAAGGTTTGTGCAGTCTCTTTATTAGAAACATCCTCTAAGTCTATATATTCCTATAGAATCTCTAGTTCCTTAACTGTGTATAGCCAGATATCCAAAAATAAATACCCTATATCCCTATTTTTGGTATTAAGAGTGGTATATATATTATATACCCACCCTTCTTCTTATATATAGTTTAAGAAAGTCTTTTAATCTTTAATTATAATGTATAGTTAAGACTTTTAGTGTTAATATAAGGCTAAAGGCTAATTAATGTCTAGATTAACTTATTAAGGCTATAGGTATTACAAAATAAGGTTATACCCCTTAATTTCTACGACATAGAGGCGTATCTTTTATATATTCTATAGACCATCGCGGTCCTAACTAGCTATAGAAAAAGTTTATTCCTTATAGTATAGAATCTAGTAGCCTCTAATACTTTAAACAGTACATACTTGCAATCCACTAAGGTCCAAATCTAATTCTTTTACTAGTAATTAAGAAATAAACCCTATGGTTGCGCTGCTGTCTATAAGGCAGTCTTACATCACCTATTTATTATTAACTTATAGGGAGACAGGAATAACTATACAGTAGCTTACTCCCTCCTTCTCTTACTGGCCTAGTATAAGGGAGTAAAGGTCCACTAAGCTCCCTCTTTTCCTAATTAAGCTAACTCTTACTTCTTCTGCTAGTAGAAGCGCTATATATAGCATTTCCTACTATAGTTATAATAGCTATATGATTCTTGGTTTCACAGTTTCTGCCTATTATTATTCTAGGGTTAACTAGCGTTGCTCTAAGGTTATAAAGCCTACTTATATTATCCTTCCGTAGAGTAGTTAGGTTAAAATCTACCCCTTTTATTAAAGCTAGGTCTAGTTCTACGCTCTTTATTATTAGCGTCTTATTCCTTTTACTAACCTAAATAGTCTATTTTAGTGTTCTTAATCTAAGTAGCTTTAGAGATAAGCTTTTCTTAAAAGGTAGGAATTTTACCCTTCTCCTGTATGGCCTATTAAATCTTAGTGTTATAGAGTGAATATAAGTGGTAATAATATATAGCAAAGTAGATATTATTAAGCTATGTATATAAACTGTGTAATAAGGTTAAGACGTTGCGTAAGAAGAAAAGGTAAGGAAACGGGGAGAAAGGGTATATATTGTGAATTTAGTTGCTTAGTCAATACGTGCACAGAGCAGAATAGGATTTAAGTAGCGGTCCTGGCAGAACTTGGCAGAATTTAGTGGACTTGGCAGAATATAGCAGAATGCGGCAGATTGCCGTTAGATTGCCATAGATTGCCGTCCTACAGTTGGTCTCTTCTTACTACATTAGTGGAAACAGGTAGATGTGTATAAGGTGTTACGGAGATGTCCTATAACAGTACCCCCTCTTTAAACTCGAGCTTCTGCAAAATAGGGCTATAGTAGTTCTGGGTAGAGTTTGTAAAAGTCTTCTATGGCTTATATAAGTCCTATAGAGTTAATAGGTTCCTATATAGGCTTGGTAAAGCCTCTCTATTTTATAAGGTATATATATTTACATTTCCGTTTATTATACTTAATATTATTAACTCTTTTAATGAAGTACTTATCCTTACTATCTACTTTAACTAGTAGGGGAAGGTCTTAGATCTGTCTAGGCAGGGCATTTAATATAGAGGTGGTAAGGTAAAGGACTAACGTATAGAATATAGGGTGGATTTTAACCGTATTAGGGAGCTTTAGTTAGTAGGCGTAAGGAGAGATAACCTTTTAGACCTTATAAGGGCCAGCGTTCTTCTAATTAAATTTCTTAATAGGTTATTTTATATTTAGGTTTCTTGTATTTAGCCAGATAAAGTTACTAATTTAGTAGGCCGGTGCTAGGGTTTAATTCTTATTTGCTACAGCTTTATAGACAAACTAGGCCTATGTTATTTTATTAGTAAGGAGCTCTTATAGTTCTTCCATCTTCTTTATAAATTTATTTACCTCTGTAACTTATAAGACGTAATAAGCTAGGCGAGGAATATTACTAAAGGGTTTAAAACCTATTTACAGGTGCTAGCTATAGTTAGCTAGAAATAGGGAGACCTTTATAGTTTCTAAGATAGAGTTATTTATAGTAAACTTAGTAAATATAAGCTAGTCTATTTAGTCGTTCTGTAAATATAACATATATATCTAAATATACTATTCTATTATGGCATTCACATGTTTTATTTAACCATCTATTTTTAGGTAGTATACTATAGATAATAGTACTTTAATATGGAGTTGAGTAGTTAGTTTTTTCTAGAATATAGAGATTGTCGGTATCACCCAAGTGCACTTATATGGCCTATTAATCTCTGGATTTGTTCGTTGCTTAATAGGTATAGAAAGCAGAGGATTATAAGGATCGCAGTACCTAAGTAGGGGGCTGATAAGTCATTATAAGGATGACTAATTAGAGACACGAATGACCACATAACCTCTGTCTATATATTCCAACACTAGCAGTTCTTTCTTTATGCGTGAAACAGCCGTCCTAGTACTAATCCAACTGAAATTGATCCTCTATCCTATGAAGCTTAATCCGTATCTAAATTCCTATTTATATCTTTTAGACAACAATATCCCTAAACGTGCTTATGGAGAGTAGTATTTAAGGGGAATATAGATCCGCACTTGGTACACTTAAAGGGTTAATAATCTGGCAAATGTCTAAAGAGCGCTTAACCTAAAGGGAATATAGTAGAGCACTTTTTGCAGGTTTGAGGTTGTGGGGGTTTATATATGCTTGGCTGCCGTGGCTCTTTGGCTTTAGTTAATGAAGAGGGTAAAGCTGGCGGAGCTTGCGCGGGTGGAGCTTGTGCGGACGGAGCTTGTGTAGACAGAGCTTGCGTAGATAGAGCTTACATAGACGGAGCTTGCGCTAACGGAGCTTGCTTAGTTTGTAGCTCTTAGATCTCTTTTTACTGTTTTTTAAGAAGAGCTTATAGCTTACAGATCTCTTTTTATTGCCTAGTTTGCATCTCTAAGTCTCTACTCCATACTTAATAAATCTTATCTTATTATTGCTTAATTATATTTTATATATCCTAAATTTGTGTTTAATAAGCGGTTATAGTTAGAAACTCCTATTGGGCTTTGTTGTTATAGATATTAATATAGTAAGGCCGTCCAGTGGTTAAACAGTTCCCGCTTTTCCATCCTTTAGGAAGTTATTATGCTATATTGGGAGTTTGTAGCTGCCGTAGATGCTAGTAGAGGGTAGAGGGTAAAGGGTAGAGGGCAGAGGGCAGAGGAGGGGGAGCGCGCTGGCGTTATAGGCGCGTGCTGGCAGGTCTTGATTCCCCTGGCGGTTCTTTCTTTGTGCGTAAAACCACCAATATATAGACCCTATTAACGTGGTATTTATAGCTTGCAAAGGGCGTAAAAAGGG
>Ga0307507_10001999_pt1 | contig 44205 bp, 8 predicted proteins | sample 7_EM_MG_FD_207223 | JGI IMG/M metagenome (GOLD analysis project Ga0307507, IMG submission 207223) | Populus trichocarpa ectomycorrhiza microbial communities from riparian zone in the Pacific Northwest, United States - 7_EM | ecosystem: Host-associated > Plants > Roots > Unclassified | place... | reverse complement strand
AAAGATGACGGCACTGGCAAATTGCTGTTAGATTGCCGCAAACTGCCGTCACATAATGGCAAGTTGCGGCAAGTTGCCATTACGTGACCAGAAGATTATATATAACTTCAAGCGGTGCTTCTGTTCTTCTTATTTCCTTTCTTTAGCTTTGGATCCTCGTTTATAGACAATCCAATCGTATAGGCTTGCGCGACCCTCTTATCGTGCTCGTGCCTCGATTGACCAGGTCGCTAACACTACTCCGCTTTAGTATAGGTTATATTTTAGCGGCGGCGCTTAATTTTCGCCTACGTTTTAGCTATAAGACTAGGGTATTCCGCTTACGGTACTTATCTAATAGTTATTAATAAATTTTAAGTTCTACCTTATATTTCCATTTATTATACTTATTTAGCCATTCTAGCTATTTAATAAGGTACTATAGTTATCTAGTATAATCCTAGTAGGCGATAATTACTTCTACTTCCTAGCTGCCTTCCTTAAGCTTTTCTACTACTAGGGGTTAAAATCTAGGGCGTAACCTATAAGGCTCTAGTAAGGAGATATAAAAGACTAGGTAGAGCTGTACTATAGTAGGTAAGAGCTCTAGCTTATATACTTACTGCCCTACGCGCTTTAGAATCTAAAATAGTCCTATAAACTTGCTATTAAGCTTTTTATAAAGACGTTTTATATAGATGTTCTTAAAAGAGAGTAGAACTTATTTACCAATAGCGAAATGCTTAGCTAGATAGTAACAATTATAGTATTTTACCTAAAGCTATTAGGCGTATATTATTAACGCCATCGTTACCTTATATATAAGGCGCAGGCGTTATAAATACGTCTTTATAAGTTTAATATTTATTTACTTAAGCCCCTCTTTACCTTATTAGGCGTTTTAGACGCCGTCTAGGACTCTATTTAGAATATTTAATAGCTAGCCATAGGTGAGCTTAATAGGGGAACACTTTATTATAGTATAGACCTTAGAGTTATAGGCAAAGGCTGCTTTATTAAGTAGGGAGGCCTAATTAAACTATTTCTAGTTTATAAATATATATAGGTATACCTTAAGCTCCTAGTTTTAGTATTCTATTTAACTATCTATAGGTAAAATACGGTACTAAGCTTACATTAAACGCGTAGATAGTAGTATATAGTGCTTTAGTATTCACTTATAAACCTACTACCCCTATTAGAGATAATATTGTCTAAAAGCCCTATTTATATAAAGACTCTAAATAAGAGTTCTATAAGTTATATAGCATTAATTATCTTATATACTAAATAGTAGTATACTAGCTTTATAAAACGGTTTATAAGAATAAGAATAGAGTTGCAATTTATACTATTAGGAGTTTTAGACTTAAGGGGATCTATAATAAAGTTAAGTAAATAATATTGCTAGGCTTAGGTAGAGACCTAAAGAAGCTATAGCTTACTATAGGGTTTATAGCGGCGCGATTTATAGTGTTAGTAGGCATTATAATTATCTAGGTATTCGCGGATATCTTTAGTAAGGCCATTCTAAATATACTTCTGCGCAATTACCTTGTCGGTATAGTTAAATCCATAGTGGCCATCTATAGAATTATTATATTCCGCTTAAGGATCTCCTATTATAGTAGTATACAATTTAGCACCTAGACCTTATTATTTTGCCTTAGGAGTCCTTAATTATTAAGGGTGTAGTTCTTATTCCTAGTAGGAACCTATTTTTAAGTTAACTAATTATATATAGAGCGTGTAAAGACGTCCCTATCTTATACTCTATAAATAAAATTAACCAGTAATTTAGGGAGGGTATTTTATAAACACCATTTTAACTAAGGCAGCTACTACTACCTCTTGCTATAGGATAAGACTTTGTGTAAACTTAGTACTAGCGAAGTAATATATAATATATAGGTAACTTACCAGGTTGTTATGGAGGACTATTACCTAGGCTAAGGAATCTTCCCTAAGGTTAAACGCTATTAGGCTAGTTAAGGAGGTCTTAGAGAGAATAGTAGAACACCCTAGTTTACTAGCGCCATATTTACAAGGGTCGCTTATATACTACACATATGCTACTTACTAATTTAGTATAGTAGCACTAGGGCTGCCTACAAGGCCTATAACTTATAACTTTTACTATAATATAACCAGTATAGTATTAAGAACTATCCTCTTACTGCTATTTTTAAAGCCTTTAGCATAATCCAGGCGCTAAAATAGTATATTAGCGGGATTTGCTTTACTTAGCTTATATTTAATCTTAAAATTAAACTTAGCTAGTTCCTTAGCGTACTAGGCATGTAAGTAAACAAGCTCTTTATAGTTATAAAGTACCTAAAATTGTTATAATTGTAGAGCACGCATGTTATATATATAGCGTACTTAAGTTAATAGCGCTACGTTTTAAAGCATTGCACTATAGCGAGTAGTTCCTTATTATACGTATTATACCGCACTTCTAGGCTAGTAAGCTTCTAACTATAATACGCAATTAGGTACTAGTAGAGTTAATTCCCCTACCTAAAAGGCTATAAAAGTATACCGCTATAGGCATAATTAATAGCGTTAATAATTACCATTAGGGATAGATTAAGGTTAAAGTAGTAAAGTAAAGAAGCCTATATAAACGTAGCGTATAGCTTATAAAACGCCTATTAAGCATTATTAGGCCAGGACCAAGGTTAATACCATTTAGTAGGCCCTTTCTTATGCTTCTACTTCTTCTTCTCCCTATCTAATATTAGGTCGCAATATACCTGTGCAAGATATATATATAGGAGGTATACGGTATCCAAGTAGTTCCAGATAAATTGCCTATAAAAATTAGTAAAGCTAAGGAAGACCTAGATATCCCTATAAGACTTAGGCTTAGGCCATTTCTTAATAGCTTTTACGCGGATAGGATTTATTATAATACTATTAAGTGTAATAATAAAGCCTAGAAACTTAATATTCTTAGTATAAAAGATATATTTTAATAGTTTAGCGTATAGGCCCTAAGCGTAAAGCTGTCGCAGTACCTACTTAACGTACTTAACGTACTTATTCTTATTATTTAAGTAGATAAAAATGTTATCTAGATAAACTACGTAGATAGTATCCACTACTAGGGTCCTTAGAGATTTTTAAATATAGCTTTAGAAAGTTATAGGGGCGTTAGTAAGACTAAAGGGCATTACTAGGTACTTAAAGTAACTGTAGCGTATCTTAAATACGGTCTTCTGTTTATCTTCCTTTTTGGTGTAAATTCTATAGTACGCATTATAAAGATCTAACTTTATAAATATCTTTATATAGCTAAGCCTATTAAAGAGTTCGCCGACCAGTAATAGGGGGTATTAGTTTTTAATCGTGATTTTATTTAGGCATCTATAGTTAATATATAGCCATATTATACCTTCTACTTTTGGTATAAAAAGGATAGGCGCTTTAGTAGGCAACTTACTAGGCCTAATTTAGCCCTTCTTAAAGAGCACTCTCTAGGTACTCCCGTAAGATCTACAACTTTTTCTATAAAGGTTATAGATAGGTATTTATAGTAGCGTCTTGCCTTCTTCTAAGTCAATTATATAGTTATACTTAGAGTTCTAAGGTAGTATACTTGCTAGCTTATTAGAGAAGACGTTCATCTCTTTTTTATATATATTTAGTAGACCAAGGCCTATAGAGGTTAAGGTAACTATTATATAGTAGTATACTTCTAGGAGCTAGTAAAAAGAAGGGTATAGCTAACATGCGTTTTATAGGTATGTTTGCACTAAAAGTATATATAGCTCTGCTATAGTATACTTAATAGTTTTAGGGTTTTAATCACCTCCCCTTTTAGTATAGGTAATCTACGCCGGCGCTGAAGGGTCTCTATGGGTACTTACTGCCAGTAATAACAGGTCTTCTATTATATTTATAACTAATATCTCTATATCTGGAGGGTCTGCATAGGTACCCGCTACTAGTAATAATAGGTTCTTTATTATATTTATAACTAAGGTAAAAAAGGTGTCTTTTAGTTATAGCAAATAGACTATTTTACTAGCCTTAATATCTACTAGGAGTGTATTAAGGGTAACTATTTAGAGGCGTCGAGGGTCCTATCTAGAATAAAAGCTAATTAATAGATCTGCTTCCGCGAGCCAATCCTATTTAAAAACTATATTATAACTATTAAATAAGCCACCCTAAAAGGTCTAGGGGCTAATAGTGCGAGGGGTGCCCTAGGGGTTGCTAGTGGTAACTATTAAATTATAAGCGTCCTAGATTATTATCTAATTACTATTAAGGAAATATATAATAGGTTTATATAAATATAGCGTATAGCTTATAGGCAGGCTAAACCTATAGACAACATCTTAGTTAATAAGGTTAATTTAACACCTATTATTATATAAGCAATATAGGCGGACTTTACCCTAAGGCGTATCTATCGCAATATATACTACAATACGTTTCTTCTCTCCCTCTATATTAGGCCCTAGTTATAGTTAAGAGAGATGCGCTACTAGGGCTTTAGGTTTTCCAAAAGCTAGCCTAACTTATCTTTACTAGCTTACTTCTAGTATTCTTTATAGTAGTTACCTATAAGTCTCTTTTAACTTATATACGTACTACTAGCGTCTAAGGGGTCCTCTAAACTATCTAGCTTTTAAGTAGTCTCCCTAGGAGTTTACTTAGAAAAGTGTTACCCTTTTTAGATTCTGTTCCCTAAACCTAATTCTATAGAGCCCATACTATAACTACGCTTTATATACAATAATTTACCGCTGCTACTTACGCGATCTTCTATAAGCTTTATAGTATTAAGCAATTACTCTACACAGTGGATTTTATTAAAGAGATCCTTAGTAGTTCTTACCTATTAGGTAAAGTTTTAGTGGAAGAGCTCTACTTATTGGTAGGCTGGGAGACATAAGAACTAAAAGTCTACCCATTACTTAGAATTAATAAAAGGGGTATATAAAAAGAGGTCCTCTAAAATACACATATAGGCTAAAAAGACGTTAAACCTCTAGTTCTCCTTTATAACAGCCGTATAGTATATAGTAGCGTTATTAAAGCGTCTTACTATAGGGTTCCTAATCTGGTCTTAAACTATAGTCTTAAACTTATCCTATAGTAAAGGACCTTTATCTTTAGTACCTAACTAGAAATAAACTAGTTAGGCAATTATCTTCTCTTTTATAAGACCTTTAATAGCCTAGCGCATATATTACTTACAGTTATAGTTAGCGTCATTAACCTTAAATTAGGTCTTAACTGCGGCAATCCAGCAGTTAAAATACTATTAAGTAGTGCCGCTAATATTAGGTAGTAACTTCTTAACTAGGGCGTTAAGATTTATTTAGCATATATGTTCGCTATATAACTTATACTCTTTACTAAAAAGGCAACAGAAGGGCTTTATTAAATTAATAATGCTCTATAAGTTAGCTATTTTCTTAGCCAGCTTATCTAGCTCCTTTATATTAGCAGTATTTGGTAAAATACTGGTAATCTTACTAAGCTTCTATTAAGCCTAGGTATATAAGTTAAACTAGTTTCCTATAAGGGATATTATTGCGGTTACCTTGGGTTGCCCTTAGGACAACCTCTAGACGCCCCTTAGTTAGTCGCTAATTATATACTAGAGGTACGTGCCTATAGTATATAGTCTCTACAATCCCAGAGGCATTACCTCCTTAAAAATTTGTCTCTCTTACCAATCTATTCTATTCCTATAATTGTGTCTTATAGCCCCCTGTCTATAAAGTCCCCTTATATTTAAATCCTTCCTACTCTATTAGGAAGGGCAGCTGGCTTTAAGAACCAGATTGTTTATTTATATCTTTTGTTTATATTCACTATCCTCCCTTAAAATCTTGTGACGACCCAAACGGAAACTCTATAAATACTTTATAGAAAGCCGTCGCATTAAGGCAGGAAGATCCCTCTAATAGTAAGAGATTATAATAATATAAACCTTTAGGTAAGATAGCTGAACAAGCCTTAATACCTAGATGCACTAGGAGCTTAAAGACTCTTGTATACCTATGGTTACCGCTAAGGAAAATACAAATACCCTTTATAATGGATATAATGCTGCTAGAAAGTAACCGGAACCCCTCCGGCCCTACTTAGGCCAATTAGAAGATTAAGCGCCAGAGGTAATACTAAGATCTTCCTCTAAGCTAGAAATGCTAGAGGAATATACTAATATATTTAACTAGGGACCTAACCAGAACCCTCCTAGAAGACCACCGGCCTATAATTAGTATAGTAGTGGTATATAAACTGCTTATAAGCTAAGTAGGCCTACCCCTTTAGGTAATTTAACCTAAACACTAACTTAAGACCTAAGGCTTATTGGGAAACCCGCACTAGTTACTAGTGCTAATATTACCTCTATAGCTGAAGCTTTCCTAGGCCTAAGTTTAAAAAGTTAAAAGCCTCATACTAATATTCTTTAAGATGGATATTGGGAAGCTGTTATAAGGCTCTTAGAAGCTATATGGGAGAAAGCTACTAATAAATATATTAGAACCCTTTAAGGGTAAATTTAGATCTGGTAGGGTTTAATCTAAGCTAAATAAGTTCTTTTATAACCTAGCTAGGACTAAGGGCTTCCTAGAGGCCACCTAGTATCTACCTAAAGAAGTATAGAAGACTTAGAGAGGTATTTACATAATAAACGGAAAAAGGACATAGACTAACTAGCTAAGGACTTTGGTAGTCTAGAACTCCATTATAAACCTAGCGCCTAATAATTGGACAACTGGGTTTATAAAGTAGATAACTTCTTTAAGATGTTAATAATATAAGATAATACTAAAGAGCGTATATAATAGATTATTGGTAGGATTAAAGACCGATTGCTAAACTAGATTGCGCTTAATTAACTTAATAAAGAGCAAGCTACTATATAGCTATAGCTGCAGACCTTCCTAAAGGGTTGGGCCTAAAATCTATAGGTTATATAATATAATAATACAGAATAATTCTGGAATGGTATATAGCTGGACCGTTAAGATTTCCGCTAGTTTATAAACTTTATAGAAACTTATACTTAATAGATAGATTTAGAACCTTTTAAAAATAATAATGGTAGTATCCATAAGAAGGAGAAGATCGGATTTATCTAGGCTAGAATTAAGCTAGTAATTTATAATAAAATAAAGCGCGTAGGAGCCCTATCGCGGATTACTATATATACTAATTTTAAATGAGCGGTTCTGAACGCTAAGGATATAGTAAGGGACCAGACCTCTTCTAGTAAGAAGCTAGGGGGTAGCTAAAAGCGTAGGCACTCTGGTAGTAATATAGGGCAAACCCAGTCTTTAAAAAAGCCGATCTTAAAGAGAAATTTAGAATAGTTAAAGTTAGGAGCCTTAAATAATAGGAAAGATTTCTATAGCCAACATAATACCCATTTAATACCCTTATAGAAACACTCCAAGAAGCTAAAAGGAAATTCTTATTAGAAAAATAAGTAGGGTAATAAACGTACTAACAAACTAAAAAAAGAGAAGCCCTAGTTACGGACGTCTCTTAGCTATAATTAGGGCAAGATATAAAAGGAAAGACTCTCTATATTGCTGTTAAGCTAAAAATAGTACTCCTTATAGGCGAGATGTATTAGTTCTAAGTACTATATAATAGCGGCGCCAAAATTAATTTTATATAATATAACTTGGCAAAAGAGTATAAACTTATCCTATTATTAGGGCGGCGGAAACCTATTATAGGCTTTCTAGATAAGTATTAGATTAAACTATATAGTACCTATAAGCTTATAGTGTTAGTGGCCGATATATATAACTATACTAAGGTAGTTGGCCCGTAACCCTTCTATGCGGCTAACTTTATAGGTTATAACCTTATCTTTAGATATCCTTAGCTCGCGGAAGTAGATTTTAAGATACACCTTAAAACAGAAGCCTTTAAATGGTGAAATAATAAAGAATTGGAAGGGTGTATATTACTAATAAGCTTAGAAGATATCCTAGAGGATATAGCTCTAGATAAAATAGTATACGATTTATACCTAAAGGAGTATTAGATCTAAGCCCTATTTTATAGTAAAATAGGTATAGAGCCTAGTATAGGTAATAACCCTTTTATAATAGAGACCCTATAGGGAACTACTAGATAAGTTACAGAGATATTATAGGGAGGCGGTAATCTTGAAGATCTTATAAGATACTTCTATTATTATAGGTTACTTTAGCTTAAGTAATATATAGAGAATATACTACGGCACCTTGAACGCTATATTAAGGAATACTCTACCCTCTACTAGCTACCATATAAAACTATTTAACGTATAGTAGCAACTATATAGAAACAGCTACTATAGCGTATAATGCTACCTATAAGCGTTTTAAGGGAGCTCTAGGACCTACCTAATAATAATATAAAGGATAAACGTGACCCTAATTTATTAAATATTCTAGTAGGCCTAAGGGATTTACTAAGAGTATTTTTGGATAGGTAAGCTAAAGTCCTTTTATAGAACTTAGAATATAATTATATAATTAATTTAGAAGAAGGCAAGCAGATACTAAACCTTTCTATCTATAACCTCTTTTATAAAGAGCTTAAGATCCTATAGGAGTACCTTAATGGCTTATTAAAAAAGGGATGGATATGGCCTAGTAAGTTACTAGTAGGAGCGCCGATCCTCTTTATTCTAAAACTAGATAAAACTATAAGGCTATATATAGACTATTGCGATCTTAATAAAATTATAATTAAGAACTGTTACCACTACTACTGGTTAGTAAAATACTGGATTAACTATTTAGGGCGAAGATCTTTATAAAGCTGGATTTATAAGACGCCTATTATAGGCTCCATATTAAAAAAGGGGATAAGTAAAAGACTGCTTTTAAAACCTAATACGGCCACTTTAAGTATTTGGTAATGCCTTTTAGACTAGCTAATACGTCTATAATATTCTAATTATATATTTATAGAGCCTTAGGGGGACTAGTTAACTATATATATATTATCTATTTAGATAACATCCTAATCTACTTAAAAAATAAGAATTAGTATAAGTAATACGTCCGCAAAGTACTGGAACGCTTAGATAATTAGGGCCTCTACGCTAAGGCGTTAAAATATATCTTTAATACTAAGTAGGTTAAGTTCCTAGGTTATATTATAATGCCTATAAGCGTAGTTATAGACCTAGTATAGGTGTAGATAATTTAAGAGTAGCTAGAGCTAGAGAGCTACTAGGATATTTAAGTGTTTTTAGGCTTTGCTAATTTCTATAGGCGCTTTATTTATGACTACTTGGATATTACCTAATACCTATTTAACTATATTACTAAAGCTTTTTAAGACCTAGCCTAAGGAGCAAAAAGCTTAAAGGTAGGAAAAAAGAAGACTAAAAAGGGACTAACTAAATAGTATAAACTATAGATATAGCCCGGGAAGGTCTAGGAAGCCTTTTAGAAACTATATATAAAGTTTATAGAAGCTCTACTATTATAGCATTTTAACCTAGATTAGCTACTAATAATAGTTACTAATATATTAAATTTTGTCCTTACTGGTATTCTACTATAACCTAATAGGCATCTAGACCCTACCTAGCTCTCCTAAAAACCGATAGCATGTTATAGTAGAAAATTCTAGGGACCTAAAGTTAGATATTACACCTATGATAAGGAATTGCTGGCCATAGTTAACTGCTTTAAATAATAGCAACACTACCTTAAGCACGCGAGCCATACCACTTATGTACTCTTAGATTATTACAATTTACGCTACTTTATAACTATAAAGAAGCTCACGCGATTTAATTTTAAGATTAAATATAAGCTAGGGGAAAATAACCCTGCTAATGGACCGTTATAACAGCTAGACTATACTAAAGGCTTTAAAATAGGAGAAGGAAAATAGATAATAGATATCTTACTCCCTATATTATAGAATAAGCTCTAGGTATAGAATGTTTGAGGACCTATAACTCTATATATTAAGTCTTAGGCGGTATAAACCCTATTAGCTTCTATTAACGTTCTAGCTAGTACCTAGTCCGTTGCTAATAAGGGTCTAAATATACCTAGATAGGACGTTTCTAATACACTCTTAGAACCTAGTAATATATTACCTCTAATTGCTAAGCTATCCCTTTAAACTAATAGTGAAGCTATAGAGTAATTAGAACTTAGAGCCTTATAATAACCAAAGGACTTTAACCTTATAGCGGCCTTTTTAATATATATGCACTAAAGAGTTATAAGATCTATAGCACTATTTAGTTATATACTTAGAGTAGTATAAAACAAAACAGCTTTTACTTAGGAGCTATCTAAAAGGTTAATAGATCTTATCCATAGGGTATAATGGAGGGACGCCTTTTATACTATCTTTAATACGGAAGTAGACTGGAAATATAATAGAAAGGAAGCTGTAAGGCGCTAAAATTAGGAACCAGACCTAATAGGCCTACTATATAGAAATGGTAAGGTTTGGGTGCTATAAGAAGCAAATCTATAACAGAAAATTCTTATAAAGAATTACAATAATCCTTTAGGCGGCTACTATAGTTAAGTTAAAATAGTGGAATTACTTTAACGCAAATACTATTGGCTAAAGCTTAAGTAGGAAGTAAAGGAGTACATTAGCTACTATAAGAAGTGTTAAGTATATAAAATCCAAAGGCACAAGCTATAGGGTCTACTTAAATTGGTTTATCCTGCTAGTAAACTATAGCAATATTACGCTATGGATTTTATTATAGATCTTCTACTATTAAAGGATAAGTAAGGACGAACGTATAATTCAGTTCTAGTACTTATTAATAGGTTTTTAAAGTACGTTTAATACCTTTCTATTAATAAGATAATTAATATATAAGCGCTTACTAGCCTAATTAAGAAGAAATGCTTTCTTAAAGTAGATTAGCCGTACTCTATTATTACTAATAAGGGTAGCTTCTTTATAAGCCAATACTGGTTAGATCTATGCTTTTATTTAAAGATAAACTACTATTATAGTATAGCTTTCTATTTATAAACGGATAGGTAAATAGAACGCTAGAACTAGGAATTATAATCTTACCTATAAATATATTTAAACTATTAGCAAGATAACTAGTGTAAGCTACTTCCATATATAGAGTACGCTTATAATTTAAAGCAATACGCATTGCATAAGTATATACTAATTTAGATTACCTATAGCGTCTAACTATTTAGGTTTAATAGTGTACCTAGTAATTACTAGCTAAGGCCATATAATTAATTATAGGATCCTACTAGGGAGTCTAAGGATATCTATTAGAGAGTATAAGAATACATCTAAGAATGGGAGGAGTAATAGAAGTATACAAAGTAGAGCCTATAAGATGCCTAAGAGTAGTAGAGACTCTAGTATAACCGTAAATACTGGAATAAGCATTTTGGAGTAGGCGATAAGGTTCTATTACGTTTAACAAATATTAAAACTTGTTAACTATTAAAGAAGCTTAATATAAGATACCTAGGTTCCTTTTAAGTTAAGGAACAAATTAGTAAGCTAGCCTACCGTCTCTAGCTACCCCTATCTATAGCCTATATGCATTTAATATTTTATATAAACCTACTAGAGCTATAGTATAGACTACTACTAGAAAAGAACTTCTGTCTAGGCCCAATTAAACACCTTAAAGTAGTAGGCGAGTGGTATAAGGTTAAAGCTATACTATACTATAAGTCTATTAAGAACAAGCTTTAATATAAAGTTAAATAGCTAGGCTGGCCTGCTAAGGACTTTATATAGAAACTAGAGGATTACCTTAATTATTGCAAAGATATTCTAAAAGAATATTAGGACCAAGGTCTATAATCTATAAATCGTAGAAAGCGCTCTAATACTAGTGTTATTGCAACCTATAAAGAAAGCTCGTAGCAGGCCGTAAGAGGCCCTAAAGAGTAAGAAATAGGTTAAATTGGATATAGAACGGATAGGCTCTAAAACTATAAGGATTAATTAGGGCTACGGCCTAAGGCAGGACAGGTCCTTAGCCTTTTTATATATATAGCATAGAATTAATAGGGTATTTTGCTAGAACTGCATTTCTATTTATTAGTCTATATTAGGAATAGTGTTCCTATACTTTTCTAAATACCTTATAAAGCCTTCCTAATTACTACTATATATAAGAATTAATCCTAAATACCTAAATTAAAAGCTACTATGCCTTATCTCTAGGTATAGGATTAGTATCTATTAGCCTACTAAGTGATAGCTAACGGGAATAAGATCTAGATCCCTTAGTAGGAGTTAGGTAGGCATAAAAATAGAGGCAGGCTAATAAGGTGTAGATAGAGTAGAGATCCTTAAACGCTTAATACTAATATTAGGCCTAAACTAGTACTAATAAAGTTCTTAAGGTATAAGCTTATAGTTAATAAAGATACGCTTAAGCTTATAGTTAATAAAGATACGCTTAAGCCTAGAATAAATAAAGATATTAGCTAGCTGGTATAGACTAGAACCACTAAGACCTTACTATAGTAATTATTAGTTACCTATCCGCTAGGTACCTAAAGGGTAACCTACCTAATACCGCATTATATTGTACTCTTTTAAAACTTAATATATATACATAAACTCCTTTTTATAGTAGACAATAACCTTCTTCTTATTACCCCTATCCTTTACCCTATCCTTAGTATACTAACCTTACTCCCTTATTAGGCGTTACTAGCTAGCTTACTAGGAATTATAGGCGGTATAAATAGCTGTAGTATAGTCTTAAATTTACCTAGATATTTAGTATTGGCGCTAAAATAAGAGAGAGCCCGGGCGATATAGTAGTTAAAAATATTAAAGGATCGTCGCTACTTAGGCCTAGGCTATATTAAAGCTTAAAGTTAGTAATAAAAACCTATTAAGTGTCACGGCTAGCTTCCCATGGGAGCGGTCCGATAGATTAGGCAACAATAAGGGGCTATATTATGAGTAGACTAAGGTAAGGGCTTAAAGAAAGGGGCGCGGTAGACGACTATGTACATGTTCGGTTATCGGGGCAACGTTAGGGCAACGTTGATCCATGACCAACGACGCCTTAATGGTAGCTATGTAGACGAACCGTTACATCACCCCCTTTTAAGCCAAGAGGATCGCCCTCAATCCTCATAGTTAGGCTCTCCTTGTCCGTCTTGCCCTTCCATCCTTCTCTACTTTATTGTCTTCCTCTAAGGGCTCTAGATCTACGTCCTTATAATACGCCTCTAGCCATTATAACAGCCGTACAGGTGGTCTAGCATTATGGGGTCTCTCATTATAGAACGCCTTAATCTTATCGGGGGCGCTAATAAAGCCGTCTGCATTATACTAGGTATCATCCAGGTCGTGGCCTACCTAGTTAACCTTATACTGTAGCCTTCCGTAGTAGGTTCTACTAGCAAGGATCTTATTAATTTTATACTCCGGCTTGCTATTAATTAGGATTAGCTTCTCTAGCTCCCTATTTTAGCCCAGTAGGGGGTTATCTAGGTCCTTTTATAGTTAATTAGCATAGAAGACATTTAACATCTTTATATTTAGGGGTAGGTCAATAATATACGAGTGTCCTTTTATACCTAGAATCTTATAGGACCCTATAAACTGTCTATCTAGCTTAATACTCAGTTAGTTAGTAGCCCAGCCCTTCCTAGTAACGTATACTTGATTACCTACTCCAAAGTCTAGTTCGCGACAGTGCCTATTAGCTTACCTTATCTACCGCTCTTAGGCCTTCGCCAGGTTGTCTTTTGCCTATTTATCTGCGTCCCAGGTTCTACGTGCGAAAGCCTAAGCTTCTTGTCATATCAGCTTCTTATAAGGTATTAAGGTTGCTTATATATATTCCTCCCAGTTAAAGTAAAGCCTTAGCTTAAATCCTAGCTCTAGCTTATATAGTGCGAAACTAGTAGATTTATGCGGTAAGATTACCTATATAAAGTCTATATAGGGAAGGAGCTCTAACTAATTGTCCTGGTAGTGGTTAATAAAGGGCCTTAAGCGTTAGTTAATATACTGGTTTAGTACCTCTGTATTACTATCAGTTTGTAGGTAACCAGATATAGAGAGCTTTTACTTAATGCTGGTTAGTTTATATAGCTCGTCTATAAAGGCTAAGATAAATTAGGGTCCTTAATCTAATATAACCGTCTCCAGAAGGCCGTATACGCGCTAGACGTATTAGTAGTATAGGTTTGCTACGTTAGCTATGGTGGCAGTTTTATAGCAGGGTAGTGAGAAGGCTCTCTTGCCTAGTTAATTAACAACTACAAAGACATTATTAAAGCCCTTTTTGTCCGTTAGGAAGGACTTAAAATTAAAAGAGACATACTACCAGTAGCGTTTACTAATTAGTAGGGGGTGCAGTAGGCCTAGGGTTTTGTCCTGGGATATATAGGTCCTCCTATAGGCCCTGTAGTTTCTTATATAGGTATCACAGTCTAAGGGTAGTCCTGGCTAATAGTATTAGTCTACCACAAGTTTCCTAGTCTTTATCTTGCCTAGGTAAGCGGTTACCTGGTAAGAGTATACCTCTGCAATAAGGTAGGTACAGAGGCAGTTAGTACTAGGGACTATTAGCTTGCCAAAGCGGGTAAGTAGTCCTTCTTAGAGCTTTTAGCCCCTTTGGTCTTGCTCGGCTAGCTAACATAGCCCTACTAGCAACTCACTAGTTCAATTAGCCTAGAGTATCTAATTAACTAGCTTATATGGCTACTATTTGCAATTTACTGCAACTAGGGGGTCCTTAGAGGTTGCCTCTAGTGTAGCAATTATAAGGGCGGGGTTAATTAAGTATATAGTGTGTGCGGCTACGTCCTTCTCTTTCTGCGTCTTTAGGTCCTCTTGCTTTCATAATAGGGTATTAGCCACTATATTTGCCGTGCCTGGCCTATAGGTAATCCGCATATAGAAATTAGCTAGTAGGTCTACCTAGTGGGCCTGCTATGGATTTAGTAGCCTTTTGGTTGTAAAGTACTCAAGGGCTTAATAGTCCGTAATTACTGTAAAGGGTATACGCTGGAGGCTAATAAGGTGACCTCGCCATTCCTATAAACCTCTTATTACTGCTAGTATCTCTTTATCATAGATCTTATATATATCTCTTTAGGGGACATCGTCTTTAAAAAGAAGGCTACTAGCTTCTAGGTCTTATTGTCTTACAGCTGGTTTAGCACCCTAGCTACTACTCCGTCACTCACGTTAGTCTTTACATAGGTGTCTTAAAACGGTAAGTAGTGCTTTATTACACTGCCTAATAGCATAAGGGCCTTAACTCGCTTAAAGGCTTTAAGCTCTTCCTTCCCTAGCGGGTGCCAGGCTTCCTTCTTTATAAGCTTACTAAGCGGTTATGCAACTTAGCCGTAATTCTTTAAGAAGGCCTAGTAGAAATTGCAAAACCCTAGGAAGAATTACACCCCTTTTATAGAGGTAGGGGGCTCCTAATCTCTAATCGTAGCTAGCTTATTAGTGTCCATAGCAATCCTATTAGTACCAATAATAAAGCCTAAGAACTTCGTCTTAGTAACACTAAACTCGCTCTTCTTAATATCCGCTTATAGGCCTGCCTCTTAAAGCCTCTACAGGACCTTCTTAATGTAGATCTTATACTCTAGCAGGTTATCTAAATAGATTAGGATGTCGTCTATATAGGCTGTATAGAAATTATCCAGGTAGTTAAAAAGGACGCTGTTAATAAACCTTTAGAAGGATATAGGGCCGTTACATAGTCCGAAGAGTAGGACGCGGTACTTATATAGTCCGTACCTTATACAGAAGGTAGTTAACTCCTCTACCTTTTCCTTTAGCTGTATATGGTAGAAAGCCTACCAAACATCTAGCTTGGTAAAGATTTTAGCTCTTAATAGCCTTATCAACGTCTCTTTAATTAATAGCAGCGGATAGCGGTCCTTCTTAGTAATTATATTAAGCTTCCAAAAGTTAACGCAGAATTGCCACCCCCTTTTAGGCTTCTTAGCAAATAGGACCGGAGCTATAAAGGGTGCGTATAAACCCCTTCTATAAGTGCTCCTATAGGTAGACCTTAATAAGCTCTAGCTGCTCTAGTAATATGTTATATAGTGGGCTAGGGGCTAGATTGCGGCTATCGCATTTAAGAATAATATCATAGTCCACTCCCTCGCGATATGGTGGTAGCGTATCAGATATAGCCTTTAAGAAGCTATTAGTATATTCTTAATAGGGCTGCGGCAGCTTTTTATAGACAAGCCGGCGAAGTTCCTCCTTGTTGTTAGGTAGGGCGTCTTGTCCCTTCCTATTCTTTATTAACTGGTCTATCTCGTAGAGACTAGTATATCTAATTACTACGTCCTTGCGCTTCACTCCTCGTAAGAAGTTTCTTACCTTAAGTAGCGCGATATCTGCTGCCCTAAACTCCCTAGTAAATAAAGGCCTCCTCTTTCTTAGCTTTAATAGTAGAGCTAGCCTAGGGTGGAGCTAGTCTTCCATTTTCCTAATTGCGTCTTAGGTATCAATCTTCTAAGTATACTTATAGTCGTATAAGGCCCGCTTAGCTTACTTTAGCTTAGCCTATCCCTCTAGCTTAATTTTAGTAGAGGACTTCTTCTCTTAGAGTTAGCTAATCGCGACTATACGTTTAAGGATACGCTGGGGGGTAGGCCTAGGCTCTAGGTCTAGTAATGCGTCCCTTTAATCTGTATCTTTCTAATAATCCTTATTAATTGGCGGGGATAGGAGCTCCTTTCTTAGTATAATTACGTCCTACCTACTATAGTAGTTCCTCTTAGTTCGCCATACTAAGACCCAGTATTTATAATTAATAAGGGCCCTAGTCTTCTTAAACCACCTACGGCTAATAAGAAGATTATAGCGGCTAGTATTATAGAATAGGAACCATATAGGGACTCGTCGGCCATCTATAACTAGGTTAGCCTTAAAGAGCTATCTAATTATATCCGTCTGCTAGTTATTATAGCCGGATATGGCAACTCCTCATCCTTTAATCTTATAGAGCTTTAGTTACAGTCGTTACTTAATAATTAGCAGTAGCTTATAGTGTATAAAAGCCTCTCCACCCGCACTAGAGTTGAGCAGGCTTATTATATTAAGAGCTACGCCGCCTAGCGCGATCCTGCATAGCGTTGTAAGGGCTGCGCCTTCTAAGATTTCCTTTAGCTATACGGGCGCTATATTAATTGCTCTAATCTGCTCTAAGCAGGAGACTTCTTCTAGAGCTGCTCATTTTCCAATTCTAATAAGTTAGTAACTATCTTATACTCTTTACTTTGGTTAATTACTTTAGCTTCCGTTTTCTTCAGCGCTAGGCAGTTATTAGAGTAGTATCCTTACTTGCTATAGTTAAAATAGGTAACTGGCGCTTTTGCGGCTAGTGCTAGAGTTAAAGGCTGCTGGGAGGGGGGGGGGGACCTTTAGTCTCTTTAGCGCCCCTAGTGGAAGCTCTCTTAATAGCCTAGGCTGCTCTGCGGTCACTTCATTCCTTACTTATCTGCTTTAGACCTCAGGCGTATTATTAGGCAGTCTTGCAATAGGCCTAGAAGCTATAGTCTTTATCTGCCACCTTAACTTCCATTTAGACACGTAGGTTATCATAAAGCTTATCATAAAGCTCCTCTTTCCACTAATCTTATAGCATCCTTAAGATATTTGCCAGCCGTATAAAGTTAGATTAGAAATTATTAAAGTCTCCTAGGTATAGTATTCTAAGGCCTTTAAGTTCCTGCCAGGCCTTAATACGGCGATCTGGGTCCTTAAAGACGTTCTCTAGGAACTTAAGTACTTCTTTACTGGTAGGGTTGCGTCCTATATCAAGCTCTGCTTCTAGGTAGGGTAAGAGGTAGTCATAAGGGTTGCCGCCTACACGTATTTTAATATACGCTACCTTTGCATCTTCTTCCTGATCCGGGTCGTCTTAATAGAACTAGTCTGTATTAGATTGAAGCTTGTTTTGTATATAGCCGCTCTAGGCATAATAGGTAGGCTCTTTCCCATCTGTTAGCGTAGGTGGGTCTAGAAACTTTGCCATGCATCCTAAACCTGTAATACTGCTTGTCTAAGAGAGTGGTGTTCCTTCTCGTATCGTCCGTGACGGTATACTTCCTTACTCGCTATCTTCCTAATCTAGGGCTTATATAGTAACCTTGCGGCCCATTCTTAATATCTTCCGATTAGCTTTGCGGAGCTCGTCTGTCCTATTATCTAGGTGCTCCTTAAGCTCCGCCATCTTCGCTTAAGCTTCCTCTTTTGCATTAAGAGCTTTATGCACGTGGTTGTTTATAAGACGCTATAGCATAGCAATCTGCTGTTCCATCGCCTTCCTTTGTATTCCCTGGAGCCGCAGCTCCTCTATAAGTTCGGTTGTAGGTATCTCGGATAGCTTTTAGGTGGTTGCGGCCGTGTACTCTCTCTTGGTCTCTATCTTAAAGTATATAGGGTCTTCGTCGTCTTCCGATTGCGCCATAAGACGGTCCTATTTGCTCTTTATATCATCTAAAAGCTCCGTCTCGCTATAGTACGGTTGGAGCTCCGGTGGCTTGAGTGTCGCGTTTATAGGTTCCTTGCGCCCTACTAGCGCTGGGTTGGTAGCTATCTCTAGTGCACTAGGCCTTAATGCACTCTTTCTCGCTATAGTGTCTCTTTTAATTTCTTAGGTTATAGTTAGGGTGATCCTTTTAATCTAATTGCTGCAGTCTCTTCTTTCAGCTGCTTAATCCGCTGTTGTAGTTGCCTACTCAATGCAGGGCTTCAGTAGGTTGGTTGGTCTGTAGTTATAGTGGTAGAACAGCTCTCTGTCTGGCTACGCGTTTAACTATTAGACCTAGTATTATGTCGCCTCTATAGGTTAATTAAAGATGACCTTAGTCTAATGTCACGGCTAGCTTCCCGTGGGAGCGGTCTGATAGATTAGGCAACAATAAGGGGCTATATTATGAGTAGACTAAGGTAAGGGCTTAAAGAAAGGGGCGCGGTAGACGATTATGTACATGTTCGGTCGTCGGGGCAACGTTGGGGCAACGTTAATCCGTGACCGACGACGCCTTAATAGTAGCTATGTAGACGAACCGTCACATTAAGAATAAGAAAGCTTACCTTAACGCAATTACCGCTTTTAGTATATATATATTAATTCTAAGGACTAAAGGTCTTAGACCTTATATAGTGGGTCTTATTACAAGCATCTAGAATCTTCTTATTAGACTTCTAGTCTTTTAAGGATATATAGGCAAAATTATTTAGGTAGAACTAGCACTAATTATGGGTTAGCGGAGGTTAAGGTTCTATATGCAGCGGTAGGGCTAGGATACGCTATAGAATTAGCTTAGAAAAGTAGTTAGTAGGAGAATAAAGAGGCATATTAAATTAATAATGGAAAAAAAGAAAATATTAATAAAATATTAAAGATATATCTAAAATTAGACGAAGGTTAATAATGGGAAGTAAGGTGTTAAGGAAAAGGAGCAGCTTAATAAGCAAGGTGTCTTTATACTTTACCTTCTAATACCCTTTTAGTAAATAGCCGTAACCTTGCCAATATAACTCCGTTATAATAGCGCAATTTAAAAGAAAGGAAATACGCGTATATACTATTTAGCTATTACTTCCTTATAAGAAAAACTTATTACGCGCTAGGGAAGGTAATTAAGACATCAATTATAGACGTATATAGGTTAAATTATACTTAAATAATTAACGTTATAAACGTTTTTAACAATCGCATAATAGCTAGAGGCGCTATTGTAAAGTATCCCTCCTGTTTACTAGGCAGTAGAGCTACGCTAAAATATAGCACAGGACTATAAGATTTGGAAGTATATATACCAAATCTTAAGAGACAAGTCTCTTTAATTGGCTAATGAATTACCTAACTATATATAATAGCCTAAGGGCAAATACGGGAGTAAGGCGTTAGTGACGTAGGGGATTATAAGAAAGAATTATAGATTAATATCTTAATAGTTAAAGATAACGATAAGCCAAGGCTCTATACATTAAATCCCATACTAAAAGGTTCTACGGAACTATACTGGAATACTAAATTGCCTATAATATCTATAATTAATTATAAACTGGCATAAAGGCTTGGAAATAGAGTTGTATAAAAATCCCTATATTAGCCTAAGTGGTTACCAATATGCTTCTAGTAGGCCTTTAATAGGTCTTCTAGTAATCCTTATATCTTTTCTCCAGTTATATTTTTTCCTTATTAAGGTTTTTTAGGAGTTTAAAGCAGGGGTTAGATAGATAGATAATATACAGCAGTATACCAATATCTTTAATATCTCTCCGAACCCCTTCTGGGACAAGCCCTTATAATCTCCCTACTATAAGGTAATGGCAATTAGGGGCCAACCATAAGAAGGGGAGGGGGCAATGTAAGGGATATTATTGCGGTTTCTAGACGCTTTTTAGTTAGTCGCCAATTATATACCGGAGGCATGTGCTCGTAGTATATAGTCTCTATAATCCTAGAGGCCTTACCTCCTTAAGGATTTGTCTCTCTTACCAATCTATTTTATTCCTACAATTGTGCCTTATAGCTCCCTGTCTATAAAGCCTCCTTATATTTTTAGCATTTATAGGTAGCTAATTGTTTTAAGGTTTAGAAGGTAGCTTAAATTCTACTAGTGTATTTCTAGCGGTTTTGTCTATACTAGGTCCTAAGGCGTTTGGCGGTTATATTATTAACGTATTACCATTAGGTGTAAGTATTAGTTTTCTTTTTAGAGGCATTATAGAAAATTAAACCAGCTATCCTCCTAAGGGGATTAGTAAGGATTTAAATATAAGGTAAGAATATAGATAGGGAGCTCAATAATAGAATAATAGGGTATATTATATAGACAGATAAATCCTTAAAGGAAAAGGAGGAGTCTGTATATAATATAAGAAAGGGTTTTCCCTAGGTATATGCGGCGCACGTACCTTATAGGCAAGTCACCCCTAGGTTGCCCCTAGGTCGCCTATACCTTACGGCTATATAACTATCTACTTAGGTTTTACCTAACAATAATAAAAACAGAGGAGGAACCTATTTAGGATATAGTAGCGGATATAAAATAGCTATAATATATTTAAAATAGTATTCTAATATAATAATATAGCAGATATTAAAAGAACTAACTTTTTTAATATAAGCTACCATTAATTTACTTATAATATGGGTTATTAAGCATTATATAATATTTTTAGAGTACCTATCTTTATATATAAATGGGTATATATACTATATTAATATTTAGGGCAAAAGAAACTTAAGAGATATCTATATAAGGTTAAAAGGTACTAAATATATATAGAATGTTTTGCTAATATATTTTAAACATCTCTAGATTTAATTATATTCTAAAGAAGTTTACCTAGGTAAAGATATATACAATCTATTCCTTAGTAAGGCCTCTACTCTAAAATTTAAGTAGAAATATAAAAGTATAAAATATTGTAAATATATTTATAATATAATTTAAAATATATTATTTATAGAACTCTCTAAGAAGACCTAGAAGACAATTTAAAAAAGTTAGGCCTCAATTAATAAAATAGAACCAAATACTTAAAAACAAGAGTTAAATAGATTTGTATTCTATTATATATATTATAATACGTTTCTAATATATTTATAGTCTATTAGGATTATAAAGAGATTTAAAGTAGATAAAGTCTATAAAGTTTAAACCCCTTTTTATAAGGTTATTTGCCAGAATATTAGTAAAGGAGTATATAATAACTATTCTAAACCTGTTATAAATATATTTCTAATTAAGAATTAAGATATTTTTAGGTTTATACCAAGTTTATAAAATATATTAACTATAAAGGTAAAACAAGATTAGAATACTATATAATGTAGTTATATTATAAAAATGTTAGCGACTTAGTCAGTTAAGGCATAAGCATAGTAAGAGGGACGCGCAAGCCTATATAATTGGATTGTTTATAAAACAAAGATCTAAAGCTAAAGAAAGAAAAGAGGATGGACAGAATCGCTGTTTAAAGTTTTATAATATCCTCTAGTTATATAACCGCAATCTATTATATTCTGCTAGCTTTTTACCATATTCTACTAATACTGTAACATTACCCCCCCCCTTCTAAAAAAGCCTGCCCTTAGGCTTTATATATCTATATTACACCTATATAGCGTTCTTATCTTTATACTCTATAGGCAACCTATTATTCTTACTATGCTAGCATTCCATCTACTTATTTAAGTACTTTAGCACAGCCTCCTACTTACTTTATTTACCTATATCCTCCTACTTACCTCTAATCTCTTACTTATAAAGTTTACCTAAGGATAAGGAGGAAATAACTCCACTATTACCTTATCTACGTTTTATGGATAAGATTAGTAATATAGAGAGAACTAGCGGCGGCGTATTTATTGCTTATAATTATAATATACATTAGGAAAATATTCGCAGGCTAAGATTTAAGCAGAGTTTGTTAAGCGGGTTTCGCGTAATTGACATGCCATTAACCAACTTAATATATTCAAAAGTTAAATAACACGCAGTTAACCAACTTGACAACTTTTAAAGTCAACTGCACATTCCTTAATATGCAATTAACGTAATATAATATATTATTTTAAAGTTATATGCCAATTGCGTAAATTAATTTTTATTATTTTCTTAGCCTATAGTATGCTAGCTTATAACACATTTAACTATTATAAAATAATTTTATATAATCTTATATAATCTTATATAGTCTTATACAGTCTTATATAGTTTTATTACTGTATTATATATTATAGGTTCTATACTAGTTTAGGTGCTTTTACTACGTCCTAACTTCTATATAATAACGCAATACAAGTTCCTTTTTTAAGAAAGTTGTCTAAGTAAAAAGTATTATATTAGTCTCAATTAATATAATTATTAATATAGTATAAATCTAGATAAGAAGTAGTGGCTAGAATAATATACGCGCTTTATAGAATAGATAGCATTAAATAAAAGCGACCACATCTAAGTACTTGCCTAGTATTTACACTTAAGCGCAGCCACCTTTTTACCTTAACTATGCCGTGTATTAAATGCGGCAGTTTATAATTTAATAGCTAAAGCAGCTCTACTATAGCTCTAGTATACTATACGTATATACTATACTTATCTAAGCTTTTAATATCTAAAACAGTAACAATTAGCTAAAGCTGGCATATAAGTCTTTCACCTAATAGCATGTGGCCCTTTCTAATACGGTTACTGTTATATATATACTTTTAGACCTATATATAATCACGCCTCCACTAGTTAGAACATTACTAATTTAGTATACAATATACTACCTCACTAATTTAGCCCTTAAGGTCAGTTATATTTTTTCCATCTTATTTCTAATAGTAGATAAATAGATATATTTTAATAAGCAGACGCTTAACCTATAAAGGGTCCTTCTCTTTCCAGTCTATATTAGAGTTCTAGGCATATTTACCTTATAGTTTTTGCCTATACTCTTAAACAAATATTATAATGCCGTCTAGAAACCCTAGGATTTTATAGTAGTTTGCTATATAAGATATATAAAGCCACATCTTTAACCTAAGACGCCTCTAGATAAGATCTATTGCCCTATTTATATCTTCTAAAGGCTACCAAAGCTTTATAACTGCTAAATGCTATATTAGTTAAGTAACCTATACCTCTAGATACTGGGAAAACTATAGTACAGAATTACTATTCGTAAAAGCTATATTATCTTCCATTACTAGTACTACTACCCATCTTAAATTATAAGAGTAGATTTAAGATAGCAAATCCTGTTTATTTATTAAGTTATAAAACGCCTTAATAATATAACGATGTCTAGCTTCGCTATTTACGCCAGTATAGTACCTATCTACGCATCCGTATAGGCGGATATTTTCCTTAAAATATACAAGGGCATGGAATTTTGGTATATTAAAATGGCCTATCTCAGAATCCTTTACCTTTAAACGGAAACTTTAAAACACGCCTTTAAGCATATTAATTTAATATAGGGCATAGGGCATATATTATAGTATCTCCTTATATAAGTGCGATACTAAGCTATAATAACAAAGTTGTATATATCTTTTATAAAATGCATAGTATATAGTTCCCTAGACAATAGTAGTGGGGCTAGTACAGTAACAAGTTAACAAACTATAGCTTTTTATTCATTATCTGTGCATTAAGTAACTTTACTAAATAACAGATTATTAAACCGTTTTAGCCCTATAAAAGCTAGAACTTATCTAAAATACTAATTAAGCTAAGCCTCCGCAGATATATTTATTGTAGTTATCTTTATCCCTCTTCTCTTTCTTTTTAGCTAGACAATATTACCTACTAGTTTCTATCCCTATTTAATAAGTTATATAACAATACCCTTTAGAAGCTAATATAGAACATTTACTATTATACCCTTATAGATGTTAAATAGGCAATAGTGCCACGCGAAACATTCTACTAGGTATACCCAGTTGTCTAAGGATAGAAGAATATTCTCTAGTTATTAGCGTTTAATTTATCTTTTTGTCTCCTTATAGGTGTATAGCGGATATTATTTCTTAGTTAAGTTTTTACGTTTTAAAGGGAGGACCTAGTATATAATGCAGTACTATTAGCTTTTAACACCTATAAGTAGCACTTATTCTTTATAGTCTGCCATTATTCCATATATAATTAGATAATATTGTTGTATAAAATTATCCATATATTAAAGGTCTATGCCGCTTTCTATAAGATACTTAATTGCTATTATATTTTAGTTAATAGAATATAGTATTAGAATACTAAAGCAGGATTTATATTTAAGTATAGTTCTTATCGCCTTATAATATACTTTACTTTTTATATTATTATCCTTTTCTTTAATAATTGGTATAAAGCCGATAAGAATATTTATAGAGGATATTTATTAGTGTCAGACTTGTTGGTTAAGATTACTAATAGTAAGATATATTGGCCAGGCCGATTTTATGCCATAGTATATTATTAGCTGGGTCTTATTAACTGCTATAAGTATAAGAACTACTATAGTACCGCTAGGAAGCTTACCTTATATCTCTCACTACTAGTTACCGCTGTATAGCTTATTATAAACTTAGTAGTTATTAGCATTATAAAGTCTCTTTAGTGCATATACTAGTGTATTTTTAAAGGGTCAATAGCTAATTAGAAAGGTAATTATATTTATAACATCCTAGTAAAGAATATAGTATTTCCTCTACTTAGAGCCTTTAATATTTAATTTCACCTTACACTCTAATCAGAGCCATTATTTGTCTTATATACCAAATAGAATAGCAGTAATTAGTTCCTCCTATTAATTATAGATTAGAAACTAAGTAGGCTATAAAGTGGGCTAAGGTGGGTGTCTTTAAGCAGTGCGTTAACATCTCTCTTTATACAGCAAATGTAGTGCAGCTATATTAAAAAGGCGTAATTAAACTCTAAATAAAAAGGATTATATAGTATACTTTAGCTATTATTGTGTTATAATATAGTAATATCTAAAATTATCTGGTTAACTTACTATACATTATTATCAGTCTTACATAAAATTGGTTCGCCTACCTTTATATTCTTAATTGCTTTAAATATCTCTACTTTAAGTAATAATAATGACAATAGGACGCTTTTCTAATATAGTATACCACACGGAGGCACCAAATGGGTATTCTACTTATATTCTACTGCCACTAAAGCGTACTTATTAGTATTTATATTTATACCGCAGGAATACCACAAGGATCACCCCTCTCGCCTATACTCTTCCTTTTCTTTGTAAGCAACCTGCTTGACTTCTTTAAGGAAGGGGCGACTTAGGGAATAGGCTTTGTCGACAACACAAACCTAATTACATACAGGCCAACAGCCGCAGAGAATTGCAGAACACTAGAGAAAGCCCATAACACCTATATAAAATAGGCAAGACGACATAGAGTCTAATTCTCACTAGAGAAATACCAGCTAATCTATTTTATAAGAAAATGCAACCAATTTGCAGATCTCTAGCATTCAATTCATATCTAAGGCTTTAGGGGTCAACCAGTTCAGGGCCTAAGGGTATTAGGAGTATGGGTAGACAGCAAGCTCCAGTAGAGCGCATATACGGCGCAAGCGGCCCGTAAGGGCCAAGCATAGTATATTGCATTATCCAGGATCGTCAATTCTATATAGGGTCCATGCTTCCAGAGGTCACGCCTACTATACACAGCAGTTGTCCGGCCAACCATAACATATGGGTCCAGTATTTGGGCCATTAGAGAAACTAAGAAAGGCCCCCCTAAATTACTCCTTAAACCACTCTAAAAGGTCCAAATAGCCTACCTCCGGAGTATAATAGGAGGGTATAAGCGAACGGCCACAGCACTGCTTAAGAAGGAAGCCAATATTCCCCCCCTATAACTATATATTGAAGCCGCTGTAATGCAAAGGGCGCAAAATAAACGCAACTCTAATGTTATAAAGTATATTAAGACATGCCTAAATAAACTATGGAGGGACCCTAGGGCCCCCTATAGAAGAACAAACCAACAACCCTAGAGTAGGGAAGATATATTGGAGAAACAGGTAAAGAAAGTAGAAGAAGAATAGTACTGCTTTAAGGCCCAGGCCCATATAGAGAAGGAAGGGAGACGTGTAAGAGGTTAGTAAAGACAATAGCAAGAGAGAGAAAGGAGCTAAAGTAGAGTATAAAAGAACGCCGGGAAACCATCTACCGTAATACAATACTGGTTGGACCAACGCTGGAGAGGCGTATAGAAGTTAAAGGTACAGAGGCTATCTTAGGCAAGAGGAACCTAAGCCATAGCATAGTTAACGCTATAGGGGGTAAACACTTAAGGGCTCCAAGAAGGCCTAATAAAGGCAGAAAATATAATGGCAACACTCTTAAGAACAGGAATAATAGGACTAAAAGACTAGCTCTACTAGGTGGGTATCCTAGTAGGTAGCCTAAGATGCGAATATAGTTAGCCAAGACAGACACTAAAATACGTAATACTGTTATACCCCTTACACACTAACTAAGAAGCAATGCTCTTAGTAGCTAGCATAGAGAACTATAATATACTACTCTTAATATAAAAAGGTCTTAAGGCGGTTACCCAGTGGCTTATTAACTAAAGTATACTAGACCAGTTCCGGGTTGCAAAGGAAATGGTAATAGAAGGTAAGGGGGCGAGTATTAGGCGCCCCCTAATAACTCTATAGTAGTAGAGTTAAGTTTGCGATACTAGCGCGTCCATAGGCTTATTACGGCAGCAGTGGTTCCTAAGGAGGTCAAAAAGTAAGGTAGTAGAGCACTATAGGTAACTTACAGGCGCCTTGCAGGCGAGTCCCAAAAGGTAGGGAGATGGATTATGGGGTTTTCTCATTTTCTTAAATAGAGTTTTCTCCCCATATGTAAATAAGGAGTAGTCCGCGTGGGCCCAATAGGGATCCGAATCGGACGTTAAGCAATGAATTATTATTATTATATTTATACCGTCTAGTTATAATTACGCGTTATCTAACCAGTAAGAGTAGTAGAATTAATCGCGAATTATAAGCAGTTGGGCCGCAATAAATATATAAGTATTGTATCTCTCTTCGCATGCTTTTTTATAGATATATTAGTGGCTAGGCAGCCGCCTTTTATAGTACTATAGGTATTAGTAAAGGCCGCTATAACTCTTAGGGGTATAAAAACACTATAGATAGCTCCGCTCCATTATCACTAATTATATATTAAATAATATAGTATTGTTTCTAGGCGTAAAGAGTATATATTATAGTACTAACAGTTAATTACCGATATTTAATCTAGGTGGCTTAATTTTATAGCTGTTAAGAGTATGCCTTTTATTTTCTTGCTAGAACTAGTTATGCTAAAGTATAAGTATAACTAGCCTAACACTAAGTTTAAGGACTTAAAAGAGTCTAAGATAGCTAAAATAGACGCTAAAGCGCAAGTATAACTAGCTTAACACTAAGTTTAAGGATTTAAAAGAGTTTAAGGCAGCCAAACTGGATGCTAAAGCGCAAGTATAACCAGCTTAACACTAAGTTTAAGGACTTAAAAAAATCTAAGGTAGCTAAACTAGATGCTAAAGCGCAAGTATAACTAGCTTAATACCAAGTTTAAGAACTTAAAAGAATCTAAGGCAGCTAAACTGGACGCTAAAGCGCAAGTATAACTAGCTTAACACCAAGTTTAAGGACTTAAAAGAATTTAAGGCAGCTAAACCGGACGCTAAAGCGTAAGTATAACTAGCTTAATACCAAGTTTAAAGACTTAAAAGAGTCTAAGGCAGCCTAACTGGACGCTAAAGCGCAAGTATAACTAGCTTAACACCGAGTTTAAGAACTTAAAAGAATCTAAAGTAGCTAAACTAGACGCTAAAGCGCAAGTATAATTAGCTTAATACTAAGTTTAAGGACTTAAAAGAATTTAAGGTAGCTAAAATAGAAACTGGAGGTATTAAAAGGAATTCTAGAAATAAACTTTTAAAAGCTATTAAAGATAAGTAGTTAGCCTATAAGATACGGGCTTTCTATTTAGTTACTTTATAGGCTTTAAATTATCTATATTATTGCTAATACCTATTATCTAGCCTAGCCCTCTAGTGTTACCCTAATAATAAATATAAGACTTCCGGGCAGTAGCTTAAGTTAGATATTAGTTAAAACTCTATATACCTAAGACCGGATATTATAGTTCTAAGTACTAACTTATTTAGTCATCTTAAATTAATTAGCACTACCCTTAATCTTTCGTTTTTTTTTACTATAGCTTATATAGAAATAACGGAATCTAAAGGTTCAGATAGCTAATATTATTAGGCTCTATAACATTAGTAGTAAATAATATCTTCGCTATAGCTATAGTCCTATAACCATTGCCTAAGAATACTATATATTATTATTTAGACGGATAAAGGATTTTTAAGTACTATTAAGTCTTTAGTTCACAGTGTCTAGTTTAGCTACTTTAGACTCTTTAAGTCCTTAAACTTAATATTAGGCTTAGTATTAGGCTGGCTATACTTACGCTTTAGAGTCTAGTTTAACTACCTTAGACTTTTTTAAGTCCTTAAACTTAGTATTAAGCTAGTTATACTTACGCTTTAGCATTCTGTTAAACAGATATATTAGCATAAGCCTATATACTACTAGGGTGTGGAGAGCTAAAATATAGTTAAAGCCCTTTAAATAATTTAGCAGAAAAGAATAGGTTATTTAGGTTATCTTATAGATCGGCCAGATTAACCTTAATATCCTACCCTAGCTTGCGAATATTAGGGCCATCTCCACCTAATATACCACCGTTAATCTATATATTAGTATCTTTCTTATTTATAGCGGCTAAAGAAGCTTTAGGTGTTTAGTCTCTAAAAGGCATTATAATACGGCTTTTAAGAGAGCCTACTCCACGCTAGGGCACTAGACGCTATATTATAGGTAGAGCTTATAGTAGTTATATAAGGCAGGATAGAGTTTTAGGCAGTATATGTTTAGAGAAATTAAGGCTAAGGCAAGCTTAATATAGCTATATTTTTAAAGACAAAGAGGCTATAGTATTGGTTTAGGCGGCTATAAAAGTTTAAAAGATTAAGTAAACAATAGTAGGAAATAGAAGAAAAAGGCGTATAAATAAGAGTACGGTATTATAGGGCTAGAGTAACAATAGCTATGTTATAGATAGCTTAACATATAAATAAGTCTAGTAAATATCTTTAATATAAAGCGTAGTAGCCATAAGCAGGATCTAGGATACTAGTTTTAGGTTGCCTATATAGTAGACATAAAAGCTTATCTAAAAAAATTGCTTTATTAGTAATATAGCTTAAAAATAGGTTGTACTTTAGGTAAAAGGGCATTCCAAAGGATAAAATACTATATTATATTTCACTTTGTTTTATATAATCCTAGACTTTTTATAATGTCTTGGATTATCCCCCTATCTTTTTCTACTATGCACTTTACCTTATCTTGCACTTATAGGATAAAATACTATATTATATTTCACTTTTTTTTATATAATCTTAGACCTTTTATAATGTCTTAGATTATCCCACCACCTCTCTCTACTATATATTTTACCTTACTTTACACTTATAGAATAAAATGCCATATTATATTTCACTTTTTTATACAATCTTAGACATTTTTTAATATCTTAAATTGTCCTAAACTTATTTCCCTACCTCTCTAGAGCTGCTTTACTAACTAGTTATAACATAAAGAATAGAATTATTAGCTCTCTTATTATTACATATCTAGTCTAGTTACTTAAGTATACCTATTAGGACATCTATTATCCTATCTATAACTCTTTGGCTTCCTATATAATGTATATAATAATAATATTCTAAGGCTTCTACTATGGTTACACTTATTTTTATATGCCTTGCTATTTACATCTTGCAATTTTATTTACTTAATTAGCAGTGCAAATCTTATATCTCGTCTCGCCACATACCTTTTATTCCGTTTCTCACTTTAAGTCTTATTTTATTCTACTGCCTACATTAAAGCTTACATCTTATTCTACTTCTTATATTAAGACTTATATTCTATTCTATTCCTTATATTGCTCTTATATTACTCTTATTAGTATACGCTATTATCTTAAGTTAATACTATTAGCATACCTTATTATAACTGTTAGGATTATCTTGTTAGATTATTACTAATTATCTAATACATTATCCACTCCACTATCTTCATAAGTTACTCTATACTACTCTATATAAATCTTTTACCCACTTATAAGTATATAGGGTCCCTAACTATAATAGCGGTGCCACACCCAGAATCTAGTTGGTACTTAACTACTACAATTAATAAGAACTTATTGTAAATAAGTCATCCAAAGCTATAGTAGGGACTCGCAATTAACAAAAAAAATATATAACAAAAACCTTTTATACTGTGCTAGCGAAATCAATAAAGCGTCTAGCAGTAGGTTACTAGTGTCTAGGCCTATGCAAAATAGAGTTAAATGTATAGTTTTTAACCTTCTTAATACTAAGTATAGGCATATATTTAAGAGATCTAATCTGCTATCAGAGTTTAAAGCTTTTACTATTCCTACTAAAAAAATCTATATAGTAACACGTAACGACTAACAGATATAGAGGCGTGGAGGTTATAATAGCTAATATTATTTAAAAGCGTAGCGCCTTGTCTTCTAAAGAGCAGTTTATTAACTTATCTAAATTAAGGGCAACCTCTAAGGCTGCCTAGGTGCTTAGTGGTCTGTCTATTAAAGTCCTATAATAGCTAAATACTATACCTATACCATTCTATAAAATAAGCTTTACTATATACAGTTACCTAGACAAACTGCCATTAAATAGGGCCCCCATTCTATATGGATTTGCATTAAAAACTAAATATAAGCATCTGTTATCTAATTCTCTAGAGAAAATTAATAGATATTATTATAGATATAACAAGCTATAGGCCGCAATAAGTATTGTCGGGAATAAGGCAAGCGGTCGTCACGTGTCGTCGCGGCACTAGCGTGGCGAGGAGCCTTAAGCTCTTCGCCCTTCCTTAATTCCATATAATTAAGCATTATTAACAACATCACTGTATCTACTCGAGTAGTACTGGTGAGGGAGTTACCCTATGTTACCAATACTGATTAGTGGTTGAATACACAACCATAGAACAGTAAGGTTTTTAACAGAAGAGACAGTCTCGTGCAGGGGTGCCATATGCGCTTATATGGAATAGATCCCGGCGATACTGTGCTACCTTAGACTTGCGGAAAACTAGTAACAGAAGTATTACTAAGTACTAGGAGATACCAAGTTGCGTCTATTACGCAGAGCAACTACGTTTATAAAGATTTGGTTAAGTACTTTAGGTTAGAAGTGTTACTAAACCTAGGGTCCTAAGTTAACGTCCGAAACGCGTTAAATAATATCTTAAATTGCCTACCTCTTAACAGCAAACCTACGAGATTCTACAAAACCGAAAACCCTACCTACCTTTAACCTATTATGGCGTTAACCTACCCAAAGAAGTACAAGGAAGATATTGACCCAAAGATATGGAATAAAGACATTAACCCTATAAACGCCGAGTAAAAAGACCTAAACGGATTCTTATTATACCATATGGTATACTATACAGACAGCGAATACAACAATACTATGCTATGGTATTGCATAAAGGAGGACTTTGTTGGATGGATAAGGGAAATATAGGCTCTTGCGAACAAGCTTATTATACAAAACTTCCATAACTTTCTTTGGGAGAATAAAGTATTTGTCCCTATAGATGGAAGCGCTATTAAAGACAATATTTAGGAGCAAGTTATTAACACAAAAGAAGAGCATGAATGGACTCCATAAAAGATTAAGTACTAACTACGCACTATAAAGAAGCTTAACTTATAATGGAATCCGAATGATACACTAATAGAGACATGTTTAAATCCTATTGCTCTAGGTATAAGTTCTTACGTTCCGTATCTATTACTTCCATTATCTTTAGCTCCCTAGGATCTACTAATTTAACCCATAACTTTAACTACTAAATAAGAGCAAGCGTAAGATCCCCTTACTTTGCGATTTAATAACCTTCAAACTCTATTACAGCAAGATTAGGTACCACGCTATATTCTATTAAGATCTATATCTCCACTGCAGCCTATAAAGCAATCCCCACCTTAATCTCTAATGCAATTTTAACGTAGCCTAACACCGCTTAGAGGCACCTTAAAAATGCTTATAGAGCTTATAAAGCTCTATTTGGACTAGGAAAAGAGGTTTAGCGGGGAACTGTATAATATCCTTAATTTAAAGCTGCGTATCTTTTATAACTATTGCTAAAAGGTTAGACTAGAACCTAACCAATATTATAACGCCTATTCCATTATACTTAAGGGCCGCGCTAGTACCTTCTATTATAATTATTTGGTAGGAAAAGAATATAATTTTAACCGAATAATATATAAGATAAGATGCCACTTCAAAATAGAGGAGAATAAGTAGTAGTATATATTAGAGTAGAGAGAGACTACCTTCCTAAGGATTATTGCAACAAACCTAGATATCTCTTAACTTAATTATTTCTAAAAGCTCTTTAATTAACTTTAGATAATTTAGCATGGTTCATCCAAATTATATTAAGAGGACTTCAGCCTACGTAATTAAATTATTAGCATATACTAAGGTGTTAAAGAATGCAACCTTACTCTCTTTAATCCTGTAAATACTTATAAAGGAGTGTGTGCTTAATTAAGATTCTCTATTAGTACTGCCCTGCACTCTTAAAAAGTATAGCAATTTAATACTTAACCCTAACCTACTCTAATTGACCCAGCTAACTAATATGATTATAACTGGACTGACCAAATATATGGTGGCCGCGGTAGGGGATATAGTAGAGGGTATAATTAACGTTAACCATAAGGCAATCATAGAGGTTTATTTTGGAGCGATTATTAGAAAAAGTACTACGTTTATAAAAAGCTAAATTATTAGTTAACTAGGCACCCCCTTAATAGATAAAAGGAGGCATATAATAAGTTTCGCTAGAGCATACAAAACGTTGGAAACTAAGAGGTTACTATAGCCTACTTCTAAAGCTTCCTAGTTTAATATAAAGGCGAAGAAGATCTTAAGGGTAAGGTTAATAAGGCCAAACAGCTCCTTATAGATATGGAAATTAAGGACTACTCTCCTAACTAATACTTTACTGAGTATGGTAAGGTAAATGGTATATAAACTATCGCTGTCCTTAATAACCAATCTACGCTTTATTCTGTTACAAAGTTAGATATTTTTAATAAGCTAAAGAAAAGTTCCGCGTTCTCCTTTAACAATAGATACTTGGCGAACGTCTTTTATAGTATTATACCAGATACTAGAGCCGTAGGAGTATCTATAGTAGGAGAACCTTAAGTTTAAGCTCTTTAGTAGCTTAATAGCTTTGTTTAGATTAACTAATTAACGGCAGGCCAATATACAATTTGCTTTGGCAAGGGTACTATAATCTCTCTTAGTATAATTAAGGTCTAAACCCCATTAGGATGTATTACTTTCCATATTATTCCCGCAAATACCCCGTTTCTATTCTATATTTAAGATATGGATAAGTTAGGCGTTAAGCTAGATAACCTTAAGAATATGCTTATTTAGGGAGATAATTAGGTGCCCGTTATACGCAAGTAGGGTTACCCTTAGTTGCTTCTTTAATAGCTAGAAAGGAGCGTTGCTTAGAGCCATTTAACTAAGTTAGAGTTACGTTAACTACACCGTTGCTTTAGTTACCTATTAGTTTATAGATTACTTAGGGTTCTTTAGTAAGTAGGTTATAAAGTTAAGGTTAAAATAATTAAGCATCTTATAAAGTACTGCCATTACTGCTAAATAAACCAGAAGTCTCCTAGCTGATTTAAGTTTACCCTTAAAGATAACTATAACTTTAACTTCTATATTATTATTAATATTATATATCTTAGCGGCAAGCCAGTACTCCAAGTTATTAACTCCTTAACCTCCTTCTAAGCCGCACGCTTCCTAAAGGATATATCAGCTAGAAACGCATGGGATACTCTCTAATTATACTAGATTAATATCTACCTAGGACCCCCTAATTAAGTTATTCACAACATAGGAAGGAACTTCTTATCTATAGAGTTTTAGCAATAGGTAAAGGTAATAGAAATTAAGGTTAAGGAAGTCCCTATTAAGGTATATAATAGTATTAGAAAAGTAAAACGATATTATACACTATTATACTAAGCATATAAGATTATTTCTTCGGAGCTAGAGGGCGCTAGCAAAGAGCTTGCCTTATAAATGGCTGTTAAGGCTGTTAACGATTCCGCTAGCCTAGATAGGCTTGTACCTACGTTACTAGTCTTTAGCGCCTACCTTTAAATAACTAATAATTCTCTACTATTTCCATCCGTTATGTAATAAGCTAAGGCTATCCGTAAGGTAATAAAGGAGGTATGCCGCATCTACGCCACGTACCAGGTTAATAATGCACTAAGAATAAAAAATGGTTTAAACACCTTAATTATAACAGATCTACTACTCTAATCTAAAGTATGGGTATAGCGTAAGAAAGGGAGCTGGTTAGGCCCATATATACTTATTACTATTAAGGGTTAAACTTACACTTTTTAGATGCCCTATGGACCCACTTAATTCCGCTTAACTATTGTTAAGCCCTACTATAGGGATGATAGTTTTAAGCCTTTATAGGATACTATAGAGGATACCCTAGAGGAGAACTATAATCAACATACTCTAGAAGGCAACTATAATTCTAATATAGTTATAGCAGATATGCCGTAACCATAACGCAGTAGAGGTCGTCTGAAAGAATTACAAAATCGCTAATATCTTATTAATTTTAAAGAGCAATTTATTACCGCTATTAAGAGTAGAGTTAAGTTGTTAATGGCCTTTATAATAGCTAAAAAGAAGGCGGACTTTAAGCTTATAAAATAACTCTAAAAGGAAGGCCGTATTATAACTCTAGGAGCCCCTTTCTAAGTATCTAATAAGTAGGAGATTAACAGTCTTATTATAAAAGGAGTCTTTAAATTTGAGAAATATGACCCTGCTAAGTTTAATAGAGTTCGCATTTTTAAATTAAGAATAGTTAATAAGATTAAAGGCAAAGCTACCAATACCCTATTTAAGAAGTTGAGACTAGTTATTTAAGGTTATAACAATAATGGTAAGGAAGTAATTCTTATATAATCCCCTATAATTTAACAAGCTAGTTAGCGAGTTATTATTGCGCTAGCTCCCTCCTTAATAAAGAATAGAATAGCAGTTTATTTGTAAGATATTACTTAGGCATATACCCAATTAGAGACACGCCTTTAGCGCTTAATACTAGTATACCTTTTAGAGTAAATTAGTTACTAATATCCTAAAGATATAATTATGGTTATACTTAAGCCATTATATAGAATTGCAGAGGTGGGAACTTATTAGTGGGCTACCTATAATAAGTACTATAAGGAGAAGCTCTTAATAACTACTTCTATATTCAATCCCTGCTTTCTTATTATAACTATGGAAACTCTATTTAGAATTATTGGCATATAAACTAATAATATAATTATCTTAGGAGACGGTTAATTCTTAGCTCTTAAAGAAGATAAGCTAGTAAAGGTAAATCTTATAGCAAAGCTAAAGGAAAGACTTAACTTAATAATACTACTGCTCTTTAATAGATGCATCCTCTCTCTAAATAAGGATTCTATTACTTTATACCAGAAAGGTTAAGGCAAGAAGATTAATATTATTAACGTTAATTCTCCGAAGTAAGGGTATATGGAGTAACGCGCTCATAGAGTATATATTGCTTCTATCTGTTAACCTAAGGCTTCCTTTAATCTCTCTGTTGCCGCTTAACACTAGGAACTAACTAAGGAGGACATTCTTACCCTAAATAAGCGCCTTTTCTAGCAAATGAACCATCTTAATTGGGGACTACTCTATATGCCTATTAACCTTCCTACCGCTAAGCTCTTTGTATTTATTAATAGATTATTTGTAAATAATAAAGACTTTAGCTCCTAGCTAGGATATAAGATTATTATTACAAACAAATCTACCAGAGAGAATGACTTTATAATTTACGGCAATCTTATCCATTGGAGCTTAACTAAGAGTAAGCGCGTTACTTAAAGCATTATAGCATTAGAGATATATAGAATAGTTAGCGGAGCTAATATAGCAATTGCAATTAGAACTACCCTTAAGATAATTACAAATCGGCTCGAACTTTCTACTATTCCTATAATCGTATGCACTGACTTATATTCCCTTTATAAATGTTTAGTTAAGCTTGGTACTACAAAGGAGAGGCGTCTTATAATTAATATTATGGCACTTTGGCAATCCTATAAGCGTTAAGAAATCTTTAAAATTTAATAGATTAATGGCCAAGATAACCTGGTAGATGTAATAACAAAGGCAAACCTAAATAAGGCACTAGGGACGTTCGTTGATATAAATACTCTATGTATACGAGTTGAAGGTTGGGTTAAGAGGGAGTAGGAGATGTAGTAAGTTGAGAGCAGCCAATTAGAATTTTCCATCCCTGGGATGGAAAATCGCTATTGGCTTGCTTACTACTAGCGCCTTAGCGGCCCCTCTGTCTTCGCATTAACCCCCAACGTTCTTCTTCTTCTTCTTCGCTTAGTATCTTTATATAGCAGTAATCTATAAGTGTATATAGATAGCAACTATAAAAGAAGAGTTGCCAGTGTCGGGAATGAGGCAAGCGGTCGTCACGTGTTGTCGCGGCACTAGCGTGGCGAGGAGCCTTAAGCTCTTCGCCCTTCCTTAATTCCATACAATTAAGCATTATTAACAACATCACTGTATCTACTCGAGTAGTACTAGTGAGGGAGTTACCCTGTGTTACTAATAAGTATAAACTTCTTAGCGGATAAATATAGGGATAGCTAAACTATAGTAGATCTAACCACTAGTACATTAATTTTCAACTATATAAACCTAGCATTTATGGTACTTTTTATAAAGAAGGCTGGACTTAATATAGTTATAATTAGAGTTAAAGATCCTAATTGGATTATAAAGTATAAGAGACTTTATAATTTATATAAGATTATATAATATTATATGGATTTATCTAATATATATTTATAGGCATAAGATTTAATAAGAGTAATTTTAAGTCTAACTCTAACCCTAATATTATATAGCCGGTACTAACTAGAAGAAAAATAGGTATACCTACTCTAGGTTAAACTAGTTATAAGTAGTTAAGCCTAAAGTCCATGCTACCTATACCTAAGCAGTTGAATCTAAAGCCTATATTAACCCTAAAGTCCACACTACCTATACCTACTAGTATATTATTAGCTGTATAGCCGGCTATAATCAAAACTACTTATAGCTGGACCCATGGTAGTAAAGACTAGCTCCTACTAAATAAACTAAAGCTCTTAAAAGGCGTAGATTTAGATAAAGTATAAACATTTAAGATAATGCCATAGGATAAGATAAAAGGATAGTATAATAAATAGCCAAAGTCTAATCACAAAATGTTTGTTAATACATTATTTAAGGATATAAATAATAACCCTAACCTAATTTATATTAGGGAAATTAATCTTAACGGCACATAGGAGCGCTACCACTTTAATGCCTTAATTAACCCTATTTTAACTAATAAGGAACTAGAAAATAAGCATAAAATTAAAATTAAGGAGGTTAATTAGGAAGTTAATTACCTAAAGGACGTGTAAGAAGCACACATTAACCCAGTATTATAGGTAAAGGCGCTACAGTTCCTCTTATTTCCATTAACTATTTATAATACTCTTTAAGACGTAACCTTTCACTTATATAGCATAAAAAAGGGTAAAGCTATATAGATATATTAGCTGCTTAGTATTACCTATACTCTTCTTAATTATATAAGCCTAGGTAGGACCTTTTTTGTGGATATAATAGGTTTAGGCAAGACACTTTAAATACTTTTAATCTGGTATACCGGCGTGTTAATAACTAAGATTAACCTTAACTAGCTTAATTAGAAAAATAAAAAAGGTAGAGATAAAAGCCTCTACCTTACCCCTAGTATAAATAAACACCTATAGCCGCCTAACGCCTAATACCTAAGTTAAATAGATAGCATGTCACAGTGCTATTATATTAAGGAAAGTATCTCCAGAAAATTTCTTAACTAGCTAGTAGGACCAACTATATATATTACTAGACAGAATCTACTACCCTAAGCGGTTAAAGATATTAAATTATGGTTTAAGACTTTAAAACTAAACAATTTTATTCCTAGAGGCAAACTATAAATCCATATATACTATATAGCTTTTATTAGATCCAGCATAAAGAAGTATAATTTTATAGATAAAGATAAAGACATTCTTAAACCTATAAAATATAAAAGAGAAGGTAAAGTAGTCTAGTGGAAAATAGACCTAAGATCGGCTTTATATTTTATAATTATAACCTTATAAACTTGGGTAATAACCTAAACCGCTTAGAAACAGTATAAGACTATTTTTAATCTCTATAGAGATGGTGGTCCTTATTATATTATTAGTAGGATTTTTACTAACAAGTTCTATATAAATAGGTTAAAGACAGGTTATCTAATAAAAGTAGTTAAATAAGTGTATAATAATTAAGCAGTATTTCCTTATTTCCTCTACCCAGGCTAGTCTTATAAGGACAGCAATAGTAAAATAACCTACTATACCTCTCAACCTTTAGTAGTGTTTACTTCCAGTACGCTAACTAGTAAAGGTTTTACAAGTCTAATTCCCGCCTTAGAAATTTTAGGGCCCCTAATTAGATAGATTTCCTATCTACAAAATTAATTAATAATTGTAATATTAAAGCGTTAATTAAATATAAAAAGCTAGGAGCAGCTAATTATTTTTTTCTTTTAAATAAGGTTATTATAGGCTTTAAAAAATACTCCTTTTTAATTATAAAGACCTTAATTATACACAGAATGGGGGAAAACCAATGGTTTAATAGAAGGGTAATTAATAAGCTACTACTAGTTGTCTACCAAGACTGCTATATAACAAACAATTCAATATTTAAACTATACATTAAGAAGCTCTGGCGTAGAGCATCCCTAAATACTTTTAAACAGCTAAAATAAAGCCTTTAAACACTAGAAAGCTAAAAAAAGAAAAAGAGAAGAACTAGTCTTTAATATAGATTAATTTCTAGAGGGAGCTAGTTACTTATTAAAAATTTTTACTATCTTTCTAGGCCTGGCTAAGGTAGGAGATAAGTAGCAGGATATATAGTGGAAGGATAAAACAAAAGTTAAAATAAAGCCGAGGTAGATAGTTAATAAGTTTTATAGTAAAAAATGGGATAAATCTGTCACGGAGTAAGTATAAGTGGTAATAATATATAGCGAAGTAGATATTATTAAGCTATATACGTAAACTGTATAATAAGATTAAGACGTTGTATAAAAAGAGAAGATAAGGAAACAGGAAGAAAGGGTATATATTATTAGTTTAGTTGCTTAGTTAATATATATATAGAGCAGAATAGGATTTAAGGAGCGGTCCTAGCAGAACTTGGTAGAATTTAGTAGACTTTAGCAGAATATAGCAGAATATAGCAGATTGCCATTAGATTGCCATAGATTGCCAGTAAATTGTTATTAGGTTGCCGTCTTACGGTTAGTCTCTTCTTACTATATTAGTAGAAATAGGTAGACGTATATAAGGTGTTACAGAGGTGTCCCATAATAGTACCCCCCCTTTAAACTTAAGCTTCTATAAGATAGGGCTGTAATAGTTCTAAGTAGAGTTTATAAAAGTCTTTTGCGGCTTATATAAGTCCTATAGAGTTAATAGGTTCCTATATAGGCTTATAAAAACCTCTCCATTTCATAAGGTATATATATTAGCGTTTTATTTATTGTACTTAATGTCGTTAATTCTTTTAATAAGGTACTTATCCTTACTATCTACTTTAACTAGTAGGGGAGAGTCCTAGATATATTTAGGTAGAGTGTCTAATATAGGGGTAGTAGGGTAGAAGACTAACGTATAGAATATAGGGTAGATTTTAACTGTATTAGGGAGCTTTAGTTAGTAGGCATAAGGAAAGACAACTCTCTTAACCTTATAAGGGCCGGCGTTCTTCTAATTAAGTTTCTTAGTAGGTTATTTTATATTTAGATTTTTTATATTTAGCCAGATAAAGCTGCTAATTTAATAGGCTAGTACTAGGGTTTGGTTCTTATTTACTGCGGCTTTATAGACAGATTAGGCCTATATTATTTTGTTAATAAGGAACTCTTATAGTTCTTCTATCTTCTTTATAAATTTATTTACTTCTGTAACTTATAAGGCATAATAAGTAGGGTAAGGGATATTACTAAAGGGTTTAAAACCCATTCGCGGGTACTGGCTATAGTTAGCCAGGAATAGGGAGACCTTTATAGTTTCTAAGATAGAGTTATTTATGGTAGACTTGGTAAATATAAGCTAGTCTATTTAGTCGTCCTATAAATACAATGTATATATCCAAATATACTCTTCTATTATAGCATTTATACATTTTATTTAACCGTCTATTTCTAGGTAGTATGCTATAGACAATAGTACTTTAATGCGAAGTTAGGTAGTTAGTTCTTTCTAAAATATAGAGATAAACTGTCTACCTCTATTAGAGACAATTGTTTTAAAAAGTCTATGGAGTTTCTATATATAATCTAAGAATAATTAGGCAATAGTAGGTGCTAATATATTAGGGTAGGCGATTAAGTGTTTTATCTTAGATAGTTAGTCTATAACTACTATAATATTTATATACCCTTTACTTGCGAGGAGCTTAATAATAAAGTTAATTAAGATGTCCTTTTATCTTCGGTCTAGAACAGGTAACGTAAGTCACAGGGTTATAACGGACCACCTAGTTATAACGGAAATCTAACCGCCTTCCTAATTAGGAAAAGCGGTTTCCTATCTTGGTATTCTGCCGGAAAATATCGGTAGCCTCATAAACTTTTTAAACCTTATTTATTAACTTTATTATTAACCTTATTAACTATGCCTCGTTGGCCTCAAGCTCCTAATACAGAAGATAAGATACAGCTGACCACTAAGGCCTGGAATTTGGGCTACTATAAAAGCAAGGAAGCCTGTGCAGTCGCACACGAAGTTAATTTAAACACATTTCGCCGTCGCCTTAATAGAAAGCAAACGTCTCATAAAGTTGCCCATACCAACCAATATCGTATAACTCCTGCTGGTAAGGATGCGATAGTTTAACATTATATATACCTTGCTAAAGCTGGGTTTCCATGTCAATATCGCGTTATTCGAGCCTTTTCCAACCTCATACTGCAGCGCGAATATACCAACCTTCCACGCTACCTTTCAATCGATCCTCTGGGCGAAAATTGGGTATACAAGTTTCTAAAACGGCAGGAAGAACTACGTACTTACTATATACACTTGCTTAATATAAAACAAGCTCTTACTGCCAACAATCCTGGTCGTGTACAGCAGTTCTTTAACAACTACACCAACGCTAAGACCAAGTACAATATTGCCGAATTGGATATTTGGAATATGGATGAGACTAGCTATGCTATGGGCTTTGCTTATAGTGCTAAAGTAGTCATACTGCAAGGCAATATCACCAATTTTAAGACGGTTGACGGCTCTAGAGAATAGGTGTCGCAGATTAACTCAATTGGTATATATAGCCAAATTATACCACCGTTCTTCATTTTTAAGGGACACCAGCATACAGAAAGCCTATGGCAGGAAGCTGTAGAAGCTATAGGCGACTGTATAATCAGAATAAGTAAAAATAGCTAGTCAAATCAGCAACTCGGTATGGCCTGGCTGCGACACTTTAAGCAACATACTCGGCGACCAGAGGCATGGCAGGCGAGTCAAAATAACAAGGAAGACTCTCAACACTATAGCTATTAACTTCTTATTATAGACGGCCACAGTAGCCACATTAATCTTGAGTTTGTTAAGTTCTGCTAGTTGCATAAGATTATTCCAATTTACCTACCACCGCACTCTACCCACCTCCTCCAGCCTCTCAATTTGGTTATATTTTCAGTCCTTAAGCGTCTATACTCAGCAAAAGTCAACAAATATGCATTAAATGGAATTACTAGTATTAGTAAGGAGTACTTCCTGAAGATTATCGGTGAGATTCGGCCTTAAGTCTATACTACTGAGTTAATTAATAGCACTTTTGAAGCCGTAGGTCTCTTACCTCTTAACCCTAAATAAGCGCTAAGGCGCTGCACCAAGCAGCCTTTATCTGAACAACCATCTACACCACCTTAAGATACACCAGTAACGCTTCTATCCTCTCCTTTATATCCTTGTATGCCCCAAACTTATACTAATTGAGCTTAATACGCCCATACAATTCTTCACCCCAAAACTGCACCTGAGGCGGCTGAGATCGTCGTTAGGAAGCTAATAAGGCGGCTATAATCGTTAGAGGAGGGTATAGAGTTAATGGAGGTTGAGGCTACCAACCTTCATAACCACACTGCAGAGAGGAATAAGAGGAAGCAGAGGAAGCGTGCTATACTCTCTCGCGAATCAGTGCTCACTACTAAGGCAATGGGGGTAGTTGTTGCTGCTAAAAAGGCTACTAAGGAGCTTAAAAAACATGCCAAGATTGCGCAAAAGCAAGCTAAAAAAGGCCGCTAGGCTACTGCTGTAAAGCTTAAGAGGGTTGCTGATTAACACCAGAGGGAGGCTGGTGAGGCAGGAAAGGCGGCAAAGAAGGCACAGAAGGCCTCTTAGACTGCAGCCAGTATATATAGGAGGAAGCTCACCGAGGACGCTCTACAAGCAGTAACTCAGGCAGCTAAAGATATAGCATCTACGCAAGTTACTGCTAAATAGCTTTAAGAATAAGCTAAGGTGTCACTTAATACTGCCTCTGCTGCTTCAGCACACTATAAGGAGCTTATTGCGATCTTAAAGAGGATTAAGGAGGCAGCTACTTAACCAGACGAGCTGCCCGATGAGGAGGATGATGAGGAGGATAATAAGGAAGACAGCGCCTCGAGCGACGAAGAGGCCTCAGATGAGGACTTTAATCCGCCAACTCGCGGTTACGTAAGCCTTCTACTGTAAAAAGTCGACCTAGACTCTCTCCTATATATATTTAAGGCTTCATTTGAGTTCAATAATGAAATAATACTTTGCGATGGTTTTTACTAGTGATTTGCCTGCAAATCGGCATTTGGCAGTATTTTGGTGTTCCGTCATAACCGAAGGCGGTTAGATTTCTGTCATAACTAGGTGGTCCGTCATAACCTAGTGACTTACGTTAGTAGCTTTAGAAAGCCTTTATACGTCTTATATAAAGCTTTGGCTTATTAGTAGGTATAGCAGCTAGAGACGTACCCTTTTATTATATTATGCATATTTAGCTAATAGTACTCTTATTAGAGGAGTTCTAGGGTTTTTCCTTAGCCTAGGTAGCCGGCTACTAGTAGATTATATATATGTTCAAGGAGCTTAAGCTTAAGTTTATTATGGTTAGGCACAACTAGACGGTTCTAATAGTATAAGCGGTCTCTATAAGCTTTGTATTTACTTAAAGAAATCCTTTTAAAGCGTATAATACCGTCTTAAATTAGCTTAAGTATTTTTTAGATAAACTTGTTATTTAGGTATTTATTAACTATTATCTGTTTAATTAATTAATTAGTTATTTTAAGGATATGCATTATAACGTCTTTAATAGGAGGGTTAAATAGCTTAGGGCGAAGTAGGGTTTAATTATAGTAGGTA
>Ga0307507_10001998_pt1 | contig 44217 bp, 16 predicted proteins | sample 7_EM_MG_FD_207223 | JGI IMG/M metagenome (GOLD analysis project Ga0307507, IMG submission 207223) | Populus trichocarpa ectomycorrhiza microbial communities from riparian zone in the Pacific Northwest, United States - 7_EM | ecosystem: Host-associated > Plants > Roots > Unclassified | place... | reverse complement strand
AAATATATAGCATATAACTTTACCTTAATTGCATGTTAAGAAATATATAGTTACCTTTTAAAGTTGCTAAGTAGGTTAACTGCGTGTTAAGAAACATATAGTTAGCTTTTAAAGTTGTTAAGTAGGTTAACTGCGTATTATTTAACTTTTAAAGTTACTAAGTAGGTTAATTACGTGTTAAGAAATATATAGTTAGCTTTTAAAGTTGTTAAGTTAATTAATTGCATATTAAGTTAGTTAAATTGCGTGTTAAGTTAGTTAATTATATGTTAAGTTAGTTAAATTACATGTTAAGTTAGTTAATTGCATATTAAGTTAGTTAAATTGCGTGTTAAGTTGGTTAATTGTATGTTAAGTTAGTTAAATTGCGTGTTAAGTTGGTTAATTGCATGTCAAGTTAGTTAAATTGCGTGTTAAGTTAGTTAATTGCATGTTAAGTTAGTTAAATTGCGTGTTAAGTTAGTTAATTGCGTATTAAGTTGGTTAATTGTGTGTCAAGTTAGTTAAATTGCATATTAATTACGCGAAACGCGAAAATTAAAGTCTACTTAAATCTTATCCTGCGAATATTTTCCTAATATATATATTAAAGAGATACTATAAGTATGGTTACTAGAAAGTAAAAAGCTGTTAGAGTATATAGCATAGAACTATAAGATAGAATTGGAACCTAGAACTAGTCCAAGGTTCTTTCTAATCTATAAGCTTACTAAAATAGAGTTAGTGGCACTTAAGGAGTTTATCTAGGAGAACTTATAAAAGGGATATATTAAACCGTCGCAGTTATTAGCAGGATATCCAGTACTATTTATTTTAAAGAAAAATGGAAAACTTAGGATGTGTATTAACTACAGACAGTTAAATAGCATTACTAGAAAGAATAGGTATCCTTTACCCTTAATTAGTGAAATTTAAGACAGGATAGGTAATGTAAAGATCTTTATAAAGATAGATCTAAGGTAGGCGTATTATTAGATTAGGATTAAGGAAGGCAATAAATAAAAGGTAGCCTTTAGGTTAAAAGAAGGACTATATAAGCCATTAGTTATGCAGTTTAGGCTTATAAATATACTAGCAATGTTCTAGAAACGAATTAATAGTATATTAGGAGAACACCTTAATAAGTTTGTTATAGTATACCTTAATAACATTATCATCTACTTAAAGAGTAAGAAAGAATATAGAGAACATATTAAATGGGTCTTAAAGAGACTATAAGAAAAATAGATGCTAGTAGCTATTAAGAAATACGAGTTCTTTATAAGAAAGACCAATTTTATAGGATTTATTATTAAACTAGGAAGAATTAGCATGGACCTAAAGAAAGTTAAAGCTATAGTAAGTTGGTAAAAACTAGAGAATGTTATATAGTTAAGGTTGTTTCTAGGGTTTTGCAACTACTATAGGAGGTTTATAGTACAGTAGTTAAAAAGTATTAAGCCGTTTATAAGGCTAATAAAGAAGGAGGAACCATAGGTATGGGAAAATAAGTAAAAGAAACTATTTAAGGAACTTAAGGAGTTGTTTACCTAGGAACTAATCCTTAAGATCTACTAACTAAAGTTAGAGATGGTTGTTAAGATAGATGTATTAGACTTTATACTAGGAGTATATTTGCTATAAAAGCATTAAGATATATAGCATCTAGTGGCGTATTATAGTTAGAAGATAACACTATTAGAACTAAACTATAACATCTACAATAAGGAGTTATTAGGTATAGTTATAGTGTTAAAGAAATAGAGAGCATTCTTATAAGGTATAGAGAAACTGTTTATGGTTAAGACGGATTATAAGAACCTTATAGGGTTCCTAATAATAAAGGAACTTAACTAAAGATCGGTTAGATGGGCGGAAATGCTTGCGGAATACCATTTTGAAATTTAGTATACTAAGGGTATAGACAATATATAAGCGGATGCTCTAAGTAGAAAAGCTAAACTATAAAGTAACAAAAAGCTATTAGGGGCTTTACTATAAAAGGATTAAGACGGATTAATTAGGTATAATTACCTAAAAATTATAGCAACTAAAGAAGGTCAGATTTACAAATTACTAGAGAGTGATTGGATATAAAAGATTTAAGAAGTATAGGTAGAGGATCTGGACACGGAATAGTATAAGAATAAAGAAGCAACCTATATTCCAAGGTCTATTACAAAAGAGTTTATTAAGTTATTTTATAAGGGACTAACTTAAGGACACAACGGAGCTATAGGCTTAGTGTTAAGATTTTAAGAGGAGTATACTATTTAAGGAATCTAGGGACTAGTGAAACAAGTTATAAAAGAATATTTAGATTGCTAAAGAAACAAACCAATAAGGTATAAGCCGTATGGAGGGCTATAACCTATTAAGATACTAAAAAGACTATAGGAAGTTATATTATAGGACTTTATTGTTAAGTTATTAAAGTTAAAAGATCCTATTATAGGATAAGATTATAATGCGATCTTAGTAATAGTGGACAAACTTATAAAGTAGGGGTACTTTATAGCGTGTATAGAAGAAATGTTAGTAGAAGATATCGCTAGAATCTATGTTAAGGAAGTGTTTATAAGACACGGAGTACTAAGCAAGGTTATATTAGACAGAGATCTGAGATTTATAGTAGCATTCTAGGAGGTATTTTTAGCAGAATAAGGAGTTTGCGCAGCAACCTTAATAGCATATTATCCGCAGACGGATAGATAGATAGAAAGGTTAAACTAGACACTAGAACAGTATCTAAGGCACTATATTAATTACGCACAGAATAATTGGGTATTGTTACTACTAGTTATATAGTTTATATACAACGTAACACTATAAGAAGAAATAGAAATATTACTATTTAAGGCGAATTACGGGTATAAGCCAAGATTATTATTATTGCTATATTAAGCAAAGAAAACAAGTAGCACAGCTAAGTAAAGAATAGAGACTTTAATGAATCTTTATGCAGACCTTAAAGAAACAGCGAAACTAGTATAAGAATGAATAAAAAGGTACTATAATGCTAAGAGATCTAAGGGACCAGATCTTAAGGAGAGAGATAAAGTATATGTCACGGCACTGACCTGACGCGTTGTTATGGCTACGCGTATGCATGAGCACGGACCTGACCCCTGAGCAACACGTATATATACCTGCCTCGTCTCCTGTACATAGATCCTGACACGACATCGTTTGTCAATGATACACAGTCACAGTTACCTCGTTGACCCTCTGCACGTACTGTGACAGTATAGCTACTATATAAAAATTTTAAGAGTTGATAACTAAGTAAGAAGTTGGACTATGTTAGACTAGGACCTTTTAAAATTATATAAAGAATTTTATTAATTATGTATAAGCTAAACCTACTAGCCAAAATGAGAATTTACCCTGTATAGTATATTGTAATGCTAAAGCTAGTATATAGGAGTGTTGAGCTACTAGTCTATAAGGCAGACACGTATAGAGGGTAAGAAGAAGACAAATAGTAAGTTTTAAAGATTATTAGTTATAAGGATATAGATAACGAAACGTGGTACGAAGTAAAGTGGATAGGCTATAGTAAGACTACCTAGGAACCACTAAGCAACCTAAAGAATGCTATAGGAAAGGTACAGGAGTATCGGAAGAAAGTAGGTTAGGTAGCATTAATAAAGAAGGATCGCCAAAAAATAAGTTACCTAAGGGGGACCTAAGAGGAGCAATTGCTAAGCTACTAGGAGTTATTTCCCTTACAGGAGGAGAGTCTATTCTTTTGTTGCCTAGCTTAAACAAACCCTATTAAACAAGTTTCTACTTTTTAGAACGAACCTTCTTGCAAATATATTTAAGGCGTTAAAGACAAGCGTAAGCTAGATGCTAAGCTTTAAGGATATATATAGACTCTTCTAAGACACGTTAAACCTTAAGCAGCGTAGAGGCTAACTTACTATTAAGCTTTACAGCGGTAGATTAAATATAAAACCCTATAATAAGTTACTTAGAGAACTTAAAGACTGTTAAGAGTTATAGGACGCGTATACTTAGCGTTAGAAATAGAGCGAATATCACAAGACAATTAAACGTTTGCTTTAGTGCACTCTAAATAGGAAGAGGGTTATTAAGATAAAGGACTTGTTAGCGCGATATAAACTAACCCCTCTTTCGTATAACAGGAGCAAGGAACCGCCATTACTTCACCTAATAATAGTATTGAGGAGACGGTATATAGGCAACGCTTAACCTAAGACAGAGAAGAAGAGGCTTTAGGTATAATAAGTAAAGATATTAACCAGATTAATTAAACGGATATTATACCTCTAGTGAACAACTTAGAGATGTTAGGAATTTTTAAGGACGAAGATAAAGAGGAGGTAGATAGTATTACGGATAGCTTAAGTATAATATTATAACTACTTAGGGAAGAGTTAGAAGAAGCTAGTTAGTTAATATAGGTACAGTCTAGGATAGAGCCAGTGGAATTATATAATAAGGAATAGTAACTAAGGTCACGTAGTATTAAACGCGTTAACTGTATTAAATAAAGGGGATGCTATATTTAAAATAGATAATATGTACTTCACGTACAAGAGAGAATTTCTTAGGCGTATAGTTGTGTATTTAAAGGACCTCAGTCCCTACCGTAGATAGTTCTCTCCTTGTAGTAAATCTTAGAATACAATTAGAGTTAATCTATTAGGCAACCACTCCACCAGTTATTATTATGTTGTTGACTTCTTGTTTACCTATACACCTAGCCTAATAACAGGACCCACTGTAGTTCTTGCTATAAGGTTCCGTTACAATAGTGTTACGGAGTAAGTATAAGTGGTAATAATATATAGCAAAGTAGATATTATTAAGCTATATATATAAACTATATAATAAGATTAAGATATTGTGTGAGAGAAGGTAAGGAAATAGGAAGAAAGGGTATATATTATTAGTTTAGTTGCTTAGTTAATATATATATAGAGCAGAATAGGATTTAAGGAGCGGTCCTAGTAGAACTTGGTAGAATTTAGTAGACTTTAGTAGAATATAGCAGAATACGGCAGATTGCCGTTAAATTGCCATAGATTGCCGGCAAATTGCTATTGGGTTGCTGTCTCGCGGTTAGTCTCTTCTTGCTGCGTCAGTGGAAACAGGTGGACGTGTATAAGGTGTTATAGAGGTGTCCCGTAATACTCCCTTAGGCTTATAGCCCTTCCCTCCTTATCGGTTTGTCTCTATACGAGGTATTACTATACCTACTCTTTACTATATTGTCCTCTTCCATTAACTCCCCTATAACTTATGCTTGGCTTACTTACTCCATACTATATACCTAGGCAATAGCCTTATAAAAGCGGAGAGTATCTAGGTATTATTAGATGGTACTAGCCTTTATACAGTTAAAGAGGATTAAGCTAATTTATGGTTTAGTGGAGCATAAGGGGCCTAGATTAGGTAGAATTTATAGATTAACTAAAAAGACTAAAATTATATAAAAATAGTACGGCGGATAAAGGGGCTTAAATTGGGTTAAGTAAGCTTTTACTAACTTATACCTTCTTAAAAGATTAATATAGAAATAAACTTAAAAAAGAAGTAAAGGCTTAGATTGGATAATACTAGCTATTCTATATCGCCCTTATATAGAAGTATAGATTTATCTAATACTATAAGGGCAGGTTTTAGACTTAAAGATTAAAAACTTTTATAGCAAGAGTATACTACCTAACCTTTAGTAATCCAGCTAGCTAGATAGCTGCTATAGGACTTATAGAAAGTGTATCTAGTGCTAATAATGCCAGCTACTAGTATTTAATCTATATACTTTAGCGCTATAATATATAAGGTTGTAACTGGATAGCTATATAAAATTAATCTCTTTAAGCACTGGCTGCCTAGTAGTAAAGGCCCTCCCTAGCACGCAGAATATTTAGCTAGGTTTTATAATTAAGATATGCTAAACTAAGGGCGTTTTAAAATACGCGGAAGCTTTAATATAGGGGCCGAGTTAGATAGTTCTAGTTTTTAAAAGTTAGATTAAGTAAACGGATTAATATAAATATGGTTAATAGAGGATAAAGCGTTAAATTAAATAGTAATAGACTCTCCTTTAAGTTAAGTAAGTAGTTTAAAATTATATAAGCACTATTAGGTAGAGAATACGGAGACTAGATTAAATAGTGCTAATCTCTATATACTAGGAGAGTTGCAATTTTATATAGGATTGAAAATCCATAGAATAAGGGAGCTTACTAGTTTTAATATAAGTAATGCAATTCCGTAGGCACCAGACTATTAAAAGGAGTTAATATATTCTTAAAAAATATATATAACCATTTCTATTAGAATTTATAAAGAATTCTATAGAGGAGCTAATATATTATTTACGGCCGTATTTATAGCTATAAGGGTAAAACCTTTAAACTTATAAGACTGATAAACTAAATAATATTGGAAGGAATAAATATAAATATAGAATCTAACTATAATAAATATAGGCCTTAATATAGGCCTATATTGGTACGGAAACCAAAGTAACTGCTATAGAGACCGACTAAAAGTGGAACAAAGGAAGTCTGCTTATGTAAGCAGGAAACGCGTGTAGACGCATATAGAGGACTCTTCCAGAGCCATTGTTAAAGACGACACGATATTAGCATAGAAAAATAACTTTATATAATAGGTTACGACTACTTTTTATCTCTTTATAGCTACTAAATCATCTATATATCTATGCACTTATTAGTATTCTTCCTACTAGGATTTTTTACATTAATTCTTAGCCTAAAGCTTTAAACTATATCTAAATTAATCCCTAATTAGCCAGTAAGCAAATAGAGCTACTATACTAGCAAATAACTATGTCCTATATAACAATGCTAAACTTTAAAGGGTCTACCTTAACAGTCTTAAACTCAACTTATATTATACCGTTATTAGCTATAAAAGTAGGTGACTACTATTTACACATCCCCGAAATGATACACGTACACCCCCTAATTGATACGCATACACCCCCTACCTTATTTGGTTTAGACGCTTCCTCACTAAGTTAGAACATCACGTACGTTTGACTTGATTGCACCTAACGCGAAAATCAAAGTGCGCGCCATCTAAGTTTTATGACTGCAACATCACAATCAAGTCTTGATTTTAGTTATAGTATAAGTAGTAGAGTCTAAATTTGGATCGCGATCGCGATCGCGCCTGAGTTAATTAATTGGATTGCGCAGTACTTTGTGAGGCGTCGCGCAAACTAATTTGGGTGCTGCCACCTCTTCTTCGCGCCACGCCCGCGCATGTGCATTCTTGGAATATGATATAATTCACGGCGCTTCCTCCTCCTATACAACGTTTATCACACCATATCTATCTCTTCGTAACTCTATATCCAGAAAACATAAATTAACTAAAATTAAAAAGATTAACGATTCTACTAGAATTAGTTTAGCCATTATTTTTATTCAAACATCATTAAAAAAGGTCAACAATAATCATACACCCCATAAATGATACGCGTACACCCCCTACCCAAACCAGTTTAAATCCTTCCACTTCAAGTTAGAATATCACGTGTGTTTGACTTGTTTACACCCAAATCGCGAAAACAACACCACGCGCCCATAACTACTTGAATCAACACTTCGCATTTGCCCTCCAAGAGCCTGCAATTGTAAAGCGTCGTCGCGGTCGCCAAGGTGGCTCTACCAATCGCATTAATAACCCTACTCAGCGGGAGCTCTCAGCATTCGAGCGAAACACTGGCTGCACTACCCGAGCGCGGGCCGGGCGCAGTCGCGGGTGTGCCGCAGAGGTAGCAGCACCCATCCAGTTCTTATAGCGCCTCGCAGAGCATTCCGTAGTCCTACCCACCAGTCAACTCAGGACGATCTTGAATGTATCACAGGCGTTGTATTTTAACACTTTAATTTTCGTGATTTGGTGTAAACAAGTCAAACACACGTGATATTCTAACTTGAAGTGGAAGGATCTAAGCTGTTTGGGTGGGGGTGTATGCATATCAATTAGGGGGGTGTACGCGTATCATTCAGGGGGTGTATGATTATTGTTGACCTTAAAAAACGATCCATATCTCAAACCATTTCAATTCCCCCCTCCCCAACACCTCTCCCCCTTCCACTTCCCCTTCCCTCCCTCACAATAAGCGGCGTAAACCCACTAGCCTCAACAGCATCATTCGGCGTCCCACCCGCAGATTTGATAGACCCAACCTCAGATATCGAGATAGCGCCATTATCATCATTCAGGATCTTCCACTCGGTCGACAGCGAACTAGTTTTGGCGCCGGTCGATGTCCTCGGGGAAAGAATCAACTGGCTCTCAGGGAACTTCCCAAAGGACGAAGAAGCCGCTAGCCCGAAGAGATTCATGGGGTCGCAGATGTCGACGATTAGACCATCGCGGAAGTGCTGGATTAGGAGGTAGTAGAGCATGAAGAGGTTCATGAGGAGGACGGATAGAAAGACGCTGATGTAGAGTTTTTTGTAGATGGCGTCGCCGCCGGAGACGAAGAGGGCGGGGTGAAGTTGGGCGGGGAAGAATTCGGGGGTTCCTGGGGTGGTGGTGAAGGTTTTGGAGGGGGGCTGTTGGGGGTTAGTGGTGTGTTGTAGTATATAGGGTGGAGGGATGGATGGATGGAGAGGAAGTTTCCTTACATTGGGAATAGAGAAAGGCGAACCTTGGGCGGCTAGTAAGAGAGAAGGCATCAATATGGCGCCTAAAGCTTCTGCCAAGCTAGGCTGATCCGGCTGCAAACTTGCATTCGTGAGCATTAGTCGAGACATAAATGATGGGTTATCGCCCGTTGAATCGAGTTCCCCAAGATTCAGGCCTACGGACGTAGCGGCGAGAGTGCCGACTGCAACCCAATCAAGACTTATGGTGTCCACTTTCGATATATCTCGCTTATGGTATGACATCTTGTTGTTCTTGTCGGCACAGTGCGCAGTCATGACACTCGCGTTTCCGGCGACGGCGAGCTCGGTGGAACAGTCGGCGAGTAGGCCTGCTTGCATCGAGCAGACGAAGTAATTCTTGGCTGTGATATTGGAATTCCCGAGCAGGTATATGGAGTCTCTGCCGTAGTTGTTATACACATCGGGCCAGATTGTTCTGTTCAGGATCTAAGTGCATCCCGTAGTCAGCGCTATGTTAGAGGCTACTCAAATCTTCAGCTTACCGTTTGATGTGGAGATGGGTATCTATAAAACACTGCACCGCTTTTAGACCATGAAATTATTTCTAATAGGAAGGATCTTACTCGGCCGTGTTTTGTTTTCGCTCCAATCGAAAATACCATCCAATGGTGTCTTTACCGAAGCAAACTTATCCCAGTCAAAAGCGTTGACAAAATAGGTATCTGAGCCTTCAGATTTCAAGTCAGCCGTCACATTCATTGATCCATTATTTTGTAACACTTGATATTCATAAACAAGACCTCCGATTTCAGCTCGATCGGCGCTGGCACAAAGAACGTTGAGGAAGGGGCTTGGGACCGATGCCTGAAGTTTGTAACGCCCAACACCGCCATCGAATTCCTACAAGCACTCAGGAGTCAGATTTGAACATTTGATAGGTAAAATTCGGACTTCATACACCAGGTTGTGGGATTGACTTTGTCGAGGATCTTGCCGCATGTAAGACTTCTGGGTGAGGGAGGGCCAGTGTGACGTTGTCTACAACTCTCCCAAACTTGTCAAATGTATCTTGCATGTTGATGCTTTGAACCCAAGAACTGTTCAACTGACACTGCAAAAGCGTCTTTCTGTCCAGGATAGACGGTGCACGTCTCTCCAACTGTTCTATACTCCCATTGTGGTTTTCTCCTATGTCCTGCCACTGCTCCAAGTAGCTGCTGTATGAATCGCTTCCTTTAGAGGAGTATAGTATACTCAAGAAGCTTCTGGCATCGGGCTCTACAGGATTTCTGCTAGCATCTTCTATGTACCACTCGTTTGCAAAGGACGTTTTCACCGTACCGGTAACGGTTATATGCCGAGGGCCAACATCTCGTAATACCGGTTGAACTACTTCACATAAGTTACAACTCGATTTGAGAGGATATGCCTACCTAAGCTGTTTGATGCGGTCCCATAGAGCGTTGTGGCAATAGCCGCTACCAGAACATACCACCCCAAGAATGACTTGGTCCCAAGCTCAAGCACCTTCCCATCCCCAACCATACTACCGGGATCGATAATCCAGTCTCTCATACAAATCTGATCGAGACTTACTCCACGGAGTACATTCCTGTTGATCGAACGCCTTGTAAGGACCTGGCCGAGGAATAGGACACAAATGGATCCAAAGCTAACCTCAATTACTTTGGCAGTGATAGAGGCTACTTGCTTTGCAAGAAAAGGATCGCGTATACTGTCCCAGACGGGGCCCCAAACGGCGATGGCGAAGTAAGCTCCAGAAAGTAAGGTAGAAAGCAAGGATATGGCCAAGTATTTCCAAAAGCTGCTCTTTGGTCTACCCGGGAGGGGGCCTGACTCTGTTAGCAATATAAAACGCAGCAAATACCATGATACTACTAACTCTCTTGGGACGCAATCGAGGCTGGAGAATGTGTGCGACTGATAACAGTGTGATCTGGTGTATTATTCCTCGTCCCTAGATATTGTTCGCTAGCTTCAACCTCTGTCTTCGTATTAATGCCTCGAATGCCCAAACCAGCGGATCGAACTAAATGAGATTCAGGCTGGTTCGATGCCACATTAGTCTGCTCTTCAGGCTCCACACTGACTCTTATGATCGGAGAAGTCATTTTCTTAAAAGAGTGCTGTTAAGACGTGCTCAAAAAGCGGCACTTGAAATTTGCTGGGCTGAACTTTCATTTTGAGCTCCGGGACCGAGTAATTTCTATCAAGCTTGTCAACATTAAGCCTCATCCTTCGGTAAATCATTCTTGCGCTCACCTGCAGGAGCCGCAGCCCTCAATGTTCAGCTTACGGCAGTGCCTCTGCAAACGGATATGTTCTGACCCCCAAATCTGCAGTTCATGCATGCCAAGGTTGGTGGAGATCACTCGAAGACCATTCCCAATCCTCAAGAAAGCGCCCAAGAGGCTATGCTACAGACTGCGGTTTTAATACGATATGCAACTTCCTTTTCTTTCCTGGATTTTCTCGGATTTTCTGGAAAAGTATCTTAAAGGCCTTAAAATAAAATCACGTCCACATTTTGCCTTCTTTTCAATGTGTGTAAAGGTTGCGGCCAAGATCCGGGCAGTAACACTTGGCAGTAACTTTACTGCCCGAATCTTTTGATCAGCGGCGCCTTAGCAGGCGGTTAGGGTAGCCAAGGCACTACTCGGGCACCTATTTTATTGGTAAAAGCCATACAAATGCAATGTTCACCAAATACCCCCCGGCCCCGACATGTCCCGCAGGCTGCCGCACGGCTAAACGGAGGTGCACGTACTTTTGTCACCGCCACGTCAATTAATACTGCTCAATTATTACCCAAGCTCTATATAAATACGCGGCAATGGCTCCCTACGCTCTGTATTAAGATTCTCATCAAAAATGGACGCTCCTACCTTAGTTACTCCTACCGCCACGCCTCAGGAAACTTAGTTAAATAAAAGGCTTATAAGAAGCTAAGAAATAAGAACGCGATTACGGTAATGTAGGCAGCTATTTAATTAATCCCCTTTAAATACTTGCTTAAGCCGGAAGCTAGTAAGTACTACGACGCTTAAGACTTAGCAGTACAGCGCTTTAACAACTATGCGTTCTCTTAAGGCCGCAAGCTCTATATAAGTGGTGGCCGAATTATATAGCGACTCTATATAAAATACAGAGCTTATAGTAGAGAGACTTATAACTATTAAAAGCTTACTAAGGATAATCGTTAGTAGAAGGATAAGGAAGGTTAATTACTTAGGCGGCCAAATAGAAAGATTTTAAAGAAGAGTTGTGTTACGAACAGCTTAAGTACGATGCTACGACTACTTGGGGAAGAGTTAGCGGAAGCTAATTGGTTAATATAGGCACGGTCTAGGATGGAACCGGTAGAACTATGTGACAAGGAATAGTAGCCGAGGTCACGTGGCGTTAAACGTATTGACTGTGTTAAATGGGAGGGACGTTACGTTTAATACAGATAATACGTACCTTACATATAAGAGAGGGTTTCTTAGGAGTACGGTTGTGTATTTAAAGGACCTTAGTCCCTACTGTAGATAGTTCTCTCCTTATAGTAAATCTTAGAATATAGTTAGAGTTAATCTGTTAGGCAACCACTCCACTAGTTATTATTATATTGTTAACTTCTTGTTTACCTATATACCTAGCCCAATAATAGGACCCCCTATAGTTCTTGCTATAAGATTCTATTATATATTTACTATCTAATTACAGTATTAATAAAGTTAAACAATATACCACCCAAAGCACCAGTTATAATGCTATTAATGGCAACAACTACCTTAGGATTAGGAGACACTAGTATGGCAGATATAGACTTATAAGTAGTTATAAAAGGTTAATTATAAGAAATAGTTAATCGCTTATTAGATAATAATAGGATACTTAAGGAATATATTAATAGAATTGGCGCAGTAAAAGTTAGGTTACCGTTAATTAAACAATTTTTAGGAGAAAGGTTAAAACTTAAGGGATTCCTTACATAAATATACTTTAAGGTTATATAGGAAGGAGCAAAGTTAGTAACACCTATAGATTAAGTGGTGTATATAGGATTATTCTTAATAGGAAGAGCACTAGAATGGTTTAAACCTTATTTTACAGAAATATAAGTTAGCGGTATAATAACTACTAACCAAGACATACAGTTTATGTTTATTAGTTAGAACGGGTTCGCGGAAAGACTAATATAGATATTTAGAGACCTAGAAGTATTAACTACAGCAGAATAAAAGCTTTAAAACTTAGTACAACGTTCTTTAGCAATTAAGTATATAACATAGTTTTAGACACTTATAATGTAGGTTAAGTGGAATAATAAGGCGCTTATAGCACAGTATAAATAAGGACTTAAGGCTAAAGTCTAGGACGTAATTATCCTAATAGAAGATACAGAAAGTCTATAAGACTTAATAGATTAGTTAATAAAGATTAATAATAGAATCTATTAAAGGGAACAAGCTAAGAAAGGGCAAGATAGGGTTCTATAGTTATATAAGGTGCAGAGTATATATCAGCAAATATAGAGCCAAAAACTATAAAATGGCGCAGAGCTAATAGACCTAAGCGGTACCAAAGAATCTAGAATCTAGATAAAGAAACTATAGAAACCTAGAGGTTAAGGATTAAGTAATTATAGGACTAAGAAGCAGAGGCTAAACTAGGGATCTTAGTAGTAGAAGATATTTAGGCGGACTCTATAACAAAAAAAAAAGGGTTAAAGATAGAGCTTATATAAATTATAGAAAATAAGGTTATTTCACTAGAGACTATAGAGGTAGTTAGAGTAACTACGCGGTAAAAGGCACTAGGTTATTAGAGTATAATAACGCGAATATAGGGATGTTGTGCGGGACTAAGGAGTGTTCGGTTAAACACTTTACGTTTTATTATAATAACGCATGCTGAATTTATAAAGACGCTAAGTATAGCGTAAGCTATTGGCCGTAAAAGCTAGAGTTAAAAAGGCTTAAAGGAACTAAAGAGTTAGATAAAGAATAAGATTAACTCTATAAGCTAGATTAAGATATTAAAGCAACGTATAGATAAAGATTAGTAATAGTAATAATAGAGGCAGAGTACTTATTAATTAACAGTAATAAGGAAGAAAAGGAGGCTAACTAGGAGCACTTATACCTTAAAAACGTAATAGAAGTAGAGACTAAAACCACTATAGAACGCGGATCAGTAACAGGTATCATAACACTATTAGATACGGCATCTATTGCTTTATAAGACGGAAGGAGTAATATCTAGAGATAATTAAGTAAGCAAACAACTGCTAGTGCTAGCTTACTACTTATAAAAGGTAAAAGGCTACAGGTCTAAGATTCTTATAAAAAGATAAGGAAAGCTTTAGACTTATAGAATATAATAAGGACAGCTTAAGAACCCACAACGAATAAAAACTAATAGGAAAGAGTAGTAACTTAATTTAGTAACAAACAAATAAGTATAGGACGTAAGTTTAAGAACTATAAGTTTGGAGAATAAATAAGAATATTATTAGGAAGCTAAGATTTTAAGAAATAAATAAGGACTATAGCAGTTCTAGGCAAATATAGTATTTAGCCTAAAGATTAAAAAGTTAATACTAAGATTAAGAAGTAAGACAACTTTAAGGATCTAGCTATAAGAGGCAGAAAACTGGAAACTATAGATAAGTTTAGACAAAGAATTATCGCATAGCAAGAGCAAAAGCTAGATAAGAGGTTAGCTATACTAGGTTGTATAAGGGATAGAGCACCTATATAAAGAATTACTAATAGGCCTAGTACAGGGACACCTAGAGTAAAGTAGTTAAATAAACTAGAATAAGAAGAAGATCTAAATATTCTAGTTAGGTTTAAAGAAAGATATACTAAAGGATATTATAACGCAGCAATAACAAGGTACTTTCTTATAGATAGATTATATACACTAAACCAGTTATATGGAAAGTGGTATAGGCAACAATACAATAATAAATAGGAAGACTTTTATATATAGCTAGACAAAAAAGTTATTTAAGACCAACCTATTACGGAAAAACGCATAAGTTATATTAAAGGAGCGTTAATTATAATATTAAAAAACCTAGAAGAAGGATCTAAGGACTAGAGAAGTAAACAACAAATCTTAGTACCTATAGTAGAAATACTAGTGATTAAGTTAACTAGGTATTAGTTTAAACTTAAGGATAAGGACGAGCTAAAAGTTAACCTAAGTTACCTAGCACATTATACGTTATTATGGATAGCTTGTGTGGATAATATATGCAATATATATAGGGTACTAAAAGACAAGAACTAGAAGTACCTAGTAAGGATATATTAGGCGCCAGAGGAAAAACGGTTTAAAAATGCTAAGTATATATATAGATGGCACCTAGTAGAAGTATAGAGTTAAGGGGACCTAATACTTTAACCTATAAGATTCCTTATAGAAGAGTGCCTAGATGGATAATAGTGGTGAAACTGCCTAGAAAACACTTGTTTATGGTATATAGAGGAAAAGAAATAAACTAAGTATTGGCTAAAAGTAGACTAAGTATAGATAGGATCTAGTAGCTAATAGTTAGGAAAAGGGGAGGCCTATAGAACTAGAGAGAACTAGTAGTAGAGCCTTAGACCCTTAAAGGAGTCCAAGGATAACACCTAAACTTATAAGTTAAGTGGTAAGATTAACAGTTTAAAGCACTAATAAATAGTGGAGTAATAAGAAACTACATATTACTAGTAGTAGTGGAAAGGATAGGGTTACTATATAGACAAAAGGAACACCTATATATACTTATAATAATTTTAGGAGATTAGATAGCCTATAAAGGAGGCATTATTAATTTTAAAATAGGACCTATTTAGTTAACTATTAAAGGGAGACCTATTAGAATATCTTTTAATATCTTACTGCTAGGAAAAAATAAGGCAATACTAGGAATGCCTTAGTTATAGGAATACAATCCAAAGATTAATTAGGTTATAGGTTAAGTTAATATTAGAGATACTTAATAATATAAAGTGCGGCAGTAAACTAAGTTGGTATAGTACTAAGTTAGAGCGATATATAAAGAGACTAAGTAAGGCTTAAGTTATATACTAAAAAGATACCATAAGTATAGTAAAAAGTTATGGTCGCTAGAAAGCGAAAAGCTGTTAGAGTATACAGCATGGGACTATAAGATAGAGTTGGAACTAGGAACAAGTTTAAGGTTCTTTTTAATCTATAAGCTTACTAAAACAGAGTTAGTAGCGCTTAAGGAGTTTATCCAGGAGAACTTATAAAAGGGATATATTAGACTATTATAGTTGTTAGCAGGATATCCAGTACTGTTTATCCTAAAGAAAAACAGAAAACTTAGGATGTATATTAACTATAGATAGTTAAACAGCATTACTAGAAAGGATAGATATCCTTTACCCTTAATTAGCGAAATCTAAGATAGGATAGGCAACGTAAAGATCTTTACAAAGATAGATCTAAGGTGGGCGTACTATTAGATTAGGATTAAGGAAGGCAATAAATAGAAGGCAGCCTTTAGGTTAAAGGAAGGACTATATAAGCCATTAGTTATGCAATTTAGGCTTATAAATATACTAGCAACGTTCTAGAAGCGAATTAACAGTGTATTAGGAGAACACCTTAATAAGTTTATTATAGTATACCTTAACGATATTATTATCTACTTAAAGAGTAAGAAAGAATATAAGGAATATATTAAATAGGTCTTAAAGAGACTATAAGAAGAATAGATGCTAGTAGCAATTAAGAAATACGAGTTCTTTATAAGAAAGACCAATTTTATTAGATTTATTATTAAACTAGAAAGAATTAGCATGGACCTAAAGAAAGTTAAAGCTATAGTAAGTTGGCAGGAACCAGAGAATGTTATATAGTTAAGATCGTTCCTAGGGTTTTGCAACTACTATAGGAGGTTTATATCATAATAGTTAAAAAGTATTAAGCTATTTATAAGGCTAATAAAGAAAGAGGAACTGTAGGTATAGGGAATAGAGTAAAAGAAACTGTTTAAAGAACTTAAGGAATTATTTACCTAGGAACTAGTCCTTAAGATCTACTAACCAAAGTTAGAGACAGTTGTTAAAATAGATATATTAGACTTTATACTAGGAGCATATTTACTATAAAAGTATTAGGATACATAGCATCCAGTAGCGTACTATAGTTGGAAGATAATACCACTAGAACTAAACTATAACATCTATAACAAAGAGTTATTAGGTATAGTTACAGTGTTAAGGGAATAGAGAGTATTCTTATAAGGCATAAAGAAACCATTTATAGTTAAAACGGACTATAAGAACCTTATAGGGTTCCTAATAACAAAGGAACTTAACCAAAGATAGGTTAAATAGGTAGAAATGCTTATAGAATATTATTTTGAGATTTAGTATACTAAGGGTACAGACAATACACAAGTAGATGCTCTAAGTAGAAAGGCTAAACTATAAAACAATAAAAAGCTGTTAGGGGCTTTACTGCAAAAGAATTAAGACGGATTGATTAGGTATAATTACCTAAAAATTACAGTAACTAGAGAAGGTTAGATCTATAAGTTACTAAAGAGTAATTGGATATAAAAGATCTAAAAAGCATAGGCAGAGAATCTAGACACGGAATAGTATAAAAATAGAGAAATAACTTATATTCCAAGGTCTATTGCAAAAGAGTTCATTAAGTTATTCTATAGGGGACTAACTTAAGGACATAATAGGGCTATAGGCTTAGTGTTAAGACTTTAAGAGGAATATATAATTTAAGGAATCTAGGGACTAGTGAGATAAGTTATAAAAGAATATCTAAATTACTAAAGAAATAAACCAACAAGGTATAAGCCGTATAGAGGGCTATAACCTATTAAAACACTAGAAAGACTATAGGAAGTTATATTATAGGACTTTATTATTAAGTTACTAAAGTTAAAAGACCCTATTACAGGATAGGATTATAATGTAATCTTAGTAATAGTGGACAAGCTTATAAAGTAGGGGTACTTTATAGCGTGCATAGAAGAGATATTAGCAGAGGATATTGCTAGAATTTATATTAAGGAAGTATTTATAAGACACGGAGCACTAAGCAAGATTATATTAGACAGAGATCCGAGATTCGTAGCAGCATTTTAAAAGGTGTTCTTGGCGGAATAGGGAGTTTACGCAGCAACCTTAATAGCGTATTATCCGCAGATAGATAGGTAGATAGAAAGACTAAACTAGATACTAGAACAGTATCTAAGGTACTATATTAATTATATATAGAATAATTGGGTATTGTTACTACTAGTTATATAGTTTATATATAATGCAACACTATAAGAAGAAATGGGAACGTTACTATTTAAGGCGAATTACGGGTATAAGCCAAGATCATTATTATTGCCACATTAAGTAAAGAAAACGAGTAGTATAGCTAAGTAAAGAATAAAGACTTTAATGAATCTTTATATAAACCTTAAAGAAATAGCAAAACTAGTATAAGAATAAATAAAAAGGTACTATAATACTAAGAGATCTAAGGGACTAGATCTTAAGGAGGGAGATAAAGTGTAGCTACTATATAAAAATTTTAAGAGTTAACAACTAAGTAAGAAGTTAAACCATGTTAGACTAGGACCTTTTAAAATCACGTAAAGAGTTTTATTGGTTATGTATAAGCTAAACCTACTAGCTAAAATAAGAATTTACCCTATATAGCATATTATAATGCTAGAGCTAGTATATAGGAACGTTAAGCCACCAGTCTATAAGGTAGACATATATAGAGGGCAAGAAGAAGATAAATGGTAAGTTTTAAGGATTATTAGTTATAAGGACGTAGATAACAAAATATGGTATAAGGTAAAGTAGATAGGCTATAGTAAGACTACCTAGGAACCACTAAGCAACCTAGAGAATACTATAGGAAAGGTATAGGAGTATTAGAAGAAAGTAGGTTAGGGAGTATTAAAAAAGGATCGCCAAAGGACAAGTCACCTAAGGGGGACCTAAGAGGAGTAACTACCACGTTACTTAGAGTTGTTTCCTTCTCTGGAAACTCTACTTATTTATTACCTAGCTCAGACAAACCCTGTTAAATAAGTTTCCACTCCTTAGAATAAACCTTCTTACGAATATATTTAAGGCGTTAAAGACAAGCGTAAGCTAGACGCTAAGCTTTAAGGATACGTGCGGACTCTTCTAAGGCACGTTAAACCTTAAGCAGCGCTAAGGCTAGCTTACTGTTAAGCTTTACAGCAGTAGATTAAATATAAGACCCTATAACAAGTTACTTAGGGAACTTAAAGACTATTAAGAGTTATAGGATACGCATACTTAGCATTAAAAATAGAGCGAACATCACAAGATAAATAGACGTTTGCTTTAGTACACTCTAAATAAAAAGAGGACTATTAAAATAAAGGACTTGTTAGCGCAACATAGACCAACCCCTCTTTTGCACAACGGGAGCAAGGAACTGCTATTACTTTACCTAGCAATAGTATTAAGGAAACGGTACGCAGGCGACGCTTAACCCAGAATAGAAAAAAGGATGCTTTAGGTATAATAAGTAAGGATATTAACTAAATTAATTAAACGGATATTACACCTCTAGTGGATAACTTGGAGATGTTAGGAATCTTTAAGGACGAAGATAAAGAGGAGGGAGATAGTGTTATAAACAGCTTAAGTATAATATTATAACTACTTAGGGAAGAGTTAGCGGAAGCTAGTTAGTTAATATAGGTACGGTCTAAGATGGAACTAGTAGAACTATATAACAAGGAATAGTAACTAAGGTTACGTGGTGTTAAACGTATTAACTATATTAAATAGGAGGGATGTTATGTTTAATATAGATAATACGCACCTTATGTACAAGAGAGGGTTTCTTAGGAGTATAGTTGTATATTTAAAGGACCTTAGTCCCTACCGTAGATAGTTCTCTCCTTGTAGTAAATCTTAGAATACAGTTAGAGTTAATCTGTTAGGCAACCACTCCACCAGTTATTATTACATTGTTAACTTCTTGTTTACCTATATACCTAGCCCAATAACAGGACCCCCCCATAGTTCTTGCTACAAGGTTCCGTTATAAGTTGTCCCTATTATATCTCTGCTTATAAGCGTGTAAATAAAGGAGTTATTACCTAGGTTATAAAAGTTAATAATGGTATATATACCTGCGTAGCTATACTAAATCCTTCTTCTCTTTTAAAATATAGAAATCGTTAGCCATAGTATATAGAAGCCATAGCGGAAGCCCTTAACTACTAGGCTGTTAATGCATCTATAGGAGAGGTACGGCGGCTTCTATCCACCAACAACTTGCTACTAATAAGTAGTCGTAACTACTAGAATATGGGAGGGTAAGTATATTAGGGTAAATAAATAGAAGGTGTAATAAAGTAGAAGCGATTTATAGGGCTCTATTTAGCTCTTTTATAAGCCGGCTTTTATACTTGCTTGCGTATTTATATAGAAGCTAATACTAAAATAGGTAAGCTTACTATTTTATTTAATAAGATCTAAAAGGTGGCAAGATTGAGGCGATAGTAAGATTAGGGCGATTATAATATCTACGTAATAATAAGACTCTATTAAGAACATATCCCTTTATCTAATTTACTTACTAGCCCTCTAAATAGATGTATTTTATAGCTTTAAAAAAATAATAGGAATGGAATAAGTTGCTATAGTAGATTTGGGTCTATTAGATAAACGCCTCCTTTAGCCCCTATTCTGGCAGTACAAATAATATAGTATTTTCCAGCACATCTAAGTTATAAATTAGTATAGTAGGACCTACTAAATACGATAATTTAACCGTGTAGTAGTATATCTTAGAGTACTTTAGTATTAAAGCGCCCGGGATATTTATTTGCCATCTACTACTAACTTAATACTAACTTACTCTTCTCCTTAGGTGACCCTACCTCTTAAGTCTTTATTTAACTTACCTTTACAACTCCCAAATAAATTACTTTTATACGTTAATTTACCTCTAGGTTCTATATTTATATTAATGCAATATTCTCTATAAATTAGCTCTATATACCGCTATTAACTATAGTAACAATAATAAATACTAGCAAGACAGTTCTAATTATATACTCAATTATTATATCTAAGGCTAAGTAGGTGTTTAAAGAGATATATAACCAAGCACTAATCCAGATCCTCAATTACTACTATATATAAGAATAATCCTAAATACTCAATTAAAAGCCATTATATATTATCCTTAGAAGTAAAATTAGTATTGATTAGCCTATTAAGTAACGGCTAACAGGAATAAGATCCCTTTATAGGAGTGTAAGTAGGCATAAAAATGGGGGTAGGATAATGAGGTATAGAAGGAGTAAAGGCTTTTAAACGCTTAACACTGATATTAGGTCCAAACCAGTACTAATAAAGCTCCTAAAGTGTAAGCTTATAGTTAATAAAGACACGCTTAAGCCTAGAATAAACAGATATTGGCTAGCTAGCAAAGTCTAGAACTAATAAGACCTTACTATAGCAACTATTAGTTACCTATCTACTAGGTACCTAAAGGGTAACCTTCCTAATACCATATTATATTATGCTCTTTAGAAACTTAACGCATATACGCAAACTCCTTTCTATAGTAAACGGCAACCTTCTTTTTATTACCCCTATTCTTTACCCTATCTTTAGTATACTAATCTTACTCTTATATTAGGCGTTACTAGCTAGCTTACTAAAAATTATAGGCGGTATAGATAGCTATAGTATAGTCTTAAATTTAACCTAGTTATTTAGTATTGGCGCTAGAATAAGAGAGAGTATAACGAAGCCTTATGGGAAATACCACGGTAGACTTGCTAATAGGCTAGGTGTGTAGGTAAATAGAAAGTTAACAATGTAATAGTAACAAATAATAACTAGTGGAGTGGTTGCCTAATAGATTAACTCTAATTATATTCTAAGATTTACTATAAGAAAAGAACTATCTAGGTAGGGACTATAGTCCTTTAAATACACATCCATACTCCTAAGAAATCCTCCTTATATATAAGATACGTAAGATACATATTATATGTACGTTCCCTTTATATATTATGTACTTTACGTACAATATTATATAACCTTAGTTACTATTTCTTATTACATAGTTCCACCAGCTCTATTTTAGACCGTGCTTTTATTAACCAACTAGCTTCCTCCAACTCCTCTAAGTAGTTATAGTATTATACTTAAAGCGTCCGTAACACTATCCCCCTTCTCTTTATCTTCGTCCTTAAAGATTCTTAATATCTCTAAGTTATCTACTAGAGGTGTAATGTCCGTCTAATTAACTTAGTTAATATCTTTACTTATTATACCTAAAGTTCCTTCTTCTTTATAAGTACAGCGATGTACTTATACTATTACTATAATACTGTCTCTTGGTAAATAATACCGTCTCTATATTCTTATTATTTAAAAGAGGGGTTAGTTTGCGTTACATTAGTAAGTCCCTTATCTTGGCCACCCTCTTCTTATTTAAAGTGCACTAAAGCAAATATTTAATTGTCCTGTAATATTCGCTCCGTTTCTAACGCTAAGTATACATATCCTATTACTTTTAGTAGTCTTTAAGTACCCTTATTAATTGCTGCTAGGGTTCTAAATTTAATCTACTACTATAAATCTTAACGGTGAACTAACTTGAGCTCTGGCTAATTTTAAATATTCTTATAACGCGGAACAGAGGGCCCTTAAGGTCCGTATTGCTGCGTCTGCTCGTCTTCTTTGTCTTAAAAAGGTGTGTAAAAAGGTGCGTTTTAAGGAGTGGAAACTTATACAACAAGGTCTTCTAGAACTTGGTAATAAAAAAACGGATTCTCTTTTAATAGAGAGGGAAATAACTCTAAATACCTTAGTAGGTGCTCCTCTTAGGTCCCCCTTAAGTAACTTATTCTTTGGCGATTCTTTTTTATTAATACTGCCTGACCTATTTTCTTCTAATACTCCTATACCTTTCTTATAGCATTTTTTAAATTGTCTAGTGGCTCCTAGGTAGTCTTATTATAGCCTACCTACTTAACTTCGTACTATGTTTCGTTATTAATGTCCTTATAACTAATAATCTTTAAAACTTCCTATTTGTCTTCCTCTTATCCTCTATATATATCTGCCTTATAAACTAGTAGCTTAATATTTCTATGTGCTAGCTCTAGTATTGCAATGTGCTATATAGGGTAGATCTTTATTTTCTCTAGTAAGTTAAGCCTATACATAACTTCTAAGATCTTTGCTTTAACTATAAATGGTCCTAGTCTAATATAGTCTAACTTTTTACTTAGTCGTTAATTCTTGAAATTTTTATATAGTAGCTATACTTTATCTCCCTCCTTAAGATCTGGTCCCTTGGATCTCTTAGCATTATAGTACTTTTTTATCCTTGCCTATACTAGTTTAGCTATTTCCTTAAGATGATTATAAAGATTTATTAAGTTCTCCATTCTCTTTTTAGCTATACTACTTATTTTCTTTACTTATCTTAGTAATAATAATATTCTTAGCTTATACCTATAATATTCTTAGCTTATACCTATAATATTCTTAGCTTATACCTATAATATTCTTAGCTTATACCTATAATATTCTTAGCTTATACCTATAATTCGCCTTAAAAGGTAATATGCCTATCCCTTTCTGTGGTATTATATTATATATAAACTGTATAACTAGTAATAATAATACCTAATTATTCTATGCGTAATTAATATAGTGCCTTAAGTACTATTTTAACGTTTGGTTTAGTCTTTTTGTTTAGCCATCTATTTATAGGTAATATGCTATTGACGTAACTGCTTAAACCCCTTGTTTGGCTAAGAATACCTCCTAAAATACTGCTATAAATCTCGGATCTCTGTCTAATATAATCTTTATTAGTGCTCTATGTCTTATAAATACTTCTTTAATATAGATTCTAGCTATATCTTTACTAAGATTTCTTCTATACATGCTATAAAGTAGCCCTACTTAGTTAACTTATCTACTATTATAAGGATTGCGTCGCGATCCTACCCAGTAATAGGGTCCTTTAACTTTAGTAACTTTATAATAAAGTCCTATAATATAACTTCCCATAGTCTTTCTGGTACTTTAATAGGTTATAGTCCTCCATATAGCTTTTACCTTATTGGTTTGTTTTTTTAGTAATTTGGATATTCCTTTATAACTTGTTTCGCTAGTCCCTAGATTCCTTAAATAATATACTCTTCTTAAAGTCTTAACACTAAGCCTATAGCTCCGTTGTGTCCCTAAGTTATTCCCTTATAGAATTTACTAATAAACTCTTTTACTATTAATCCTGGCATATACATAGCTTCTCGGTTTTTATACTGCTTTAAGTCTAGATCCTTATTCTATGCTTCTTTAATTCTTTATAACTACTCGCTTTCTAGCGTTTTATAGGTCCTTTCTTTAGTTATAGCTGCTAGTTTTAGATAATTGTACCTAATTAATCCATCCTTGTCTTTTCTTAACATAGCGCCTAACGGTTTTTTGTTATTGTGCAACTCTGCCTTTCTGCTAAGTGCGTCTACCCTTGCGTTTTTAGTACCCTTAGTATGCTAAATTTCGAAATAATACTCTGTAAGCATTTCCGCCTATCTAACCTATCTGTGGTTGAGTTTCTTTGTTATTAGAAACCCCATTAGGTTTTTATAGTCCGTCTTAACTATAAATAGTTTTTCTGTGCCTTATAAGAATGCTCTCTATTTTTTAAGCGCTATAACTATACCTAGCAACTCCTTGTTATAGATATTATAGTTTAGTTCTAGTGGTGTTATTTTCCAACTATAGTACGCTACTAGATGCTACGTATCCTAATGCTTCTATAGTAAGCACGCTCTTAGTGTAAAGTCTAATATATCCGTTTCTACAACTATATCTAACTTTGGTTAGTATTTCTTGAGGATTAGATCCTAGGTAAATAACTTCTTAAGTTCCTTAAATAGTTCCTTCTGCTTATTACCCCATATTTATAGTTCCTCCTTTTTTATAAGTCTTGTAAATAGTTTAATATTCTTTAACCACTATGCTATAAACCTCCTATAGTAGTTACAAAACCCTAGAAATAATTTTAACTGCGTAACGTTCTCTAGTTCCTATTAACTTACTATAGCTTCTACTTTCTTTAGGTCCATACTAATCTTACCTAGTTTAATAATAAATCTAACGAAATCGGTCTTTCTAGTAAAGAACTCGCATTTCTTAATTGCTACTAGTATTTATTCTTCCTATAGTCTTTTTAAGACCCACTTAATATATTCTCCATATTCTTTCTTACTTATTAAATAGATAATAATGTTATTAAGGTATACTATAATAAACTTATTAAGGTATTCTCCTAACACGCTATTAATTCTTTTTTAAAATATTATTAGTATATTTGTAAGTCCAAACTATATTACTAATGGTTTATAGTCCTTCCTTTAACCTAAAGGCTGCCTTTTATTTATCTCCTTCCTTAATTCTAATCTAATAGTATACCCATCTCAGGTCTATTTTTATAAAGACTTACGCATTGCCTATCCTATTTTAGATTTCACTAATTAAGGGTAAAGAATACCTATCCTTTTATGTAATACTGTTTAACTATCTATAGTTAATATATATCCTAAGTTTTCCGTTTTTCTTTGGGATAAACAGCATTGGATATCCTGCTAATAACTATAATAGTCTAATATATCCCTTTTATAGGTTTTCCTAGATAAACTCCTTAAGCGTTACTAACTTGGTTTTAGTAAGCTTGTAGATTAAAAAGAACCTTAAACTTATTCCTAGTTCTAACTCTATCTTATAATCCCATACTATATATTCTAATAGCTTTTTACTTTTTAGGCTCTATAGTTTTTTACCGTACTTATGGTATCTCTTTAGTATATAACTTAAGCCTTACTTAGTCTCTTCGTATGTCGCTCCAACTTAGTACTATCCCTTATACCGATATTGTCCTTAGAGCTATGGCCCATGCACGCGATTAAGAACATTAACAGACCTATGGAGGATAAATTATCCTATCTGGCGGGGTACAGCTGAGCGTGGTCCGGAAAAAGTTAAACGTGGTCGCCGATGGGGGTCGGCGAAAGCTGAGCGTGGTTACCGATAGAGTCACCAGAAAAAGGTCGGCGGTACTTAACTTTTACCCATATAGAACGCGCATTTGACTTAAGTGACCGCACAAACCAAATATCTAGGGTATATGCTACGTATATGCACGCAGGCATATAGGTATACGGACTTCTATATACACATACATACATATACATATACATACGCGCATTTATACACGCCTTACCATATTAATGGCAAGTAAAAACTATACTAAAGCAGACGAGAGTATAGCAAGGTGGCTAAACGGCCTACCAGTAAGTATCGCAGCCATATACTACGCATATACTAGTATACGCAGCCACTCTAGATCACATCTAGCATTGGATACAAAGACGATAGTTCTTAAGATAGTATAATTAGTAAAGAGACTATTAGAGACAAGGGGGATAAGGAAGATAAGGAGGACGAAGGTTAAGATAGTATATAACAGCGGCTTCTATTTTATATGGGTCTCTCTAAGGTAAGTCCCTGTATAACACTATACATAAGCTATATATATGCTTAGAATAATTAGAGCACACTCTAAGACTATAGAGCACTTATTAGCTCCTACGGCAAGCATAAATTATTATCTAAGAGGCAATAGACTATATTATAATGCTAAAATATCTAGAAACTAGAAAAGAAGGAATTGTACACTTTATCTATAAACTAGAGCCTTTACTATCTATAGATGTAGATAAAAAAACAGTATATAAGGTTATTAAGGAGTATATATTAAAGGTAAGTAATGTATATACTAGGTATATGCTGGATTTATACCTTTTCTAGATTTAATTCTTATTCCATAAAACTGGTGACCCTAAAATTATACAACTATAACTCCTTAGAGAAAATAATAATTGGGAGAGCGGAAAAGCATTTTATTAAGCGTTTAAATATAGCGGTATTAGACACTGCAAGTATATCTATAAGGATATCCTCTGTATATACCCCGCATATAATAGGGTTAAGCTTAAATTAATTAACAACCTGCGAAAATATAGCAGTTATTTATACCAGGCAGTAGAGATTAATAAAAAGCTTAAGTAAAGCACAGAGATGTAAGCATTGTTTATATATATTAAGTATATACTTATAATATACAGTTATTACTACGGTATTCTATAATTATGGCGGTAATATATATATCCTAATATATAAGAACGTGTATATAGTAAAAGCAGACTAACAATGTTTTTTGGTATAGAGTATACATATATCTAGCATATATATAATATATACTGATTATATACAGGTTAAGTTCATTAGTTATTCTAGCAGCAGTAATACTAAACTATAGTATACTGCTTAGCCTTTATTACCAACAACTGCCAGGGTAGATATTTAATACTTTTATTTACTTACTAAACATAGAGTTTAGGAACTTAAACAAGAATATACCTATATTAGACATTCCATATTAAAACAAAAATATTATAGTAAGTAATATATCCTATATAGGGTTTAATCACCTATAAGGCTAAGGTAGGGTAATTAGCCAAATATATAGTGCATAGTTAGATTATTATATTCCTGTTAACATGGCATAGTATTCTTATATTTGCCTTATTACACAGAATTCTTATATATATTATCTACCATACCCAACAAAATTACTAATTAATATTGCCAATAATATAGTCAAAGCAATAAGGCAGGTAGAAGTCCTTAGTCTTACTATATATATACCCTATATATATATAGCATATATAAATAAAACTACTTATAATAGTATAGGTTAATTTATCCTATCGCCGCAGTACTATACTTTATATAAAAAGTATAGGATAGAAACACTACGTGCAGTGTTATAAGGGGACTTTATAGACAGGGGGCTATAATGACACAATTGTGGAACAGGATAGATTGGTGAGAGAGACGAATCCTTGAGGAGGTAAGGCCTCTGGGATCGTGAAGACTATATACTACGGGCACGTGCCTCTAGTACGTGACCGGCGACCATCCAAGGGGCGTCCGGAGGTTGTCCTGAAGGCAACCCGAGGTGTCCGCAATAATATCCCTTACATTGCCCCTCCCCTTCTTGCGGTCGGCCTCCGATCGCCATTACCTTATAGTAGGGAGATTATAAGGGCTCGTCCTAGAAGGGGTTTAGAGAGATATTAGTAAGCCGCTATATATTATCTATCTATCTAACCCCTGCTTTAAACTCCTGAAAACCTTAATAAGGAAAAAACATAACTAGAGAAAAGACGCAAGAATTACCAGGAGACCCCTTGGAAGCCTACTAGAAACGTGCTGGTGACTACCTAGGCTAACCTAAGGATTTTTATGTAACTCTATTTCTAAGCCTTTATACCGGTCTGCAATTAATTGCGAGTGTTATAGGTAATTTGGTGTTCCTAATATGGTTCTATAGAACCTTTTAGTATAGGATTTAACGTATAGAGCCTTGGCTTACTGTTGTCTTTAACCTTTAAGATATTAATCTATAATCCTTTTTCGTTGGTTCTATACTATATATTTGGCGTAGCTCTACTGCCTAGTAAACAGAAGGGATACTTTGCAATAGCGCCTCTAGCTATTATACGATTTGTTAAGAACGTCTATAACGTTATTCTTTGATACTATAGTATCGTTTAGGTATAATTTTACCTATATATATCTATAATTAACGTCTTAATTACCTTCCCTGGCCGCGTAATTAGTTTTTATAAGAAAGTGATAACTAAATAGCTTATACGCGTGTTTCCTTCCTTCTAAATTGCGCTATTATAACGGAGTTATATTAGTAAGGTTGCGGCTATTTACTAGAAGGGTATTAGGAGGTAAAGTATAGAGATACCTTGCTTATTAAGCTGCTCCTTTTCTTTAACACCTCACTTCCCATCATCGCCCTTCGTCCAAATTTGGACGTATCTTCGATATATTATTAAGATTTTCTTTTTTTCCATTATTAATTTAATATGCCTCTTTATTCTCCTGCTAACTGCTCTTCTAATCTAATTCCATAGCGTATTCTAGCCCTACTGCTGCATATGGAACCCTAACCTCCGCTAACCCGTAACTGGTGCTGGTCCTGCCTAAATAACTTTATATACACGTCCTTAAAAGACCAGAAGTCTAATAAGAAGATTCTGGATACTTATAACAAGACCTACTGCGTAAGGTCTAACACCTTTAGTCCTTATAATTAATGCATGCGTACTAAGAGCGGTAGTTGCGTTAAGGTAAGCTTTCCTATCCTTAATAGGTTTCTATTGCTAACTTTAGGCTTTAATATAGCCTAGGCCTAAGTAGCGACGATCCTTTAATGTCCTTAACTACTATATCGCCCGGGCTCTCTCTTATTTTAGCGCTAACGCTAAACGTCTAGGTTAAATTTAAGACTATGCCACAGCTATTTATACCGCCTATAATTCCTAGCAAGCTAGCTAGTAACGCCTAATAAGGGAGTAAGGTTGGTATACTAAGGATAGGGTAAGGGATGGGGGTAATAAGAAAAAGGTCGCCGTTTACTATAAGAAGGAGTTCGCGCATGCACGTTAAGTTTCGAAAGAGCATAACATAATGTGGTATTAGGTAGGTTACCCTTCGGGTACCTAGCGGATAGGTAACTAACGATTGCTGTAGTAAGGTCTTGGTAGTTCTGGTCTTTACTAGCCAGCCAACGTCTCTATTTATTCTGGGCTTAAGCGTATCTTTATTAACTATAAGCTTACGCCTTAAGAACTTTATTGGTACTAGTTTGGGCCTAATATTGGTGTTAAGTATTTAAGGATCTCTACTCTATCTACACCTTATCGGCCTGCCTCCGTTTTTATGCCTACCTATACTCCTACTAAGGGATCTAGATCTAGATTTTATTCCCGTTAGCTATTACTTAGTAGGCCGATAGATACTAATCCTGCACCCAGGGATAAGGCATAGTAGCTTTTAATTTGGGCATTTAGGATTAATTCTTGTATATAGTAGCAATTGGGAAGGCCTTATAAAGCATTTAGGAAGGCATAGGAATACTGTTCCTAATATAGACTAATAAATAGAAATGCAATTCTAGTAAAATACCCTATTAATTTTATGCTATATACGTAAAAAGGCTGAGGACCTGTTCTGCCTTAGGCCGTAGCCCTAATTAATCCTTATGGTTTCCGGAGCTTGTCTATTCCATATCTAATTTGACCTATTTACTCTTTAGGGCCTCTCTTAGCCTACCGCAAGCTTTTTTTATAGATTGCAATAATACTGTAGTATTAGAGCGCTTTCTGCAATTGGCAGATTATGGACCTTAGTCCTAATATTCTTTTAGAATATCTTTATAATAATTAAGGTAATCCTCTGGTTCCTATATAGAGTCCTTAGCGGGCTAGCCTAGCCATTTAACTTTATATTAAAGCTTGTTCTTAATAGACTTATAGCGTAGTATAGCTTTAACCTTGTACCGCTTGCCCACCACTTTAGGGTGTTTAATTGGGCCTAGACAGAAGTTCTTTTCCAGTAGTAGTCTATACCATAGCTCTAGTAGATTTACATAAAATACTAGATGTATATAGGCTATAGATAGGGGTAGCTAGAGATGGTAGGCTAGCTTGCTAATTTATTCCTTAATTTAGAAGGGACCTAGATATCTTATATTAAGCTTCTTTAATAGTTGATGGGCCTTAATATTTGTTAAACGTAATAGAACCTTATCGCCTATACCGAAATGCTTATCCTAGTATTTGCGGTTATACCAAAGTCTCTACTGCTCTTATGCATCTTATAGGCTCTACTTTATATACTTCTATTACTCCTCCCATTCCTTAAGGTATCCTTGTACTCTCTAGTAGATGTCCTTGGACTTCCCAGTAGGATCCTATAATTGATTATACGGCCTTAGCCAGTGATTGTTGGGTATACTATTAAATCCTAATAGTTGGACGCTATAGGTAATCTGGATTAGTGCAAACTGATATAATATATATTATTTTAAGTTATAAGCGTACTCCGCGTACGGAAGTAGCTCGCACCAATTGTCTTGCTAGTAGTTTAAATATATTTGTAGATACAACTCTAGTTCCTAGTTCTGGCGTTCCGTTTACCTATCTATCTATGGGTAGAAAGCCGTACTATAACAGTGGTCTATCTTTAAATAAAAGCATAGATCTAACCAGTACTGGCTTATAAAGACGCTGCCCCTATTAGTGATAATAGAGTATGGTTAATCTACTTTAAGAAAGTATTTCTCCTTAATTAGGTTTGTAAGCGCTTATATATTAATCGTCTTGTTAACAGGAAGGTATTAGACGTACTTTGAAAACCTATTAATAAGTACTAGAACCGAATTGTATGTTTATCCTTACCTATCTTTTAAGGGCGGAAGATCCGTAATAAAGTCTATAGCGTAATATCGCCATGGCTTACTAGCAGGGGAAACTGATTTAAGTAAACCCCATAGCTTATACCTTTGGATTTTGTATACTTAACACTTCTCGCAGTGGCTAATATACTCCTTTACTTCCTACTTAAGCTTTAGCTAGTAGTATTTGCGTTAAAGTAATTCTACTATCTTAACTTAACTATAGTGGCCGCTTAGAGGATCATCGTGATTCCTTATAAGGATCTTCTGTTGTAGATTTGCTTCTTATGGCACCTAAACCTTACCATTTCTACGCAGTAGGCCTATTGGGTCCAGTTCCTAATTTTAGCGCCTTTTAGCTTCCTTTCCGTCACGTTTCCAGTCTACTTCCGTATTAAAGATAGTATAGGAGGCGTCCCTCCGTTATACCTTACGGATAAGATCCATTAACCTTTTAGATAGTTCCTGGGTAAAAGCTATTTCGCCTTATACTGTTTTAAGTACAAGACTAGATGGTACTATAGATCTTATAACTTCTTGGTGCGTGTATGTCAAGAAGGCCACTATAAGGTTAAAGTCCTTTAGTTATTATAGGGCTCTGGGTTCCGATTACTCTATAGCTTCGCTTTTAGTTTAAGGGGATAGCTTAATAATTAAGGGTAGTATATCACTAGGTTCCGAACTTATATCAGAAATATCCTATCTAGGTATTTTCAGACCCTTATTAGTAACGGACCGGGTACTAGCCGGAACGTTAGTAGAGACTAATAGGGTTTGCACTACCTAAGACTTAGTATATAGAGCTGTAGGTGCTCAAGCATCCTATACCTAGGGCTTGTTCTGCAATATAGGGAGTAAAATGTCTATTATCTGTTTTCCTTCTCCCGTTTTAAAGCCTTTAGCATAGTCTGGCCGTCATAACGGTCCATTAGCAGGGTTATTTTCCCCTAGCTTGTATTCAATCTTAAAGTTAAATCGCGTAAGCTCCTCTACCTATCTAGCTTATTAAGGTGTAAGCTCCTTTATAGTTATAAAGTAGCGTAGATTATAATAATCTAAGAGTACACGAGTGGTATAGCTCGCGTGCTTAAGGTAGTGTTGCCACTATTTAAAGCAGTTAACTATGGCAAGCAGTTCCTTATCGTGGGTATAATACCTAACTTTAGGTCCCTAGAATTTTCTGCTATAGAATACTACCGGTCTTTAGTGGAGCTAGGTAGCGTCCGGATGCCTATTAGGTTACAGTAGGATACTAATAAGGGCAAAATTTAATGCATTAGTAACCATTATTAGTAGCTAATCTAGGTTAAAATGCCACAATAGTAGAGCTTTTGTAAACGTTGTGCGTAGTTCCCAAAAGGCTTCCTAGACCTTTCCGGGCTATATCCATAGTTTATACTATTTAGTTAGTCCCTTCTTGGTTTTCTTCCTTCCCGCCTTTAAGCTTTTTACTCCTTAGGCTAGGTCTTAGGAAGCTTTAGCAACGTGGTTAAATAGGTATTAGGTAACGTCTGAGTAGTTATAGATAAAGCGCCTATAGAAATTAGCAAAGCCTAGGAACACTTAAACATCCCAGTAGCTCTCTAGCTCTGGCCACTCCTAGATTATCTGCACTTATACTAGGTCTATAACTATACCTATAGGCGTTATGATGTAACCTAGGAACTCAACCTACTTAGTATTAAAGATATACTTTAACGCCTTAGCGTAGAGGCCCTAATTATCTAAGCGTTCCAGCACTTCGCGGATATATTGCTTGTGCTAATCCTTATCTTCTAAGTAGATTAGAATGTTATCTAGGTAGATAATATATATGCGGTTAACTAGTCCCCCTAAGGCTCTATAAATATATGATTGAAATATTATAGGCGCATTGGCTAGCCTAAAAGGCATTACCATATACTTAAAGTGGCTATATTGGGTTTTAAAAGCGGTCTTCCACTTATCCCCTTTTTTAATACGGAGCCTATAATAGGCGTCTTATAAGTCCAGCTTTATAAAGATCTTCGCCCTAGATAGTTGGTCCAGCATTTTACTAACTAGTAGTAGTAGGTAACAGTTCTTAATTGTGATCTTATTAAGACCGCGATAGTCTATATATAGCCTTATAGTCCTATCTGGTTTTGGGATAAAGAGGATTAGTGCGCCTACTAGTAACTTACTAGGCCGTATTTATCCCTTTTCTAGTAAGCCGTTAAGGTACTCCTATAGGATCTTAAGCTCTTTATAAGAGAGGTTGTAGATAGGAAGGTCTGGTAGTTGTTTACCTTCTTTTAGATTAATTATATAATTGTATTCTAAGTTCCGCTGAAGGACTTTTGCTTACCTACCTGAAAATACCCTTAGTAAGTCCCTTAGGCCTACTAGGATATTTGATAAATTGGGGTCGCGTTTGTCCTCTGTGTTATTATTGGGTAGGTCCTAAAGGTCCCTTAGGACACTTGCGGGCAGCATTGCGCGCTATAGTGGCTGTTTGTATATAGTTGCCACTATACGTTAGACAGTTTTATACGGTAGCTAGTAGAGGGTAGGGAACTCTTTAATACAGCGTTTAAGGTATTATAGTATACTCTTTGTGTATTACTTAAGCTAGAGTAACCTATAGCGGTAGAAGTATCTTATGGGATCTTTAAGATCACCGCCTCCCTATAGTGTCTTCGCGACCTGTCTGGCAGTTCCCTGTAGGGTATCCGTTATAGAAGGGTTATCGCCTATACTAGGCTCTATACCTATCTTGCTATAGAACAGGGGTTAGATCTAATACTCCTTTAGGTATAGGGCGTATACTATTTCTCCTAGAACTATATCTTTTAGGATATCTTTTAAGCTTGTTAGTAAAATACGCCCTTTTAATTCTTTATTGTTCCACTATTTAAAGGCTCCTATTTTAAAGCATATCTTAAGATCTACTTCCGCAAGCTAAGGATATCTGAGAATAAGGTTGTAGCCTACAAAGTCAGCTGCCTAGAAGGGTTGCGGGCCAACTACCTTAGTGTGGTTATGCATATTAGCCACTAACACTATAAGCTTATGGGCACTGTGTAGTTTAATCCAATGCTTATCTAGGAACCCTACGATAGGTTTCCACTACTTTAGTAATGGAATAAGCTTATGCTCTTTTACCAAATTATATTGTATAAGATTAATTTTGGCGCCGCTGTTATATAGTGCTTGGAACTAATATACCTCGCCTATAAGGAGTACCATTTCTAGCTTAATAGTAATATAGAGAGTCTCTCCTTTTGTATCTTGCCCTAGTTATAGCTAGGAGAGGTCTGTAACTAGGGCTTTTCTTTTTTTGGATTATTAGTGCGGTTGTTACCCTCCTTATTTTTTTAATTAGGTTTACCTCTAGAGAAGTTTTCTCTTAACTTTTTAAAGTGTTCCTATAAGGGTGCTAGATGGGTATTAGGTTGGCCCTAGAAGTCTTTCCCATTACTTAAGGTCCCTAACTTTAACCCTTTTAGATTTCTCTTTAAGAACGGCTTCTTTAAAGTTTGGGTCTGCCCTACGTTACTACTAAAGTGCCCGCGTTTCTAGTTACCTCCTAGCTTCTTGCTAGAAGAGGTCTGGTTCTTTACTACATCCTTAGCGTTTAGAACCGCTCGTTCAAAATCTGTATATATAGTGATCCGCGATAGGGCTCCTATGCGCTTTATTTTGTTATAAATTACTAGCTTAATTCTAGCCTAGATAAATCTAATTTTCTCCTTTTTATAGATGCTACCGTCCTTGTTTTTAAAGGGCTCTAGATCTATTAGTTAAGTACGAGTTTCTATAAAGTTTATAAACTAGCAGAAATTGTAGCGGTTAAGCTATATCCCCTTTTAGAATAGTTCTGTGTAATTATATTATATGATATACGGATCTTAAGTCTACTTTTTTAGGAAGGTTTGCAGCTGCGGCTATATAGTAATTTGCTCTTTATTGAGCTAATTTAGTGCGATCTAGTTTAGGGATTAATCTTTAATCTTACTAATAATCCAATAGGTATGCTCTTTAGTATTATCTTATATTATTAGGATTTTAAAGAAGTTATCTATTTTACAAACCCAATCGTCTAACTGTTAGGCGTTGGGTCTCTGGCGGAGTTCTAAACTACTAGAGGCCTTGGCTAGTCAATCTATATCCTTTTTCCATTTACTATGTAGATACCTCTCTAAGTCTTCTATACCTCCTTAGGTAGGTACTGGGTATCCCCTAGGAGGCCCTTGGCCTTAGCTAGGTTGTAAAAGATTTTATCCAGCTTAGATTAAGCTTTGCTAGATCTAGACCTGCCCCTAGAGGTTTTTAATATATTTATTAGTGGCTCCTTCCTATATGGCTTCCAAGAGCCTTGCGGCAGCTTCCTAATATCCTCCTTAAAGAAAATTGGTATAGGGCTCTTAACTTTTTAACTTTAGGCCTAGGGAAGCTCTGGCTACGGAGGTAGTATTAGTACTAGTAGCTAATACGGGTTTCCCTATAAGGCTTAAGTCTTAAGTTAGTGGTTAGGTTAAATTGCCTAAAGGGGTAGGCCTGCTTAGCTTATAAGCAGTCTATGCGCCGCTACTATACCAATTATAGGCTGGTGGTCTTCCGGGAGGGTTCCGGTTAGGTCCCTAATTAGGCGTGTTAGTATATTCCTCTGGCATTTCTAGTTTAGGGGAAGATTTTAGGGTTGCGTTTGGCGCTTAATCTTCTAATTAGCCTAAGTAGGGCTGGAGGGGTTCCGGCTGCTTTCCTGTAGTATTGCGACCGTTGTAGAGGGTGTTTATATTTTCCTTAGCGTTGCTAGTAACCGTAGGTGTGCGAGAGTCTTTAAGCTCTTAGTGCATCTGGGTGTTAGGGCTCGTTCAGCCATCTTGCCTAGAGGTTTATATTGTCGTAATCTCTTACTGTCAGAGGGACCCTCCTGCCTTAGCGCGATGGCTATCTATAAGGTATTTGTGGAGTTTCCGTTTAGGTCGTCGCGAGATTTTAAGGGAGGATAGTAGATATAAATAAAAGATATAAACAAATAATCTGGTCCTTAAAGCTAGCTACCCTTCTAAATAGAGTAGGAAGGATTTAAATATAAGGGGACTTTATAGACAGGGGACTATAAGGACACAATTGTGGAATAGGATAGATTGGTAAGAGAGACGAATTCTTAAGGAGGTAAGGCCTCTAGGATCGTGGAGACTATATACTATGGGCATGTGCCTTCGGTACGTGACTGGCGACTATCTGAGGGGCGTCTAGAGGTTGTCCTGAAGGCAACCCGAGGTGTCCGCAATAATATCCCTTATAAGTGTATAGTAGTCTTAATATTAAGGATTAAATTACTACTTTAATTTAAAAGGAGAAAATGCTATAATTCCTAAAGGGGACTGCATATGCGGGTAAGTATAGGTTAAATATATACTGGGTATATACAGAACTTAAGCAAAGTAGGTATACTATGTAAATTCTCTATTAATCAACATAAAGAGAATGCTGAGTAATAGATTTAGGCAATTTATAACTTTAACAATAAGCATTTTCTTATTATATGCTGCATATATATATAAGCTAAGGTATTCCAACGCATAATATATATTAAAATGGACCTATTATTTAAAATAGTTTAAGGTAAAACAAATTTATTCTTAATTGCAGGGTAGGACAAAAATTCCAAACGTATATACACCCTATACTATATATATGCTATATATAAACTAATACCAATAACAGGAATTAAGGTGTAGGTATACGCCTTTCTTAATTTAGAAACACATACTATGTACGTAAAGACGTTTTAGCTAGTATTTAAGGTTTTAGGTAATACTGCCCAATTATTTATATAATTTACATATATCTATGGAACTGGACTTCGCACGGCTATAGTTAATATATATAAGAAACAAGCTAGCGGTAAGTATACGCTTAGTATATACCTAGCATATGCTTATAATATATAGGCTTTGGAGACTACCTATATACAATTAACCCGTCTTGTAAATAGGACGAACACCTTTAGTATATGCTTATATTCTGTCTAGTATATATTAAATAAAACTTTATAAAGCGCTTTCTAACTTATAAAGCAAGATATATTATAGAGTAGATATAGGAAGCAGAGATAGAGCAGATACTAATCACGCGTATATAAAGTATATACACACTATATCTAGAGCTTACGTCTTAGATAAACAATAAGAAGAAAATATAGATACTAGCTAGGCTTGCAAAGGAAAAGTTAAAGGTTCCTTATAAGTAGTAGATATATACGCGGAAGTATACCGGAATTGGTAAAAGTAGTCACTTTTAAGACAATAACTTTACTGGTCAAAAATTATATATACTTGCTGCGGTACTACGGTAATATATACACTCTGCATATGCACTGCATATTTTAATATTTTAGTATAGGCTTAAACTCTATATATAAGAAATGTTTAATCTATAAGAGCTATATAAAGAGACAGGAATAGATAATATATAGAGAAATTATAGTAACTCAAAGCGGATAGTAGTACAGCTATAGAAATTATATATATATATACGCTATAAATACACAGTATATGCTAAGCCTAAGGAGCGCAGAAATTGCGGAAAGCAGCTAAGTGGCGAGCTAAAAATTCTAGGCTTAATCTTCCCTAGAATCCTTAGAACCCATTTAACACCCCTAAGCCTACTATATTTAATAGGCAGATTATATTACAGATAAGTATAGCAGATAATAATATTATATTAGTATTGGATATATTGCGTATATCCACCACATATATAGCGGATATGCTACTACTACTATCTCAAAGTTAAACACCCCGGACTACGGGTAAGAGGTATAGGTCTTATTTATTTACAGAGGAGCTAGAAAAGGAAGCATATACACTATATATAGAAAATATAGAGAGATAAATTAATAAATTAAAATAGGCTAAGGAGGTATATAATAAAGTAAAGGAACTAGCAGAGCTTAAGAAGTGGGCGCAGGAGTATAGTGTTAGTATATAGGGCGCATATGCACGGTATATACATAGTAAATGTTATATAGAGTTCTGTTATTATAAATAAAAAATTAATTAATGGCCCTATCGCCCTATATTGGGTATATGCCTAGCCTATCTACTAAGCAACTCCACTAAAACTCCGACTATATATACTACATACTGTATATATAGTATGCAGGCCTAGCATATGCTAGGACTTAAAGCTTAAGACTAGCATCTTATATTGTACGGGAGAGGCGGGTTAATTAGCGGGTCCCTTTTATAGCTTATATAGAGTATAAGTATAACATATATAATAAAAGGAACCAAACTTACTAGAGCTCTTACCCCTACTACAATAGCCTATTATCCTTTTACTTGCTAGTACTAAATATTAGCTATATATATGCAGGGAATATATAAGGTAAGCCTACCTATTTAGCAGCGGGTGGATGGTAAGGGGAACTCCTCGCGGTTACCTAGCAGGATTAGGCCGCGCTATATATATAGTTAGTATATGCCAAATATATATAGGTAAAATACTAACCCTATATTTTAAGCTGGTAGAGGGAGTAGATAGGCCAACGCGCTGTTTTTCTCTTATTAGCATATACCCGGTATAAGTATATATTAATTTATAGTTAGTAGAAGACATTAGGGGTTTATATATACGAAGTGTATACGCGTATAAGCTAGTAATATAACTAAGTAGTGGTTTTGGTAATGCATATGCAGGGCCTATATAAAGTTGGACTTTGCCAGTTTCCTGGATATAGAGATAAGTGTTTATTTCCAAATTGGGTAGTAGTCCTAGTAGTAGCTATGCTTATTCCTCCTATACGCTACCCTTAGGCCTACAAGTACCCTTAGGTCTGAAATTAAACTTAGGGGGAATAAGTATATAGATAGATAGATAGATAGATAGATAGATAGATATATTGGGGTATGGCGCGTATATATAGAAGTGAAACTAGTACTCTTACCTCGCGATAGAATTGCCTACTAAATTAGGTGGCAAACCCCTGGTCCTAGGCACTGCATTTAGTTAGCTTATGCTAGATATATACTAGGTATAGAGTAAGTATACGCAATTAGAGTGCAGGCGTCTACGTACTCCGAAATTCTTAACCTTAAAGGGCCACGGCTATATGCAGTGTTAGTACTACATATATATTATATATACATAACCTACCTAGGCTTATATAGGTATCTAGTATCCCACTAGCCACTAAAAAGAAAGAAACGCTTTAGAGCGCTATGTTATATTAGCGTTGCATATATATAGCATATACTAGGTATATACTTCTCTCTCGCAATTAACTCCGCAGCAAATATATTAGTAGTAGGTAGGTTAGTTACTGCATATAGTAAGTATATACCTCTAGTAAACTGTATAGTAATATATATAGGTACCGCTGTGCTTATTGCGGATATAGCGGCGATACTATAACTGTATTAGTTAGAGATAATACTATGCATATACGGAACATACGCTTGGCTAGGCCGTGAAGACCCAGCCGCATATCTGTATGCCGTTTACTGCAATATCACAGCTATATTTGTTATCAGTATATACTGTATATAAGGTATAGATATGCGACCTATAGTATAGAGTTAACAGCAGACAGGGCAGAGGCCGGGTTAGGTAGGTCTAGTTTACACTTAGTATATACACACTCTTTACGTAGAGCCTTTCTAGCATATACTTACGTTATCCTAAACTATTACAGCTAGAGCTATATAATGTTAGCATATGCTATAGATATACGGCGCTAGATTTACATACGCCTTCCACTAGCTACTGCGGCGGCGGCGCGTGCTTTATATACTGTAAGTATATACCTTATATACACATTCTCTAAAACTAATCTGGTGTTACCTAGTTAGGGTTAGGATTAGGGATTAGGCCTATACTTCTATTAGTATATGCTTTTTATGGGCATATATAAAGCATATGCTTACTATAGTGGTAGCCAAAGGCGCTGGGGTTGGTGGCACTGGCTACCTACGGATTGTCGAAGTCTGCAATTATAAGGTTGCTTATAGTAAGCGTAGGCACGGCATATGCGAGTATAAATATAGGGGTTAATTTAACCTAACCCTATGTTAGCATATGCAACGCTTATATATAGGCTATGTTATATATACCCATAGTGTACGCTATGGTGTTATAGAGAAGTTATTATACAACCGCTGTTATAGATATGCGACGCGTATACACGGGCCATATTTTAATAACTTATCTCGCGTATTTTATACTAAAGCCAGTGGGATGCATATGCCCCGCATATGCGCCTTAAGCTTTATATTATATTCATTATTCATTAAATACTTCAAATTCATTTACAATTTAAAAAAAATTTGTATACGCGCTGCATATATACAGACTCAGCGTGGTCTAAAGCTGAGCGTGGTCCGAAAGCTAGTTTGCAAGTTTGGACCACGCCGAGTTTTTGCGGACCACGCCGAGCTATAAGCCCCCTATCCGGTCGGGCGGATAATAATCCTATCCGAGGATAGTCCGGATATCAAATAATATCCGGATAATATCTAGATATCCGCAAAATTTCAACTATCCCTTCCCCTAGTGACGTCCCGCGAGAGTTAAACCATATATAAATACCAGAATTAAAAGTACGCGTATAGTTATAGAGCCTTAATCCTATTAATTCTATTAGCTAGCTCTTATTAATAATAGTAGGATAAAATACACTAGGGGAAATATAACGTATCCTACCTTACGTTGCTATATAGCTAAAAAGATATTAAGTGCTTACAAACTTGTTATAAGCGCGGCGGGATCTAATATATATACTAGCTTTAAATATAATAGATTATAAGTTTAAATTCTACTAATATTATTCTTTATTAGGAATTAGGAAATATAATTATCTAGTATACTTCTCGCCCTACTATATAAGAGATTCTCTAATAATATTACTAGACTATAAGTAAAATCTTCTCTTTATATAATACCTATATAACTAACTACTCTTAGAATAAGTAGAAGAGGGTAGAAGTTTTACTAAACATACGGAACGTTAGGTACCCTACGTAAACTTTGACCCAAGTTTTAAAGCTTTAACTTAGAGCCTTATATATAGAGTTTAATTAATATATTAATATATATATAGATATAAGGTTTTCTAGGGGGAGACCCCCTAGACCCCCCCTCTATAGAGCTTTTGCTTAATTTAAAAGTAGTAATAAGGCTAATGCGCCTTAGTTACTACTAAGTAATATTATCTTACTAAGAGGATCTATTACAGTGACCGAGACGCCCTACTTAAGTTGGGCTTAATTTAAAAGTAATATAGAGTCTAATTGATATTTGTATATATATAAGGCTTTCTAAAAGGAGACCCCCTAGACACCCTTATAGAGCTTTTAAAAGTAGTAGTAAAGCTAAGGCGCCTTAGTTACTGCTAGGCAGTATTATCTTATTAAAAGGATCTACTATAGTAACCAAGGCGCCCTACTTAAGTTAGGCTTAATTTAGAAGTAATATATATATACCTCTATCGTGTTGCGCTGTGGGGGCTGCTTTATAGTAAGAGGTAAGCTTTAGGTAGAGGCTTGTGTAGAGCTTTGATAGAGGCTTGTGTAGAGCTTTAATAGAGGCTTGTGTAGAGCTTTAATAGAGGCTTATATAGAGCTTTGGTAGAGCATTGTATAGGGCTTTGGTAGAGGCTTATGTAGAGCTTTATGTAGAGCTATGTGTAGAGCTTTGTGTAGAGCTTTGTGCAGGGCTACGTGCAGACGTGCAGACGTGCAGACATTTGTACTGGCGATTAATTGCAGACGTTTGTAGAGACGATTGTATGGACGTTTGATTAATCGTTTGTACGGGCGTTCGTATGGGCGATTAATTAGTTAATTAATTGTATGGACGTTTATAGAGCCGTTTATACGGGTGTTCGATTAATCAATTGTATGGGTGTTTAATTGATTGATTGATTAATCGTATGGGCGTTTATATAGGCGTTCGTACAGGTGATTGTGCAGACGTTTGTAGAGCCATTTGTAGAGCCGCTTGTGTAGACGATTATAGAGCCTTCCTAGTATATTAGTGCTGCGTGTTAGTAGAGCTTTAGAGCTCTGTATTAAGCTTTAAGTAGAGCTTTAAGTAGAGCTTTAAGTAGAGCTTTGAGCTTAAGGGGGAGACCCCCTTGGGGGGGGGGCGCCCCCCCCCCCCCCCCCCCCCCTGCGCACTGCGTGCTCTATTTACTGCGTGGGCAGAGGTCTTGTAGAGGCTTTAGTAGAGCTTCTGCAGAGCTTTGTATAGAGCTTCGTGTAAAGCTTCGATAGAGCCATATATAGGCGTACAGACGTTCGTACAGGCGATTAATCATAGAGACGTTTATAGAGACGATTGTATAGGCAATTGTATAGACGTTTAATTGATTGTTCGTATGGGCGATTGTGTAGACGTTTATAGAGCCGTTCGTAGAGCCGTTCGTAGAGACGATTGTATGGTGACTAATTATATGGGTGTTTATACGGCCAATTGTAGAACCTTCCTAGTATATTAGTACTGCGTGTTAGTAGAGCTTTAGAGCCCCGTATTAAGCTTTAAGTGGAGCTCTGGGTAGAACTTTGAGCTCAAGGGGAGACCCCCTTGGACCCCCCCTGCGCACTGCGTGCTCTATTTACTGCGTGGGTAGAGCTTTTGCAGAGCTTCGTACGGAGGTTCGTGCGGAGCTTTTGTAGAGCTTGTATTTAGGCTTATTTTTGAAGGCCTTATAAACGACTTCGTATAGAGCTCTAAGTAGAGCTTTGTATAGGCGTTCGTGCAGGCGTTCGTGCAGGCGATCGTGCAGGCGATCATGCAGGCATTCGTGCAGGCATTCGTGCAGACGTTCGTGTAGGTGTTCGTGTAGGTATTCGTACAGACGTTTGTAGAGACGTTTGTGAGACTTCCTAGTATATTAGTGCTGCGTGTTAGTAGAGCTTTAGAGCTCCGTATAGGACTTCAAGCAGAGCTTTGAGCAGAGCTTCAAGGGGGAGAACCCCTTGGACCCCCCTGCGCACTACATGCTCTATTTTACTGCGTGGCTAGTACACTACGTGGGTAGAGGTGTTTCAAAGCTATTGATGAACTGGATGAATCTATGGAATCTAACTACGACGAATATAGGCCTTAATATAGGCCTATATCGGTACGGAAACCGAAGTGACTGCCACGGAGTCCGGGGTAACTACTACGGACACCGACCAAAAGCGGAACAAAGGAAGTCTGCTTATGTAAGCAGGAAACCCGTGTGGAGGACTCTTCCAGAGCCATCGTCAGCTATTGGTAGAGCTTTTGGTAGAGCTTCGTACAGAGCTTCGTGCAGAGCTTTTGCAGGGCTTTGGTAGAGCTTGGTGCACAGCGTTCTGAAAGTATAGACCACTCGTACCTTATAATATTTTGATGTTTGTCACGTGGATTCTGCCACAACTTACCGCGCGCAAGTTTTTTTCCAGCTAATCAGAAGCAGGCTTGGCGGGGTTTGAAATCCAGGACCCGAAAGTAATAGACCACTTGTAAACTCGGGTCAATTATTTATATAAGGCAGAGAGCTAATTAATACTAGTTCTATAAGGCTTATATAGCAACTCCACGTTATCTAATAGGCCCTTACCCCTTTACTAAGTATTAAAGTCCTAGGGTTCTATAGTGGATGCTATAGAAATTGCAAGTAGCGGGATTATAGGGCTTAATATTCAGCGTATAATAAAAATTCTTAGCCTATAGCGGCGGTAGTAGGAGTATTAGAGGGTAAGGATTAGATTATAGAACTAGAGGATAAGGAATAGATAAAAGTTACTAAATTTAAACTGCTGGGTCTCCTCTCTTTTATACTATTTTTATTTTATTTAATAGTATTTTATATAAAGAGAAGTATAAATAAAAAGGTAGAAAGGAGATATCCAATTAGTAGGAAAGCTAAAGGCATTTGCTAAGGCTCTACACGAAGCTCTACACGAAGCTCTACACGAAGCTCTACACGAAGCTCTGCACGAAGCTCTGCGGAGGCTCTACACGAAGCTCTGTACGAAGCTCTGCGGAGGCTCTACACGAAGCTCTGTACGAAGCTCTGCGGAGACTCTATACGAAGCTCTACACGAAGCTCTGTATACGGAGGCTCTGTACAACGGCTCTGCACAACGGCTCTGCGTACGACGGTTCTGCGTACAACGGCTCTACTACGGAGGCTCTATATAAAAGCTTTGTGCAGAGCTTCGTGTAGAGCTTCGTGCAGAGCTTTATGCAGAGCTTCGTGCAGAGCTTCGTG
>Ga0307507_10001997_pt1 | contig 44217 bp, 8 predicted proteins | sample 7_EM_MG_FD_207223 | JGI IMG/M metagenome (GOLD analysis project Ga0307507, IMG submission 207223) | Populus trichocarpa ectomycorrhiza microbial communities from riparian zone in the Pacific Northwest, United States - 7_EM | ecosystem: Host-associated > Plants > Roots > Unclassified | place... | reverse complement strand
AACGAGGGTAAGAATCCCGCCCGGGGTAGGGTCGTAGCTTTGGAACGTAGCTTTGAAACGGTGGAAACGAAGCCCTACCAGGGGCGTAGGTGATGACACGACATACTGTCACAGTACGTGCAGAGGGACAAGGTACGAGGTACTGTGTATCATTGACAAACGATGTCGTGTGCAAAACTATGTAGGAGGTGAGGCGGTATATATACACGTCGCTTAGGGGTTAGGTCTGTGCTCGTGTCACGACAACACCGAGTCATAACAACGCGTTAGGCCAGTGCCGTGACAATCCTAGACTAGTTCTAAGAAACTAAGGAACTCTTTGCTTCTTCTAAACTTAATGTAATCGCTACTTATACCTAACCCTCTTAACCAAATTCGTCCTATAAACCTAAGCAGTTTTGGAATTAATTTTACGGGCCAAAGCATACCTAGTACTCAAGTTACGGACCGCAATACCCCCGTAACCCAAATTACGGAATGTAACACCCCTATAAACTAAAACACGGACCAAACCCCTTCTATTATTTAAGTCACAGATCCGTAAACTATCCAAGCAAAGACCTATAGTAAGGAACTGGCCAACTTAGCTAAGCTCTACACCGACGAATCTAAGTACAGCGGTGAAAACGATAACTTTGACTTTAAACTGACCATCTTTACGGACCTCTGTTAGAAGGCCGACATTCCTAAATAGGAGTTTAGCTAAGCCTACTCTACTATACTGCGCGGCCTAGCACTTAACCACTACTATACCAACCTTAAGAGTAACCCCCTTGGTGTTCCTTTTGATAAGCTATGCGAAGCTACATATAACTACTTTAAAGGACCAGAATATAAGCGTAATATCCTTACCCAATAGAATACAACCAAGCTACGGACCGTAATGGACAAGAACACTGAAAAATCAACCATAGAGTGCCTGTAAATCCTTATTAAAGACCTCTGCCACCTATAGCACGGTTTTAATATCAAGCTTCAAACGGACGACTTCCTATATAATAAACTTATTACGGCCTGCCAGGAAGTAGAGCCCTGCAAGTACGCCTACTATAAGCCTATAGATACCTTAGCTGGCCTTATTAATAACCTACGCTCCTCTATTATAATGTATGAAGTCTTAAACCTACCAGGCAGCACGCAAGCCTTTGTTACGGATATTCAATATCCACAAACAGACTTAGATGTCTACTTTACGGACCGCCGCTACCGCTAGCAGCACCCGTACCGACCAAGTCCTACCTGTAACCCCCGCAGCAACCCCTGTACAAAAACATACCCCCGCAGACAAACCAGCCAGAAGTGCTTTGTGTGCGGTAAGGAAGGATGTTGGTCTACAAGGTATACCTAGGAAGAACGTAATAAGTCCAGGAAGAGACTTAATAGCTATATTAGCCAGTTCATTTTGGAATACAAAGGAGAGGAAGTAGAAGAGCCCCCTGATAAGTCAATAGAAGCCCTTATAATTAACTTTAACTTAGACGCTTAGGAATAAGAGACCTTAGAGACATTTCTAACCACTTTTAGACCTTTTACAGACAGCTAAGCCTTTAATATCATGACCGTATTAGCCGACTATTCCTTTATACACTTAGTTGCGCCCAAAAACCATTCCGCAAGCACCCCCGTTACGGACGTTATAGATTATAAGCAGGACCTATTTACATATATTACCACAGAACGCTATACCCCCAAGGAATTCTATGGTGTTATAATCGATATAGGCGCCTCTAAGAAGTCTACTATAGGTTATAGACAATACCTTGCATATAGGACCACCGTAAATGATAATACGGATATTGACACTATATAAACTAGGGCCGTAAACGTCCAATTCGGCATTGGCTTAACTGCATTAATTGGATTAGTTGCAGTTAAGACCCCAATTAGCCTAGTTAACTTCTATATAGTAAAAGTAGACACCCTTTTCTTACTTTGCCTTACGGACATGGACAGGTTACAGGTTTACTACAACAATATTACAGACACCTTAATCGGCCCTATAACTGCCCTAGGAAGCAAGCATGTTACCCTACTAATTACATGACAATTTGGACACCCGTTCCTTATATAGGGAGAGACTTTACGGACCTATATTTAGGAATCTTTCGACTATAACCCGTGCTACCTTACCAGTACGGAGATCCACCGTTTACATCGTCGTTTTGGCCACCCGTTAGCCGAAAAGCTATATAGAGTCCTTAAACGCTCTAGACACGACAACGTTAATAGGAAGGTAGTTGATCACCTAACTAAATACTGCTCCTACTGCTAGAAATACGGACGTTCCCCAGGCCAATTCAAGTTTACCCTTTATAAGGATCTTGACTTCAACCATTTAGTGTACATAGATATTATATACATTAACGGCAGCCTAGTATTATATATAATTAACGAGGTAACCCGCTATTAAGCCGCCCGTTGGTTGCAAAATATATCCGTAAAGCATACTTGGGATATTTTACGGACCTGCTGGATTGATACGTACGTTAGACCTCCTAAGTATATTACCCACGACACCGGTAGGAACTTCATCAGCAAGGAATTCCAGCAGTATGCTATGGCTATGGCTATATTAACAAAAGCCGTTCCAGTTAAGGCGTATTGGTCTATTAGGCTTATCAAGCGAGCTTACCTAGCCCTACGGAGAGCTTACCAGATTATTACGGACGAGTGCAAGGATATTTAAAAGGAACTAGCTCTACAAATGGCTATAAAAGCCATTAACAACACTGCTGGCCTGGATGAACTAGTATCTACCCTCTTGGTCTACGGAGCCTACCTAAGGATAAGTAACCTAGATCCTCCTGCCCCGTCCATTACAGAACAAGCAGCTGCAATACGGAAGGCGATAGCCAAGATAGTCAAACTACGGGCCAAATAAGCTGTTAATAACGCCCTATACTACCGCAACGGACCCAATATGACCCTAGTACACGACCTCCCGCTTAACTCTAAAGTCCTTATATGGCGTAAAAGCGGCAAGTGGACTAGACCCTACCGCTTACTAGCTGTAGAAAATGAGACGTGCTGTGTATAACTTCCTAGCGGCCCGACTAACTTTAGGAGCATGTCCGTAAAACCCTACTTTCGGCCCAAAGACACCCATGATGTTGAGCCAGACGAACTAGAGGTAACCGCTAAACTAGATAAACTAGAAGCGACCGCTAAATTAAACGAGCTAGAAGCACCCTTACCTACCCTAGAAGTCCTTCGGAAACCCACTGAACCTGCTATACCTACCGTAAAGCGCGGTTAAGGACGCCCCTGAAAGCACCTCATAACTAAGAACACTATAACGGAGACTCACCTAACCTCCGCAGGAATATCCGCAAGGCAATCTCCGCCTGCAGATATATCAGTTCTAGTACAGGAAACCCCCTTTACGGACTTATAATGTAAAGAGATCAACGGACTACTTAAAAAGGGCGTCTTTGCGGTTATAACGGAGAAAGACGTTCCGTAAGGCGTCCGTATATTTAACTCACGCTTCGTTGACGAAATTAAGCACCTAGGTACTAATAAAGCTTTTGAAAAATCAAGGCTTGTTGTACAAGCCTATAACAACTAAGGGAAGGGCTTAGTCCTTATGTAATCGCCTATAATTTAACGAGTTAGCTAATGGATTATACTTGCACTTATACCCGGACTACAGTAAAGTAAACCCGTAGCTCTTTACCTACGGGACATCTTGTAAGCCTATATGTAGTCTAATACCTACCTAAGTAGGGACATCTTTATACGGCCACCCCCCGAGCTTAACCTACAACTAGGAACAATCCTACGGGTTATAAAACCTCTGTACGGAGTACCAGAAGCCGAAAACCATTGGTTTAAGATATACCACTAACACCACGTTAGTAAACTTAAAATGGAACAGTTAACCTACGACCCCTGCCTTCTATACAGCCTATTAAACGGCCTTAGTATTGTTGGACTCTAAATAGATAATACCCTATTCCTAGCAGACCAGACCTTTGCGGACGCTAAAGAAACTGAACTATAAAAGGCCAAGTTCTTGGCAAAGCTACGAGAGTAGTTAACTAAGCAGAATCCGATTAAGTTTAATAGAGGCCTAATTATATAAAAGGGCAACCTAATTAAGCTAACTTAGGAACGCCAAGCCCAAAACCTAAAGCCTATTATAGCAAAGCCTACGGACCTTACCAGTTCCTGTGGAGAAACCTATAAGACCGTAAATATAAAGGACCAATACGCTGCACAGCGTGTAAGAGGCGCCTATATAGCCACAGTCTGCCAACCCGAATCTGCCTACGACTTATCCTTTGCGGCCCAGGCAGTAGATCCGCAAGAAGAAAATGTCAAGCAGCTTAATAAGCGCATTCAATGGCAAATTAACAACGCAATAAGAGGACTTACTTTTGTACCACTAGACCTAAATTCCCTTAGTGTAATAGTATTTACGGACGCCTCCTTTGCTAATAACAAAGACCTATCATCATAAATCGGCTTTATGATTGTACTTACGGACCGCAATTAGGACGCAAATATACTATACTGGTCTTTAATTAAGTGCAAACGAGTAACCCGTAGTGTACTAGCTTCTGAGCTATATGCACTAGCCCATAGCTTTAATATAGCAGCCGCAATCAAATTAACGGTCCAGAAGATTCTATAACTGGAGCAGTTACCCCTGGTTCTATGCACCAATTCAAAGTCCCTCTACAACTGCCTAGTCAAACTAGGTATAACATAAGAGAAGAGGCTTATGGTCGACCTTATATGCTTACGTCAGGCCTACGGACGGCGCGAGATTACGGAGGTTAAATGGATTAGCAGCGGAGACAACCCAGCAGACGCTATAACTAAGGCAAAGCCGTATTAAGCTCTTAAAACCCTAATTAATACAAATAGGCTTAACCTAGAAGTCACAGAATGGGTAGAATGGGACTAATGGAGCACCTACGGTACGTCTACGGCCTGTTGGAAGGCCGTACGGCTCGTTATACGGTACAGGTAGAAAACGGTGGAAAGCTACGGTGGAACTTAGTGGACTTACATGACCCGCCAAATTTTGTAGGGTAGTTAAATTGACCAATCACGATTTTCCATTCCCGGGATGGAAAATCGCCATTAGCTTGCTTAGCACTAGCGCCTTAGCGGCCCTCATGATCCGACTTGTGGCTTGTCTACTGCCCGTTAAAAGGCCGTATGGTTCATTCTACGGACCGTAAGCAGAACTTACGGCTAGCTTAGGGCACCGTTTGGAAGGCAGCCTAGACGGCACCTTGGGGGAGATTTCCTATATATTTTCTTTTATGTTTTATGGTTCTATTAAAGCAATTACGGAGGCTGTATATAAGTGGTTTCATTTTTCAAGTACCGCCAGTGTATAATTATAGCACCTATTATACCAACCGCGTGCCTACGCGCTCGGTACGCCAGGTACGCGTTTACGCGTTCGGTGCACTAACCACTCGCTTACGCGTCTGGTGCACTTATGAAGCACTAACTAATTAGGGGGAGGACGCATTAGTATATAGACCACGTAGTCTGCTTCATACAATCGACAGTCACCATCTAAACAAGCATACGATACTACATGTATTTCGTGCCCGTGGATACGACTCACTCGTGCTATTAAGTTAGTACGAACAGAACTGCTTGCGATTATTAGATGCTTTAAACAATAGCATTCTAAGCTAGAAGGATTGTTATTTCTAATATATATGTTAACGGACTATAAGAACCTACAATACTTTATAACTATAAAACAATTAACATAGCGCCAAATTTGTTAGGCTGAATACCTCTTATAATTTAACTTTAAGATTATATATTAACTGGGCAAACTTAATTAAAAGCCTAATATATTAATATAACGATTATAGGACTTACCTATAAACGCTTTAAATAAACGGATTATAAATTAATTATAGATCTTACTGCCCCCTAAACATTTTAAAAAACTGCGCCCTATATTCCTAGATATAGAACTTAAAAGAAATAAATTAGAAATTAATAAATAGGAAATAGAAATTAATAAGCTAATAGAATATAAATATAAGAATAATATATGGATAATTAATATAATAAAAGCAATTTAAACGGGAAAACCATAGTATAAGAATATTATACTTACTAAATGTAAAATTTGAAATAATTGATTATACTATTAATAGAAGATAGTAGTTTTGAATTCTAAACCTTTATAATTTAAGATACTTGAATTTATACACGACTTCCCTATAGTAGGACATCCTGGCCATATAAAGACTTATAAGATCGTTTAATAAGCATATTACTAGCCTATAATGTATAACTATATATAAAAATACGTTTAAGTATATAGAATGTGCGTGTATAGAAAGACCTTTTATATAAAGAAGTAAGGAGTACTTTAACTACTACTAGTTCTAATATAAAGATGGTATAATATCTTAATTAACTTTATAGTTAACTTGCCTAGCAGTAATAGGTTTATAAATATTATAGTAGTAGTTAACCGTCTTATAAAAATATAATATATGATTCCTATAGACTTAATTAATATAATATTAGTAGCCGAATGTTTTATTAAGCATATCTTTAAGCTATACGGATTTTCTAATATGATAATATCTAATTGTAGAAGCCAGTTTATTTTAGACTTCTGGCAAGCTTTATATAAACAATTAAGCATTTAAATATAACTCTTAACTGTATTTTATCCGGAGATAGACAGCTAAACTAAAATTGTAAATGCAATTATAGAATAATACTTATAAATATATTGCTCTTACCTATAAGACAACTGGGAAAAATGGCTACCTTTAGCTAAGTTTACTGCAAATAATATAATAAATATATTAATAGGCGTAACACTATTCTACGCGACCTATAGATAAAACCCTTAACTTGGATTTAAACTATAACCTAAAATTAATATAACAGGACCTATGATTAAACGGATCTAGTTAATTAATGTATATAACTTTACTAATTAAATAAAGCAGTTAACGGAACTATTACGAAGTAAATTAATATACGCTTAAACATTATAGGAATAGCATATAAATAAAGAATAAGCTCCTATATAGAACTTTAAGGAAGGTAATATAGCCTACCTAAATACACGAAACCTAAAGACTTAACAGCCCTTAAAGAAACTTAATTAGAAGTTTGTGGGCCTATACCAAATTAAAAAAAAACTAAGCCTATACGCCTATAAGCTTAAACTGCTAACTAAGATGAAAATATACCCAATATTTTATGTAAGCTTGTTATAACCTTTAAAAGATAATTCTATAACTTATAAAGTGCCGCTACTATCTTCCAAAATTGTTAACAACGGTAACAGGTTTTACTTTATTAACTTAATTAATAATATGCAATGGAAAATATAATCTAAACAATTTAAACTTCTTATTAAGTGGAAAGGATATAAAATATAAACCTAGGAAACCTATAAACAGATTAAGGCCGACGCGCCTTCCCTAGTAAAAGAATTCTATAAAGACCATCCTTTATGGCTTACTTTGGCTGGATGGATACAATATAAAGGCAAACAACTGCCACCTAATATAAAGACATAAAACATGATAGCAGGAAACTTAAAATTAAAAAGAACTTAAAACACATTATAACGCTTATAACGTAATAAGTTATAAATTCTTAACTAATTTGAATTGTTTTGGACCTTTAGCTAAAAGGGGGGGTACTGTAACGGGACTAGTCTAGTTATAGTAGGAATATCTTAGTAAAACACTTGACAGATAAATTCCGACGCTTTAATTAAATTCTGCTAAGTTCTGCCAAGTTAATTAAATTCTACTAAATTCTGCTAAAGTTAATTAAATTCCGCTAAATTCCGCTAACTTAATTAAATTCTACCAAATTCTACTGATGTAATAGAATTTGGTTAAAACCTATTGAAATCCGCGTGGGCTTATGCCCACGCGTCTACTACCAAGACCTTAAATATTTAGTTATAGGTTTCCTATATTCCTTTCTCTTCTTTACGCAACGTCTTGTACTCTGTAAGAGCTATATACCCATAGATTTAGATAGAATTTATATTGTTCCTTTAAATCTTCCCCGAAGCCTCTTTGCGCCCTTATAGTTTAAGCCTATATTGATTAGATAATTCTACAGGATATTACCTTCTATTAAGCTACAAGTCCTTCTACGCGCGCTCTGCTAATATTTAACTGTCCTTAGATTTAAGATTGTTTTACAAAGGCGCCTATATTACTAAGTAATTGGATTAAAACCGCATTTAAACAGTGACGCGTTAATATTAAAGACCTCCTCCTTACTGTATTTAATAAAATTAATCTTACCTATAATATCTGGATATCTACAAACGAAATGTTACTACTTGGTATAGTGGCTTATTTCATTAACAAAGGTAGAAAGCTTTAATTAGTACTTTTGGGCCTTCCACAACTATAAGGATTACACTCTGCTGAGAATATAGCAATAGCCCTGGTATTAGTAATTTAAAAGTATTAATTTAATTATAAGCTTGGCTCCTTAATGTCTAATAACGCCAGTAATAATAATAAGCTCTATAACTACCTTTTATAAAGCCTCTTAGTGGCTAAAAAGGAGCGGCTTTAGTGCGTTGGCTATATTATCAACCTTATTGTTAAGGCTTTAATATATGGCAAAGGCGTAAGCAAGCTTAAACGCTTAATAATTAGCGTAAGTAACCATATTAAATTTAATCTTATGTGGTAGAGAGGCTTTATAGGCAAGCTTTATAATATTATTAAATATATTATACAATTAACAAAACGCTATAAGGACTTCGCTAAGAACCAGACTAAGGCCCGCATTAAGGATGATCTTTTTAATTAAGTAGAGCTTCTGCTTATTAAGGACGGAGGCATTTAGTGGAATTTAACCTACTTTATGCTCTGCTATGCATTGCTTCTTTGCAAAGCGATTAATAAATATCTACTAGCTTAGAGGAAGCCCGCCAATGATAGCTATAATCTATCTTAGGACACGCTTACTAATAAAGATTGGCAGTAGGTAGAGCAGCTCGTTAAGATCCTAAAGCCTTTTATATTAGCTACTAAGCGCATAAAAGGCAACGCTAACAGTCCTAGTGTTAAAGGCTTATATAGCGCTCTATAGGAGTTAATCACTAATATAGAGCTCCTCTATTAAATCCTCCAGCGAACTTAGCTGAGCCTTAAAAATAAATGCGACTCCTTCCTTAAATTAGGCGTTAACATGGCTATTAAAAAGATTAACAAATATTTTAATAAAATGAAGGCCGAGAGCCCTTACTATTTTGCCGCAGTAATCCTTTATCCGTCTCTTAAACGCGCCTACTTTTGTAATAAGTGGAAACGGTGGCCTTAGTGGTAAAAGCATACCAAGCGGTGCATAGAGACTCTATTTAATGACTATATTAATAAGCAAGTAGATAAGGAAGATAAGGAACTAGTTAAACTATGATATAGGAAGGTTCCTTATAAATCTAATAATGATTCAGCTAATAAATATGCATAGTCCTTAGTTGTAGATAAGAGCCTCACTTCCTTAAAGCGCAATTAAAAGCGTATTAAGCTTGCCAGTGAGCTTGACCGCTACTATAACACAGGCCTTAAGTTTATTAATATCCGTTCCAATAATGGCAACAAGCGGAACAACGTTATTCCTAATCCTCTTAACTAGTGGCTTAAAATCAGTTAAATCCTTTATCCAATACTTGCTAAGATTGCTCTTAATATGTTTTCTATACCGGCAATGAGCTCTATATGTAAATAAGCCTTTAGTTAGGCTAAAAAGATCGTTACTAATAAGTGGAATAGATTATTAGCCGACACAATTAAAGCAGATTAATATTAGAAGTGGTGGTTAATTAAAGGCCTTTTATTAAGCAGTTTAATTAACTGTATTAACTCTAACGGAGCTTTAGCTATACCTTGGTTAACAAGCCTAAATGTTAATTTTACTGGCTATAAGCTAACTACAGAGGCAGAAAAGCCAGCTTGGTAAGGTAGATTTAATAGAGCTTTGTATTTAATTAAATCTAACATAGAAATAGAGCCTCCGGAGCCCTTACTACTAACCATTCTACCTACCTTTTAAGCCTCTGCAGGTGCAGGACGAGTTTAGCTATATTTAAATACTATATTGGGTGAATTAGGGCTAGATTTTAATTGGGCAATGTTTATATTTATATATAGAGAGGTGCTGCCAAAAATCTAAAATAAAACACCACAAATTCTATACAAATTTCCTAATTGAGACAGCTAGCTGGCAGCTTGATAGTCAGCATACGTTGTCTAATAGTCAGCAGACAACAAGCGATCCAATTGACGCAGTCAGTCAGCTATTTTTCTCAAGATCGCAGCTAGGCTGACTGTTAGACACACTAATCCTTAATAGGTTTTTATTACTAACTTTAAGCTTTAATATAGCCTGGGCCTAAGTAGCTATAATCCTTTAATATCCTTAACTACTATATCGCCTAGGCTCTCTCTTTTTTTAGCGCCAATACTAAACATCTAGGTTAAATTTAAGACTATACTACAGCTATCTATACCGCCTACAATTCCTAATAAGCTAGCTAGTAACGTCTAATAAGGGAGCAAGGTTAGTATACTAAGGATAGGGTAAAAGATAGGGGTATTAAAAAGAAGGTTATTGTCTACTAATAGTAAGTTCTTTAATTAACGTCTGATATGGATCCTATCTAGGCCCACGCAGACACTTGCCATCGCAGGGGGGAAAACTTGTAAATTGACAGGAAGAAAACCCTGCTGTGTAGGGGACGGAAAAACCCTATAAGCCACCTTAGTAGGATAAAAAAACCCTATTTGCTATGTCCGTCCATAGCAGCGGCCCTACGGGCCTACAGCTACGTCCTGTCCTCCTTGGATGTTCGATCTCCTTAGGAACCACTGCTTCCCTCTCTAGCTTATCCAAAGCTAGGGTTCACTACGTCCCAGCTAGGCCTTGCCAATTGATTGCTGTGTCTTGTTATTGTTTCCCATATCTTAACTATCCCCTATATACTATCTCTTGTTAACTATTACTATATACACCATACCTTCCCCCCTAGGGCCTATTAAAGGCGTAAGGAGGATTTATCCGTTCTACCATCCTAATACCAAAAGACGAAAGTGGGATGTGTGTGTGTGTACCTAGGTATCTTTTATGCCTAGGCCCCAGTCACTAGGCCCTCTCTAAGGGCACCACTCCGTCAAGAGGAGACAAGGAGAACCATACGGGGTTATCCGGCTGACGGTTTCAGTAGTATTATGGCAGTACGGCGAGTGACCGCATGCTCCGCGGGCGATCGCCCTGGGGGTTAGGAGGGGCCGTATATTTGCTCGTTCGTTCGTTCGCGTTCGTTCGTTCATCGATGTGAGGTCGTTAATGCTTTCTATTATGGGTTAAGGGGATGTTATTAAATGCTGTGCATCCATGCTGGACGTATAGGTGGGCTTGGAATAAGAGCAGTAGTTATTTACTGTGAAGGGGGACCAAAGCAGCGGTTTTTAAGATCTCACCATCCTATGTGAAAACTTTTCACTACCCCCCCAACATTTCAACAACCACCAGCTCCTACCCGAACACTATACGACGTCTCTGCGTTGGCTCTGGGTCTGAACTTTGAAGACCCAGGTTCGTAGCCGTCACCACGTACAGGTGCAGAGTCCGTTTTTAACGGCCTTATTGTCTACTATAAGGAGTTTGCGTATGCGTATTAAGTTTTAAAAGAGCATAATATAATACGGTATTAGGTAGGTTACCCTTTAGGTACCTAGCAGATAGGTAACTGATAATTACTATAGTAAGGTCTTAGTGGTTCTGGTTTATACCAGCCAGCTAATATCTCTATTTATTTTAGGCTTAAGCGTATCTTTATTAACTATAAGCTTACACCTTAAGAACTTCATTAGTACTAGTTTAGGCCTAATATTAGTATTAAGTATTTAAAGATCTCTACTCTATATATACCTTATTAGCCTACCCTTATTTTTATACCTATCTATACTCCTACTAAGGGATCTAGATCTTATTCCTAGCCATTATTTAGTAAGCCAATAGATACTAATCCTATACCTAGGGATAAGGCATAGTAGTTTTTAATTTGGGCATTTAGGATTAATTCTTATATATAGTAGCAGTTAGGAAGGCCTTATAAAGTATTTAGAAAGGTATAGAAATACTATTCCTGCTATACACTAATAAATAGGAATATAGTTCTAGCAAAATACCCTATTAATTCTATACTATATACGTAAAAAGGCTAAGGACCTATCCTACCTTAGGCCGTAGCCCTAATTAATCCTTATAGTTTCCAGAGCCTGTCTGTTCTATATTTAATTTAACCTATTTCTTACTCTTTAGGGCCTCTTACGGCCTACTACAAGCTTTCTTTATAGGTTATAATAATACTATAGTATTAGAGCGCTTTCTATAATTTGCAGATTACAGACCTTAGTCCCAATATTCTTTTAGAATATCTTTATAATAATTAAGGTAATCCTCTAGTTTTTATATAGAGTCCTTAGCAGGCTAGCCTAGCCATTTAACTTTATATTAAAGCTTATTCTTAATAGACTTATAGCATAGTATAGCTTTAACCTTATACCACTCGCCCACTACTTTAGGGTGTTTAATTAGGCCTAGACAGAAGTTCTTTTCTAGTAGTGGTCTATACTATAGCTCTAGTAAATTTATATAAAATACTAGATGTATACAGGCCATAGATAGGGGTAGCTAAAAATGGTAGGCTAGCTTACTAATTTATTTCTTAATCTAAAAGGGACCTAAGTATCTTATATTAAGCTTCTTTAATAGTTAACGGGTCTTAATATTTATTAAATATAATAGAACCTCGTTACCTACTCCAAAATGCTTATCCTAGTACTTGCAGTTATATTAAAGTCTCTACTTGTCACGGAACACCTTTGTAATACCTTACATACGTCTACTTGTTTCCACCGACGCAGCAAGAAGAGACTGACCGCGAGACGGCAATCTATGGCAATCTATGGCAATCTAATGGCAATCTGCCGCATTCTACTAAATTCTACCAAGTCCACTAAATTCTACCAAGTTCTGCCAAGACCGCTACTTAAATTCTATTCTGCTCCGTGTATATATTAACTAAGTAACTAAACTAATAATATATACCTTTTCCTCCCATTTCCTTACCTTCTCTCCTTATATAACGTCTTAACTTTATTACATAGTTTATATATATATAGCTTATTAATATCTACTTTGCTATATATTATTACCGCTTATGCTTACTCCGTAATACTATATTATATTAACCTTATATACCACCCTCTAAAATATAAAACGACCCTAAAGCCCCTATAATAGCCGCTAGTATTATATCTACACTCTAAGAATAATTAGTAGAGATATAGAAGTCCTTTATCCCTTAACCCGTCAGAGTCCTACACTAAGGTCGCTTAAGTTTGCGTTTGGATTTCATTGGGTGTCTTTCGCTAATCTAGATGCTTTAATTGGCTGATAATCGTTGGACGAATTTTAACGGGTTAAGGGATAGACGCCCTTATATAAAACTAAGCTGCTTTAACTTAATAACAAGCCAAACAAGAGATATAACACCTGTAAATAATTAAGGACCTCTAAGAAGAAGTTTATACTCTTAAGATGCCTATAATAGGGCCCTAAAACTAAACGCCTTTTTTAGAGATAAATACGCGGGATAAAAATCCTAACCCTATAGTAACTATTTACCTTAATTTAACTACCGCACTATAACAATCTAAATAACTACTAAACTCTTTAATATTTATTAGTAAATAATAAGAACTCCAATTATTCCTAAGCCAGCTTAAAAATAAGCTAATTAGTAATGCTAACTGCTACCTAACTAAAGCCAACCAACTCTACTACGCCCTAAGTTGACTAGGAGAAAATATAGCTAACCTTATTAAACCCCTTTAACTAAACTTAGTATAAAGTCTAGTTATACTACTTAAAGCTATATATAGTAACCTAAACTACTAAGCTACCGCTTAGAGGAAGACAAATTATATAACCTAAGGAATAAAAAGCTTCCTAGTATACTTCTCTAAGTTTAACTATTATATAAAGGAAATAGGCTAGAATGACTCCGTACTAGTTAATAGCCTTATTAAGTCCCTAAGCCCTAAACTAAAAACCTCCTTAATAGGTATAGACCTACTAAGAGCTCTTAACGCCTGTGTAAATATTATTAATAAACAGTATAATAATATACTACGCTTAACACCAAAGTTTACTCCTTAATATAATATAACAACTCCATAAACGTCTATTAAGTTATTATCTTAGCCTAAGCACCCTAATGCCATAGATATTAATATAAAGACCTTAGGATATGCTCTACTAGGGTCTCCTAAATAATAACAACATATTAAGCTAGGCCTTTACTTTAAATACAGAAGCAGGGATTATATCTTAAGATATTACTCTATCCCTATACCCTAATATAACTTATAAACAGCTAATACTAACAACCGCTTACCGCATTAATCCTCTAGTTACTATCCCTAATCTTTACCTAGCTCCAGCCCTATATTTAGTAAGTACTACTTATAAGGATAAAGCCATAACTAATGTTCTATAGGAACCCCACCCTAATTACCTCCAAAAGGAAGATCCTAGAGCTAAGTCACTCTCTAAGACAGCGCTGCCTTAAGATCTTGTTAAATGCTCTAGATATTATAAACTCTAACTCTTAAAATTGCAGCATAACTGTTAACTATTATCTTTGGCAGAGTAATTAATAGGCTAATACTTAAGTCCTAATTAACATAGGAGCCAGTGGCATAGGATTTATTAATAAGATCTTCATATAAAATAATAGTTTTACTTTAACCCCTCTTGACCGGCATATTAATGTATTTAGATTTAATAGCAAACGCACTATCTTAGGCTGTATTACCCATATAGTATTCCTAAGACTTTAATACCTAAACCATAAAGAACTAATTAGGCTTTTTATAACTACCCTAGGTTACCTAGTAATCCTTAGACAATCCTAGATAAAGCTATATAAGGTAACTATTAATTAGAACAACTTTAAGCTTCTATTTACCACCTCCTATTATAAGTAGAAGTGTTACTACTTAGACCCTAAACCAAAATCTAAGATTTCCACCAACATCTACTAAGAACCTAGAAATTACCTAGAATATATAAACTAACTCTAACTACTGCACCCCAAACTAAGTAGAAGCTTAAGCTTAATATATAAAAGTACTAGAAGAACTAGTATTCTACTATAAAAGGATACTTAAAGAACCTAAACCTAAATCTAATACTAACCTTATACCTAATACTAAACCTAAAACCATATAAGAAACTAAGGATAACCTAAGCTTGCTTAACACCTTAGATATCTATATAATTAGAGCTACCCTATTAGCATAACTTGCTAGGAAACCTAAATATATAATCTTTGCCGTTACAATAGCCAATATTAAAAAGGCCCTAGTACTAAAAAAGTACACTAACCCTGCCACAAAAGTACTAGTATACCACTATAAGTACCTAAAGGTATTATTATAAAAGGAAGCTAATAAGTTAGCAGAATACCAACTATATAACTATAAGATTATACTTAAAGAAGGAAAACAGCCAGGATTTAGACCCCTATATAGAATATCTTAGAACGAACTTAAAGTACTATAAAAGTACTTAGACGAGTACCTAAGTAAAGGATTTATTAGAGCAAGCTCTTTACCTATAGCTATAGCTATAATCTTTATTAAAAAACCCTTAAGGTATACGTCCTTAAAATAACTAGTTAATTAATTAAATAGATTATAATTAATAAATACTTAAATGACGAGTTTATCTAAGAGATATTTAAGCTAATTTAAGATAGCGTTAGACGCTCTAAAAATATCTCTTTAAGTAAATATAAAGCTTATAGAGACCGCTTATACTACTAGAACCACCTAGTTATACCTAACAACGATAAACTTAAGCTTAAGCTTCTTAAACACGTATATAACCTACCAGTAGCCGGCCACCTAGGCCATAGAAAAACCCTAGAACTACTTTAATGGGAGTACTACTAGCCAAATATACATAATATAATATAGAGGTATGTCTCTAGCTGCTATACCTACTAACGAGCCGAAGCTTTGCATAAGACGTATAACGGCTTTCTAAAGCTACTATCTGTTCTAGACTAAAGATAGAAGGATATCTTGATTAACTTTATTGTTAATCTCCCTATAAGTAAAGGCTGTGTAAACATTATAGTAGTTATAGATTAACTATTTAAGATAAGACACTTAATCGCCTACCCTAATATATTAACACCTACTAACGTAGTCTATGGGTAAGCGGCCCGCACGGGTAAGCGGCCCACCTTAAAACCCCACCAAAAATTGGAAAAATCACACCTTAATATCTTAACAACCACTTTATAATAAATTCTAATAATTTAGATTTAGACTTTTATATATAATTTACAGCTTCTATTAAAGTTGCATCGTAAATAGGTTAGTAGTTTTTAAGATATAGTTGTTTAGCCTTGTTTGGCCTCGTTTTAGCCTCTAGATTATAATATCTTAAAAACTACTAATCTATTTACGATGCAACTTTAATAAAAGCTGTAGAGTATATATAAAAGTCTAAATCCGAATTATTAGAATTTATTATTAGGTGGTTGTTAAGATATTAAGGTGTAATTTTCCAATTTTTTGTAGAGTTTTAAGGTGGGCCGCTTACCCGTGCGGGCCGCTTACCCATGGACTACGTTATTACCTAACTGTTATATATAGAAACTCTATAGACTCCCTAAAACAATTATCTCTAATAGAGGCAGCTAGTTTGTCTTAGTGTTTTAAAAGGAACTAACTACCTAACTCTATATTAAAGCACTATTGTCTATAACATATTATCTAAAAATAGATAGTTAAACGGAATGTGTAAATGCTATAATGGAATAGTATATTTGGATATATACGTCATATTTACAGGATAACTAGATAGATTAGCTTATATTTACTAAGTTTACTACAAATAACTCCGTCTTAGAAGCCATAAAGGTCTCCCTATTTCTAGCTAATTACGGTTAGAACCTATAAATAGGCTTTAAACCCTTTAGTAATATTCCTTGCCTAGCTTATTAGGCCTTATAAGTTATAAAAGCAAATAAATTTATAAAGAAGATAGAAGAACTATAAGAGTTTCTTATTAACAAAATAATATAGGCCTAATTTGTCTATAAAGCTATAGCAAATAAGAACCGAACCCCAGCACCGGCCTACTAAGTTAGTAACTTTATCTAGCTAGATATAAGAAATCTAAACATAAAACGACCTATTAAGAAACTTAATTAGAAGAACGCTAGCCCTTATAAGGTTAAAAAAGTTGTCTTTCCTTATGCCTACTAACTAAAGCTCCCTAATACGGTTAAAATCCACCCTATATTCTATACGTTAGTCCTTTACCCTACCGTCCCTATATTAGACGCCCTACCTAAATAGATCTAAAACCCTCCCCTACTAGTTAAAGTAGATAGTAAGGATAAGTATCTTGTTAAAAGAGTTAATAATATTAAGTATAATAAACGGAAATATAAATATATATATTTTAGAAAATGGAGAGGCTTTACTAAGCCCTTATAGAAACCTATTAACTCTATAGGACTTATATAAGCCGCAGAAGACTTTTATAAACTCTACCTAGAACTACCACAGCCCTATCTCGCAGAAGCTTAAGTTTAAAAGGGGGGTACTATCATGGGACGCCTCCGTAATACCTTATACACATCTACCTGTTTCCACTAACGCAGTAAAAAGAGACTAACCACGAGATGGCAATCTACGGCAATCTAACAGCAATCTACCGCATTCTGCCATATTCTACCAAGTCTACTAAATTCTGCTAAGTTCTGCTAGAACCGCTACTTAAATCCTATTCTGCTTTGTATATATATTAACTAAGCAACCAAACTAATAATATATACCCTTTCCTCCTGTTTCCTTACCTTCTCTCCTTACGCAACGTCTTGACTTTATTACGCAGTATATGTATGTAGCTTATTAATATCTACTTCGCTATATATTATCACCGCTTATGCTCGCTCTGTAACACTACTGCTTTTAGGCCTCTTATAGGCTCTACTTTATATACTTCCATTACTCCTCCTATTCCTAAAGGTACCCTTATACTCTCTAGTAAATGTTTTTAAACTTCCTAATAGGATCCCATAATTAATTATGCGGTCTTAGCCAGTAATTGCTAGGTATACTATTAAACCTAAATAATTAGACACTATAGGCAATCTAGATTGGTATATACTTATGCGATATATATTACTTTAAATTATAAGCGTACTCCGTATACAAAAGTAGCTTATACTAGTTATCTTGCTAATAGTTCAAATATATTTATAGGTAAGACTTTAGTTCCTAGTTCTGGCGTTCCGTTTACCTATCTATTTATAGATAGAAAGCTATACTATAATAGTAGTCTATCTTTAAATTAAAGCATAGATTTAACCAGTACTAGCTTATAAAGATGCTGCCCCTATTAGTAATAATAGAGTGCGGCTAATCTACTTTAAGAAAGCATTTCTCCTTAATTAGGCTAGTAAGCGCTTATGCGTTAATTATCTTATTAATAGGAAGGTATTAGACATACTTTAAAACCTTATTAATAAGCACTAAAACCAAATTATATATTTGTCCTTGCCCATCTTTTAAGGGCGGGAGATCTGTAATAAAGTCTATAGTGTAATATTACTATAGCTTACTAGTGGGGGGAACTGATTTAAGTAAACCCTATAGCTTATGCCTTTGGATTTTATATACTTAACACTTCTTATAGTAGCTAATATACTCCTTTACTTCCTGCTTAAGCTTTAGCTAGTAGTATTTATATTAAAGTAATTCTACTGTCTTAGCTTAACTATAGTGGCCATCTAGAGAATTATTATAATTCCTTATAAGGATCTTCTGTTGTAGATTTACTTCTTATAGCACCTAAACCTTACTATATTTACGCAGTAGGCCTATTAGGTCTAGTTTCCAATAGTAACACCTAGCAGCTTCCTTTCTGTTATATTTTTAGTCTACTTCTACATTAAAGATAGTATAGGAGGCGTCCCTCTATTACACCTTATAGATAAAATCCGTTAACCTTTTAGATAGTTCTTAGGTAAAAGCTGTTTTATTTTATACTGCTCTAAGTACGCGACTAGATAGTACCATAGATCTTATAACTCTTTAGTGCGTATATATTAGGAAGGCCACTATAAGGTTAAAGTCCTTTAGTTATTGCAGAGCTCTAGGTTTTAATTGCTTTATAGCTTTACTTTTAGTTTAAGGGGATAGCTTAGCAATTAGAGGTAATATATTACTAGGTTCTAAGAGTATATTAGGGACATCCTATCTAGGTATATTTAGACCCTTATTAGTAATAGGCTAGGTACTAGCTAGAACATTAGTAGAAGCTAATAGGGTTTATACCGCCTAAGACTTAGTGCTTAGAGCTATAGGTGCTTAAGTATTCTATACCTAGAGCTTATTCTATAATATAGGGAGTAAGATATCTATTATCTTTTTTCCTTCTCCTATTTTAAAGCCTTTGGTATAGTCTAGCTATTATAATAGTCTATTAGCAGGGTTGTTTTCCCTTAGCTTATATTTAATCTTAAAATTAAATCGCGTAAGCTCCTCTACCTATTTAGCCTATTAAGGTATAAGCTCCTTTATAGTTATAAAGTAGCGTAGATTATAATAATCTCCTACTAGGAGACATGAACCTCCACCACCCATGGTAGGGGGGCATCCATGTTGCTACCAATTGACAGGCAGAGTGCCTACTAAGAGCTATAGACAACGGGGGCCTTAAGCTAGCTACCCCCCCAGGTGCAATCACATGGCAACGGGGCACCGCCAAAAGTACAATTAACCTCATGATTATGGACGAAAACCTATACCAGAGACTTGAAAGGTGCTCCCCTAAAGAAGAATGGGCACTCACCTCAGACCATATCCCTATCCAGATATAACTAGATCTGGACATTAAGGCGCAACCAAATGGCAAAAGATACGCAATAAGGAAGCTTAACGTAGATAGCTTCCTTAATATAATTAAATAATAACTCTAAGACTTAGAAGAAATCCACCTAATACCAAATAAGCGAGGCTTATTGGCTACCCCCAAGGAAATTAATCAAAGACTAGAAAGGATCTAGGCAGCAATTAAAAGCGGGCTGAAAGAGCACTGCCCAGTTTCAAAACCAGGCCCCTACGCGCGACACACATGGTCCGCACAGTGCGCAGCCCTTATAGCCGGCCAATGACGAGCAAGGAGGAAATATATAAGCAGCCACAATTCTAAGGACGAGAGACAATATAAAGATACAAGAAACCAGCTAAAGAATACCCTAAGAAAAGAAGCAAGGAATAATTGGAGACGGTTTATAAATAAATATACTACTAACCTAAGTCTCCCCTATAATAAGGGCCTTTGGACCATAGCGAAATGGGTAAAGAAAAAGGCGGGACGCCTAGTAGAAGATCTACACCTACTACCTCTACGAAGAGCAGGCGAACTATAGGCCACAAGTAACAATAACAAGAAGGCAAAGATCCTTATAGAAAGATTTTTCCCTTAACCAGCTCCAGCAGACCTTAGCAATATCACTAATAAAACACCAGTAACTCGCCTAAGGGTTAACAGCGACATAATAACTAAAGAAATGGCCAGAACTATCAGCCGCCTCTCAAACAACATAGTACTAGGACTAGATGGGATCCCAAACAAAGCCCTAAAGACCTATAGACCACTTATAGCACCTTGGTTTGTAGACGTAGCTAGAGCATGCTTTGTAATAGGCTACTACCCGCAACTCGGAAGATCCATAACGACGGTCGTCTTATAAAAAGAAGGCAAAGCAGACTACTTAATTCTAGGAAGCTACCGCCCTATTGCCTTAAAAAACACCCTAAGCAAGATCTTAGAAAAGGTTATAGCGGACCATATAGCAGACACGGTAGAGGAACACGCCCTACTACCACAAAGCTAAATAGGGGCAAGAAAGAATCGCTTAACGCTATCAGCACTTACACTACTCGCTACTACTATTAAAACTGTATAGGCTATGCGAAAGGACTTTATAGTATTAATACTTAGCCTAGATATTAGCGGCGCCTATAATAATATACCCCATAAGCATCTCCTATACATCCTTAGGGCAAAGGGCTTCCTAAAATAGATCATTTAATTTATTTAAGGATTTACAGGCTAGAAAGAAACATTACTAGTCTTTAGCGGATACTAAAGCCCCCCTATCGCAGTTATAATAGGAATACTATAAGGATTACCTCTGTCGCCTATACTCTTCCTCTTCTTTATAAGCAACCTGCTTAACACCTTTAAGAAAGGGGCGACCTAGGGGATAGGCTTTATTAATAATATAAACCTAATTATATATAAGCCAACAGCTGCAGAGAACTGTAGGACACTAGAGAAAGCCTACAACACCTATATAGAATAGGCAAGACGATATAGAGTCTAATTCTTACCAAAGAAATACCAGCTAATCCATTTTATAAAAAAACGTAACCAATCTATAGATCTTTAGTATATAATCTATATCTAAGGCTTTAGGGGTCAACCGGTTCAAGGCCTAAGGGTATTAGGAGTGTAGGTAAATAGCAAGCTCTAGTAGAGCGCACATACGGCATAAGCGGCCCATAAGGGCTAAGCACAGTATATCGCCATATCCAGGATCGTTAATTCTATATAGGGTCCATGCTTCCAAAGGTCACGCCTACTATATACAGTAGTTGTCCGGCTAACCATAACGTATAGATCTAGCATTTGGGCTACTAGAGAAACCAAGAAAGGCCCCCTTAAATTACTCCTTAAACCACTCTAAAAGGTCCAAATAGCCTGCCTTAGGAGTATAATAGGCGGGTATAAGCGAACGGCCACAGCACTACTTAAGAAGGAAGCCAATATTCCCCCCCTATAACTATATATTAAAGCCGATGTAATATAAAGGGTGCAAAAGGAACACAACTCTAATATTATAAAGTATATCAAGACACGCCTAAATAAACTATAGAGGGACCCTAGGGTGCCCTATAGGAGAAGGAACCAACAACCCCAAAGTAGGGAAAATATATTAGGAAAATAGGTGGAGAAAGTAGAAGAAGAATAGTGCGGCGCTAAGGCCCAGGCCTATATAGAGGAGGAAGGGAGACGCACAAGAGGCCAGCAAAAACAACAGCAAGGAAGAGAAAGGAGCTAAAGTAGAGCATAAAAGAGTACTGGAAAACCATCTACCGTAATATAATACTAGTTGGACCGACACTAGAGAGACAAATAGGAGTTAAAGGTATAGAGGTAGGCTTAAGCAAGGGGAACCCAAGCCGTAACATAGGCAACGCTATAGGAGGTAAATACCCAAGGGCTCCAAGAGGGCCTAATAAAGGCAGAAAATACAATAGCAACACTCTTAAGAACAGGAATAATAGGACTAAAAGATTGGCTTTACTGGGTGGGTGTCCCAGTGGGTAGCCTAAGGTGTAAATATAGCTGGCCAAGACAGACACCAAAACACGTAATACTGTTATACCCCTTACGCACCAGCCAAGAAGCAATGCTCTTAGCAGCTAGCACAGAAAACTATAATACACTACTCTTAATACAGAAAGGCCTTAAGGCGGCTACCCGGTGGCTCATTGGCCAAAATGTACTAGACTAGTTCTGGGTTGCAAAGGAAATAGCAATAGAAGGCAAAGAGGCGAGTAATAGGCGCCCCCTAATAACCCTACAGGAGTAGAGTACAGTGTGTAATACTAGCGCGTCCATAGGTTTGTTATAGCAGCAGTGGTTCCCAAGGAGGTTAAAAAGTAAGGTAGTAGAGCACCACTAGTGACTTGTAGGCGACTTGCAAGCAAGCCTTAAAAGGCGGGGAGACGGATCACGGGGTTTTCTCAAATAGAGTTTTCTCCCCATATGTATATAAGGAGTAGTCCGCGTGGGCCTAACAGGGATCCGAATCGGACGTTAAGTAATGAATAATAATAGATTATAATAATCTAAGAGTATATAAGTGGTATAGCTCGCGTGCTTAAGGTAGTGTTGCCACTGTTTAAAGTAGTTAACTATAGCTAGCAGTTCCTTATTATAGGTATAATACCTAACTCTAGGTCCCTAGAATTTTCTACTATAGAATTCTACTGGTCTCTAATGGAGCTAGGCGGCGTCTAGATGCCTATTAGGTTATAGTAGGATACTAATAAGGGCAAAATTTAATATATTAGTGACCATTATTAGTAGCTGATCTGGGTTAAAATGCCATAGTAGTAAAGCTTTTATAAACTTTATATATAGTTCCTAAAAGGCTTCCTATACCTTTCCGGGCTATATCTATAGTTTATACTATTTAGTTAGTCCCTTTTTAGTTTTCTTTCTTCCTATCTTTAAGCCTTTTACTTCTTAGGCTAGGTCTTAGAAAGCTTTAGTAATATAGTTAAATAGGTATTAGGTAACGTCTGAGTAGTTATAGATAAAGCGCCTATAGAAATTAGTAAAGCCTAGGAACACTTAAATATTATAGTAGCTCTCTGGCTCTAGCTACTCTTAAATTATCTACACCTATACTAGGTCTATAACTACGCCTATAGGCGTTATAATATAACCTAGAAACTTAACCTACTTGGTGTTAAAGATATACTTTAACGCCTTAGCGTAGAGGTCCTAATTATCTAAGCGTTCCAGTACTTCGCGGACGTATTGCTTGTACTAATCTTTATTTTCTAAGTAGACTAGAATGTTATCTAAATAGATAATATATATGCGGTTAACTAGTCCCCCTAAAGCTCTATAAATATATAATTAAAATATTATAGACGTATTAGCTAGCCTAAAAGGCATTACTATATACTTAAAATGGCTATATTAGGTCTTAAAAGCGGTCTTTTACTTATCCCCTTTTTTAATACGGAGCCTATAATAGGCGTCTTATAGATCTAGCTTTATAAAGATCTTTGCCCTAGATAGCCGATCTAGCATTTTACTAACTAATAGTAGTGGGTAATAGTTCTTAATTATAATTTTATTAAGCCCGTAGTAGTTTATGTATAGCCTTATAGTTCTATCTAGTTTTAGGATAAAGAGGATTAGTGCACTTACTAGCGACTTACTGGGCTATATCTATCCCTTTTCTAGTAAGCTATTAAGGTAATCCTATAGGATCTTAAGCTCTTTATAAGAGAGGTTATAGATAAAAAGGTTTAGTAGCTACTTACCTTCTTCTAAATTAATTATATAATCGTATTCTAAGTTCTGCTAACTTTTGCTTACCTGCCCAAGAATACCCTTAGTAAGTCCCTTAGGCCTACTGGGATATTTAACAAATTAGGGTCGCGTTTATCCTCTATATTATTATTAGGTAGGTCCTAGAGCTTCCTTAAGACGCTTATAGGCAGTATCACGCGCTATAGTGGTTATTTGTATATAGTTGCCACTCTATATTAAATAGTTTTATATAGTAGCTAGTGGAGGATAGGGAACCCCTTAACGCAGTATTTAAGGTACTATAGTATACTCTCCGCGTATTACTTAAGCTAGAGTAACCTATAATAATATAAGTATTTTATAAGATCTTTAAGATCGCTACCTCCCTATAATATCTCTATAACCTATCTAGTAGTTCCCTATAGGGTATCCGTTATAGAAGAGTTATTACCTATACTAGGCTTTATATCTATCTTACTATAAAATGGGGGTTAGATCTAATACTTCTTTAGGTGTAGAGTATATACTATTTTACCTAGAGCTATATCCTCTAGGATGTCTTTTAAGCTTATTAGTAATATATGCCTTTTTAATTCTTTATTATTCTACTATTTAGAGGTTCCTATTTTAAAGCGTATCTTAAAATCTGCTTCTATAAGCCAAGGAGATCTAAGGATAAGATTATAACCTATAAAGTTGGCCGCCTAAAAGGGTTGTAGGCCAACCTCCTTAGTATGGTTATATATATCAGCTACTAACACTATAAGCTTATAGGCACTATATAGTTTAATCTAATACTTATCTAGGAACCCTATAGTAGGTTTCCGCTACCTTAGTAATAGAATAAGCTTATACTCTTTTACTAAATTATATTATATAAGATTAATTTTGGCGCCACTATTATATAGTGCTTAGAACTAATATACCTCGCCTATAGGGAGTACTATTTCTAGCTTAATAGCAATATAGAGAGTCTCTCCTTCCATATCTTGCCCCAATTACAGCTAAGAGAGGTCTATAACTAGGACTTTTCTTTTTTTAGATTATTAATACGATTATTACCCTGCTTATTTTTCTAATTAGATTTACCTCTAAAGAAGTTTTCTTTTAACTTTTTAGAGTATTCCTATAAGGGTGCTAGATAGGTATTAGGTTGGCCCTAAGAGTCTTTCCCATTACTTAAAGTCCCTACCTTTAACTATTCTGGATTTCTCTTTAAAAACGGCTTTTTTAAAGATTAGGTCTGCCTTATATTACTACTAGAGTGCCCGCGCTTCTAGCTACCCCCTAGCTTCTTACTAGAAGAGGTCTAGTTTCTTACTATATTCTTAGTGTTTAGAACCACTTATTTAAAATTAGTATATATAGTGATCTATAATAGGGCTTCTACGCGCTTTATTTTATTATAAATTGCTAGCTTAATTCTAGCCTAAATAAATCCAATCTTCTCCTTTTTATAGATGCTAACGTTTTTATTTTTAAAGGGTTTTAGATTTATTTGTTAAGCATAAGTTTCCATAAAGTTTATAAACTGGTGGAAATCTTAACGGTCTAGCTATATACCATTCTAGAATTATTCTGTATTATTATATTATATAACCTATAGATCTTAGGTCCAAACCTTTAGGAAGGTCTGCAGCTGTTACTATATAGTAACTTGCTCTTTATTAAGTTAATTAAGCGCAATCTGGTTTAGTAATTGGTCTTTAATCCTACTAATAATCCATTATATACGCTTTTTAGTATTATCTTATATTAATAATAATTCATTGCTTAACGTCCGATTCGGATCCCTATTGGGCCCACGCGGACTACTCCTTATATACATATGGGGAGAAAACTCTATATGAGAAAACCCCGTGATCCATCTCCCTGCCTTTTGGGACTCGCCTACACAGCGCCTGCGGGGCGCCTGCGAGTCACCTGTGGTGCTCTACTACCTTACTTTTTGACCTCCTTAGGAACTACTGCTGCCGTAACAAGCCTACGGACGCGCTAGTATCGCGAACTTAACTCTACTACTGTAGAGTCATCAGAGGGCGCCTGGGTATTATCTTATATTATTAGCATCTTAAAGAAGTTGTCTACTTTATAAACCCAATTGTCTAACTATTGGGCGCTAGGTCTATAATAGAGTTTTAAACTACTAGAGGCCTTAGCTAATTAGTCTATATCCTTTTTTTATTTATTGCGTAGATGCCTCTTTAAGTCTTTTATACTTCCTTAGGTGGGTACTAAATAGCCCCTAAAAAGCCCTTAGCTCTGGCTAGTTTAGAAAAGAACTTATCTAGCTTAAATTAAACCCTACTAGATCTAAATTTGCCCTTAAAGGGTTCTAATATATTTATTAGTAGCTTCCTCCTATATAGCTTTTAAGAGCCTTATAATAGCTTTCTAATATCCATCTTAAAGGATATTAGTATAGGGCTCTTAACTTTCCAAACTCGGGCCTAGGAAAGCTCTGGCTATAGAGGTAGTATTAGCACTAGTAACTAGTGCGGGTTTCCTAATAAGCCTTAGGTCTTAAGTTAGTGTTTAGGTTAAATTGCCTAAAGGAGTAGGCCTACTTAGCCTATAAGCAGTCTGTGTACTACTACTATACCAATTATAGGCTAGTGGTCTTCTGGGAGGGTTCTAGTTAGGCCCCTAGTTAGATATATTAGTATATTCCTCTAGCATTTCTGGCTTAGGGGAAGATCTTAGTATTGCCTTTAGCGCTTAGTCTTTTAATTAGCCTAGATAGGGCTAGAGGGGTTCTAGTTACTTTCTAGTAGCGTTATATTTGTTATAAAGGATATCTACGTTTTCCTTAGTGGTAACTATAGGTATATAAGAGTCTTTAAGCTTCTAGTGTATCTAGGTATTAGGACTTATTTAACTATCTTGCCTAAAGGTTTGTATTGTTTTAATCTCTTACTATTAGAGTGACCTTCCTGCCTTAATGTGACGGCTTTTTATAAGGTATTTATAGAGTTTCTATTTAGGTTATTGCGAGATTTTAAGGGAGGATAGTAGATATAAATAAAAGATATAAATAAATAATCTAGTTCTTAAAGCTAGCTACCTTTCTAAATAGAGTAGAAAGGATTTAAATATAGGGGGACTTTATAGATAGGGGGCTATAAGGCATAATTGTAGGAATAAAATAGATTAGTAAAAGAGATAAATCTTTAAGGAGGTAAGGCCTCTGTGTAACGGGACTAGCCTAGTTACAGTAGGAATGTCTCGGTAAAACACTCGACAAGATAAACTTGACGCTTTAACCGAATTCTGCCGAATTCTGCCAGCTTGATCAACTTCTGCCAAGTTCTGCTAGATTAATCGAATTCTACCAAAGTCCGTCCGCGTGCGCACGTGCGCACGTATCGACCAAGACCCCTGACTATTTAATTATAAGATTCTCTGGTTATTCCCTTCTCTTCTTTACGCAACGTCTTGTTCTCTTAAAAAGCTATATACCCTTAGATTTAGATAGAATTTATATTGTTTCTTTAAATCTTCCCTAAAGCCTCTTCGCGCCCTTATATTACGTTACGTTAAAAAACAACTACTATTAAAATGGCAAACGAACCTAAATTTTCTTTAATAACCATAAGTATTATGTCCCTAGTTAGGGAACAGTTGACTATAATACAACAGTCCTTTACGGATGCCTTAGCTTAGCAGCGGGCTGCACTAGAAGCCTAGTATTAGCAATTAATAGAAGCACTCTATAAAGAACTCCATAATGTCCAAGTATTTACGTTAGAGACTCTAACACTACCTACAAATAAAATCAATATAACTATATCCGAACCTGGCCCGTTAAATACGAACCCTAAACTAGTAACGGTAGCTTAACCTATACCTATAACGAACCCAGTATTTGCTGTAAAATTAGAAAAGCTTCCTAACCCTCCAATATTTAATAGAAATTGAAATAACCTACATCCCTTTATAACTAAGCTCCGTCTTAAACTTTTAATAAACTATAACCGATACCCTACTAAAGCTAGCAAGGTTAGCTATAGAATGTCTTATTTAAGTAAAGATGCTGCACAAACCATGGACCTATTCTTCTGTAATGGCACCTTCGTTAATTTCGAAATCTTTATCTCTCTGCTAGAACGAATATACGATAACGCCAGCCGCGAATATACCGCTGTTACTAAACTTAAAAACTTACAACAATGGAACCGAGACTTTATAAGCTTCTTTTCGGAATTTTTAGGCCTTATTAGCGAACTGGATTGGAATAAAGCCGCTAGAGTTACTACTCTTTAATAAGCTATTTTGGATGAAATTAGAGCATAGTTAGTAGGTAGGGAACTGCTAAAGGACCTACCTAAATTTGCTATAATGTGTTAACAAATTAATAAGGACCTTTAATATAACAAATAGACTTATTCTCTAAAGCCAACTACACCTTATGTTTAAAGCTTTACGAAACCAACATATACCCTAAAGCGCGACCCTTCTCCGAAACCTACGCATGACCCTATGGACCTCGACGCCACTTGATCCTACGCACCCTTAGGAACCAACGAACGAAGAACTTAAACCACAAATGGAGAATGCTTTAGATATGGTAGAAAAGGATATATTTAAAGGAATTGCTAAACTTACCCTTTTAAAAAAGTCCGCCGTAGTTCCTCCTGGTCTTTAAATCGCACCTACTCTTTAAATCGCACTTGTTCTTCAAGCCGTACTTACTCCTTAACTTGTACTTATTCTATAAATTATACTTAGTTGTTACAAAGTATCTTACCCTTGGCTAACTTGGAAAACAAATCATCCTAGGGCCAAGTCGCGCCTTAGGATAAGAAGTAGAAGAGCATAAGTGTCTAGGCTTTTTTAGCGCTAATATATAACACAACTCCCTTAATGTACTTAGCGAAATTCAAACACTTAAAAAATAAAAGGAGGTATAAATTCTTATAGACAGCGGAGCTACTAGCATGGGCTTTATTAATATAAACTATATAAAAACCCAACGCCTAAATTTAAAGAAACTTAATAAGCCCTAAGGCCTATAAGGCTTTAACGGTAAACCCTTAATATATAGCGAATTGATACACTACGCTCTTATAAAAATGCAAATAGGCGAATACCTTAAATACGTTTCCCTATTCGTAACACCCCTAAAGTAATATAAGATGATACTTGGACATAGATGGCTAAAACGACACAACCCTTTAATTAGCTAGGTTAAAGAAACACTAAAGTTCCGTACGACCTACTGCTAAAGTTATTGCTTAAAAACCTATTTACCCTATAAATATGCATATAACTATTCAAATTTAAAACAATATAAATTACCCTTGCCACGAACCTTAAACCAATATAATAAAGCTACGACTGCCAATTGTAGTAAAGAATGTAAAGATATTACGTTAAAACCTCTTAAAATTTGTATAATATAGGCCACACCCTTTATCTTATTAGCAAAAAGATGAGATTATAAAATCTTTACTATAACTATGGAAGATATTAAGAAAGCACTAGAACCAAAATAGTATATTAATCCTTAACCTCTTATACCCAAAGAGTACCACAATCTAATTAACGAGTTTAAAAAACGATTTGCAGACTAACTAGCCCTATACTAAGATAAGCACGATTTTAAGATAGAACTTAAGCCTGGTATAACACCAAAGTTTAGTCCGCTATATAGTATATTATAAGAAGAACTGCTTATAATGCGATAATACCTTAATAAGTATCTAGAAAAAGGATTTATTCGCCCTAGTTAATCTCTATTCGCCTTACCTATACTATTTGTTAAAAAGCTAGGAGGAGGCTTAAGATTTTATATTAATTATTAAGCTCTAAATGTAATTACGATTTAAAACTAATATCCGATTCCCCTAATTTAAGAAACGCTTAACTGTTTGGCAAAGGTATGGTACTTTATAAAGCTTAACATAGTCGCTGCCTTTAATAAAATCTGTATATGTAAAGGAGATAAGAAGTACACAGCTTTTTGTATACAATAGGGACTTTTTAAATACCTAGTAATGCCGTTTGGCGTAAAAAACGGTTCTGGTACGTTTTAGCAATATATTAATAATACGCTTTATAAATTCCTTAATGTATTTATTACCGCGTATATTAATAATATCTTAATCTACTCGTCCTCGCTTTCTAAACATTAGAAATATATTAAAATGGTTCTTAAATGCCTACAAAATGCGGGCTTATAATGCGATATTAAAAAATGCAAGTTCTACACGTCCAAGGTTATATACTTAGGCTTAATTATATCCTATAACGGAATTAAAATGGACCCTAAGAAAGTCGCCGCGATTATAAACTAGGGAAGCCCTAGCAATATATAAGATATTTAAGGATTTCTAGAATTTGTAAACTTCTATTATTAATTTATTAACCACTTCTTGGAAATTGCCTAGCCATTAGTAAACCTAATAAGAAAGAATATAAAATTTAAATAAACCACTAAATGTGAATAAGCTTTTAATAACCTAAAGTATTGTTTTATGACTGCTCTAATTCTCGCCTACTTTGACCCTAACCTTGAATGCATTATTGAAATAGATTTGTCTGATTATGCACTAGGAGGAGTGTTATCGCAATATGATAAGAACGGCGAGCTATATTTAGTAGCCTTTCTCTTTTAGAAACTTGCCCCTGCTGAATTAAACTACGAGATATACAATAAGGAACTGCTTGCAATTGTTAAATGCTTTGAACAATGGCGTCCTAAGCTTAAAGGATTGTTGTTCCTAATACGCGTATTAATGGACTATAAGAACCTGTAGTACTTTATAACTATAAAACAATTAATGTAGCGCTAAATTCGTTGGGCCGAATACCTCTTATAATTTGACTTTAAGATTATGTACTAACTAGGCAAACTTAATTAGAAGCCTAATATATTAATATAACAATTACAGGACCTACCTGCAAATGCTTTAGATGAATGGATTATAAATTAATTACAGATTTTACTGCCCCCTGAACGTTTTAAAAAGCTACGTCCTATATTCCTAGATGCGGAACTCAACAGAAATGAATTAGAAGTTAATAAATAGGAAATGGAAATTAATAAGCTAATGGAATACGAATATAAGAACGACGTATAGATAATAGATGTAATAAAAGCAATTTAAATAGAAAAACGATAGTATAAGGATATTATACTTACTAAATGCGAAATTCAAAACGATTGATTGTACTATTAATAGAAGATAGTAGTTCCGAATTCCGAACCTTTACAATTTAAGATACTTAATTTCGTACACAACTCCCCTATAGTAGGGCATCCTGGCTGTGTAAAGACCTATAAGATTGTTTAACGAGTATACTACTGGCCTATAATGCACGACTACGTACGAAAATACGTTCGAGCATATAGGATGTGCGTGCGTGGAAAGACCTCTTATGTAAAGAAGTAAGGAGTACTTTGACCGCTACCAATTCCAATATAAAGATGGCGCGATATCTTAATTGACTTTATAGTCGACTTGCCTAGTAGTAATAGGTTTACGAATATTATGGTAGTTATTAACCGCCTTATAAAAATGCGATATATGATTCCCATAGACTTAATTAATATAATATTAGTAGCCGAATGTTTTGTTAAGTATATCTTTAAGCTACACGGACTTCCTAACTTGATAATATCTAACTGTGGAAGCCAGTTCGTTTCAGACTTCTGGCAAGCTCTATACAAACAATTAAGTATTTAAATACGACTCTTAACTGCGTTTTATCCGGAGATAAATAGTTAAACCGAAATTGCGAACACGATTATAGAATAATACCTATAAATGTACTGCTCCTACCTGCAAGACAACTAGGAAAAATGGCTGCCTTTAGCTGAGTTTACTGCGAATAATACAATAAATATATTAATAGGCATAACGCCGTTCTACGCGATCTACAGACAAAACCCTTAACTCAGATTTGAACTATAACCTGAAATTAATATAATAGGACCTATGATTAAACAGATCCAGTTAATTAACGCGTATAACTTCGCTAATTAAATAAAGCAGTTAATGGAACTATTATAAAGTAAATTAACGTACGCTTAAACGGTATAGGAATGGTATATAAACAAAGAACGAGCTCCTGCATGGGACTTTAAGGAAGGTAATATAGCTTACCTAAATATACAAAACATACGGACTTAACGGCCCTTAAAGAAACTTAATTGGAAGTTTGTAGGGCCGTACTAAATTAAGAAGAAACTAAGCCCATACACCTATAAGCTTAAACTGCCAACTAAGATAAAAATATACCTAACGTTTTATGTAAGCTTGTTGCAACCTTTAAAAGATAATTCTATGACTTATAAAGTACCACTGCCACCTCCCATAATTGTTGATAATGGTAATAGTTCTTACTTTATTGACTTAATTAACAATATGCAATGGAAACTATAATCCAAACAATTTAAACTTCTTATTAAGTGGGAAGGATATAAAACACGAACCTAGGAAACCTATAATTAGATTAAGGCTAACGCGCCTTCCCTAGTAAAAGAATTCTATAAAAACTATCCTTCGCGGCCTACTCTAACTAGATAGACACAATATAAAGGCAAATAACTGCCACCTAATATAAATACACGAAACTCGAATTTAAAAAGAACTTGAAATAAGTTACAACGTTTATAACGCGATTACGTAACACGTAAGATATTAAGGAACTTTAACTAGCAGTTAAAGTTGTCTAATTGGTTAGATCTGCCTTGCTAAGACCACCACCTAACACGAAAATATAACACGCAATAAAAAAAATTATAAATTCTTAACCAAATTGAATTGTTTTAAACCTTCGGCCAAAGGGGGGGTACTATAATGGGACTAGCCTAGTTATAGTAGGAATGTCTCAGTAAAACACTTAACAAGATAAACTTAACGCTTTAACCAAATTCTACTAAATTCTACTAGCTTGATCAACTTCTACTAAGTTCTGCCAGATCAATCGAATTCTACCGAAGTCCGTCCGCGTGCGCACGTGCGTACGCATCGATCAAGACCCCTAACTATTTAATTACAAGATTCTCTGGTTATTCCCTTCTCTTCTTTACGCAACGTCTTGTTCTCTTGAAAAGCTATATACCCTTAGATTTAGATAGAATTTATATTGTTCCTTCAAATCTTCCCCAAAGCCTCTTCGCGCCCTTACACTCTGGGATTATAGAGACTATATACTATAGGTATGTGCCTCTAGCATATAACCAGCAACTAACTAAGGGGCGTCTAGAGGTTGTCCTAAGGACAACCTAAGGTGACCGCAATAATATCCCTTATAATATAGTAGTAAAGACTAGCAGTATAGCTCGCTATAAGTTTAAAGTAAGCTTATTAAATAGGTCTAGTAGTAGATCTTTATAGGGAATTTAGGCTTAGCTAGCTAGGTATAAAAAGCAGGTCTAAAAGGCTAAAAAGGTTTTCGTTATTTTTATATTAAGGGCTTTATAATTAAGGTGGGTATTTTATATCTTAAAGGGGTCCTTATAAATGGAAGATAGGTAGTTAATTATCTCTTTTCTAGAGAGGAAGGAGTCTGCTAAGTCCTAGACATATTATAGACGTAAATATATCTATGCGTTCTTACTAGTACGGCTAAAGACATAGGCCATCTTAGCTTAAGTAGTAGGGAAGTAGTCTGTATTAACTTTAAGCTTATTTTATAGTTAAAGCTTCTAATTATTAAATATAGGGTTAGTTCTGTCTATAAGTAATAGGGGGTTTATAACCTTTACGGACTATAATAATACTAATACTATACGTTATGCTAGGGCTTTAAGGACTATAGCAAGTCTCTAGGTATTTAATAACTTCTTACTAGGTATAGGGGTGTCTCTAGTTTTAAGCAGCTCTTAAAGCCATTTAATTTTAGTATTAGCTGCTATAAGCTCTTCCTAGGGGGTTAAAACGGCAACTATTTTACTATTAGAGGTATTTATAGGTCCTATAGCAGCTTTGCCAGCTACTATATTTCTTAGTATAGTAGTAGGGGTATTAGGTAATTTCTAGTGTTTATTTTTTTTCTTAAGGGTTCTAGTCTATATATGTCCTATTTTTAGGTTTTATATTCTATTTATGTTCCTTTAGTTCTTAGGGTTCTATTCTATCCTTATAGTTTTAGTAATATCTTTAAGATCCTATTCTATATCCTTGTCCTATTTATAGCCTTATAAATATATTTAAGTTCCTTTTTAGGAAGAAAGAGTAGTATAAGCTTTAGGTAATGTTAGCAACTTAGCTAATTAAGGCATAAGTATAGCAAGAGGGCTATGCAAGCCTATATAATTGAATTGTCTATAAACGAGGATCCAAAGCTAAAGAAAGGAAAGGAGAAGAATAGCAGTGCCATTTGAGGTTTTATGCGGCCCTTAAGTTACATAACTGCAACTATCTGAAACTGTCTGCAACTGTCTGCAACTGTCTGCAACTGTCTGCAACTGTCTGCGACTGTCTGCGACTGTCTGCCACAATCTACCGTTTTCCACCAGCGCCGTAACAGCTAATACGTTACTACTTATATTATAAATAAAATTAGGAATTAATCGTAGTGTTAAATTATAAAAGTTATATTTTAATACTTTAATTTTCGCAATTTAGGTGTAAACAAGTAAAACACACGTGATATTCTAACTTGAAGCGGAAGGATCTAAGCTTGTTTGGGTAGGGGATATACACGCATTAATTGGGGGTGTATGGTTATCGTTGACCTTTAATTAAGTAAAATACTATCTTGATCATGCTCGCACCATTTCTAATAGTGTCATTTATACCAGTCTCTAAGGTACCGTTCGGATTTTCTGCCAATTCTACTATCTTTTATCGATCCTCCTTTGTTTTTTATCGCATATCCCCGGCCCTCTTAGTTTTTTATTACATCTACTAGTACGGAGGGGTGGCTTGCCATTACTGGTCTTCAGCAAGCCGCACATCGCGAAAGCCGGGGTTAGAGGCAGTCGCAGGCCGGAAGAAGCATGGACTTTTGACCAAGCCAATCTTCTTTGTAGATTCCTTAGATATTAGGACATAAGATTTTCTTTCCTAGAGTCCAATCAGTATCGCCGCCCTTGCACAGGCGCGACTCACCCACCACTCACCCATCGCTTACCCCACTCATCCTCTGCTCAGGAATCTTCCTGCCTTGTCCTGATCAGCCAATCGTGTCCTTTCCAGGCGAATTATCATCTAATATCGTTCGTGTCAACTTTAGGCAGAGAAGGGGGACCCAGTTTCGGCACCCTACTTAGGTCACGCCCATTGCCAGTGCTCAGCCGCGGTCGTATTGTCAATACTCCAGCGCACGAACGAGCCTGCGACGCGAGCAAACATGCACAGCTTGATTAGCTCTAGTAATTCCACCTCCAACCCGTAGCCCGGGATGCTGTCGGCGACCACCCGGCCGTGCAGGGAGTGCAAATCGCCACGCAGGAACGCATGTGTAACTTGCGTGTCCAGCTCACGCTCAAGTTCCTCGTTATCATTAGATTAGTGTGAGATCACCCCCAGCCCGACGACGCGATATAGGATCACGCCGTACTCATCTGCGTCGTGGTGGATTGGTTGGCAAATGCAGGCGAGTCGCTGGCTTGGGTTGGTCGGGCTCTCGAAGTTGAGGATGAAGATAGTGTCGGTTGCTTCGGGGATGTCGAAGCTCCACATGTGATGCAACGATTTCGTTCCAGGAATTTCGCGGACGGTGTATTGTGTGAGAGGGTGCTAGGTTTTACTCTCTGCCTGGGACAATGCAGAATCCTGCAGTGAATTTCCGTCTGCAACAGGAGGTTGTGTAATAAAACGGCCAAACCGGGTAATTTTCGCGAAGTAAGATCTACACCACCTTGTTACATCTCGTTGTAAGTGCGTGTCGATCACGCCTTCTACTAGCCGTATGTAGACCGATCGCCGATATCAAATGGAAATATCCGAACAACCTTAACTCGTAATGCGACCGCGACGCCTTTAACTTATTTTCTTTAGCTCTACAATTAGGTGTTCTCCTGGTAAGGTTGTAATAAGGCTCTTTTTAATTTTATATTACTAATAAATATTTATAATACTTAACGCGTTTCTTTATATAGAAAGACTTATACGCCTCTTTAAACGGCCTTATTTATAATAGTAGAGGTCATAACAAAGTAGAGAGGTGGTGACGGTGGTAGTAAGTGGTTAGATAAGCAATTGGGTCAGAGGGACGACTTAGGGGACAACTTAGGGGACGACTTTTGGTAGGTATAGCGAGCTTAAGGTTGTATAAAAGGATAGTATATTACTCTTATCAAAATTAGCCCTTTTTATACTAAAATTAATCGTTTTTAACACTAATCTATATATACTTCTTTAAATATAGCCTCCAACAAGAATTTGGACGAAAGTTGACCCCTAAGTACGCCTCCTATTACGGACGCTTTAAGTACAATGTTATAACTACTTGGGGAAGAGTCGCAGGAAGCTAGTTAGTTAATATAGGCACAGTCTAGGATGGATCCGGTGGAACCATATAACAAGGAATAGTAAGTGAGTTACATAATATTATACACAGTATACGAAGTATACACAGTATACGCCATGTACAACACGTATAACACATACCTTACGTATAAGAGAGGATTTCTTAGGAGTACGGTTATGTATTTAAAGGACCTTAGTCCCTACCGTAGATAGTTCTCTCCTTATAGTGAATCTTAAAATACAATTGGAGTTAATCTATTAGGCAACCACTCTACTAGTTGTTATTATGTTATTGTTTTATTCTTACCTATATACCTAGCCTAATAATAGGACCCACCATAGTTCCTGCTACAAGATTCTGTTATATATTTACTACCAAGGTTACGGTATTAAATAAGATTAAATAACATGCCACCTAGAGCACTAGTTACGACGGCGTTGACGGCAGCCACAACCTTAGGGCCAGGTAATACTAGTATGGACAATAGGGATTCTTAAGTGGTTACGCAAGGTCAGTTATAGGAAATAGTTGATCACTTATAAGACAATAATAGGATACTTAAAGAACGCATTAATAGAATCAGAGCAGCAAAAATCAAGCTACCTTTAATTAAACAATTCTTAGGAGAGAAGTTAAAGCTTAAGGGATTCCTTACGCAGATGCACTTTAAGGTAGTACAGGAAGGAGCAAAGTTAGCAATATTATTAGATCAAGTAGCCTATATAGGATTGTTCCTAACGGGGAGGGCACTTAAGTGGTTTAAGCCATATTTTACGGAAATATAGGCCAATAGTATGACAACTACTAACCAGGACGTGCGGTATATATTTACCAGTTAGAACGGGTTTGCGGAACAACTAACGCAGATATTTAGAGACCTAGAGGCCACAACTATAGCAAAACGAAAGCTTTAGAACTTAGTACAACGCACTTTAGCAATTAAGTATATAACACAGTTTTAAACACTAGCTATATAGGTTAAGTGGAACAATAGGGCGCTTATAGCACAGTATAAATAGGGACTTAAGGCTAAAGTCTAGGACGCAATTATCCTAATAGAAGATGCGGATACTCTAAGAGAGTTAATAGATTAGTTAATAAAGATCAATAATAGGATCTACTAAAGGGAACAAGCTAAGAGAGGGCAAGACAGAGTTCTATAGTTATATAAGGCGTAGAGTACGCAACAACAAACATAGAGTTAGAAACTATGGAATAGCGCAGAGCTAATAAACCTAAATAGTACTAAAGAAACCTAAAGGTAGGAAAAGAAACTATAGAAACCTAGAGATTAAGGATTAAGTAATTAAAGGACCTAGGAGTAGAGGCTAAACCAGGGATCTTAGTAGTAGAAGACATTTAGGCGAACTCCACAGTAAGAAAGATGGTTTAAAGATAGGGTTTATATAAATTACGGAAAACAAGGTTATTTTACTAGAGACTATAGAGGTAGTTAAAGTAACTACGCGGTAAAGGGAACTAGGCTAGCAGACAGCATATATATATAAAGGGACGACGGTGCACTATAAGGAACAAAAGAGTGTTTAATTAATAGTTTTGCGTATTGTTATAACAACGTATACCAAATTTATAAGGACGCCAAGTATAGTGCAAGCTATTAGCCGTAGGAGCCATTATTATCTAAGTTTAAAGGAACTAATGAACCAGCTTATAGATCAGACATTAAAGACAATAAATTTAATATAGGCAAAGCATTTACCAACAATAAGGCAATAAGGGCAGCTTACTAAGAGCAGACAAACCTTAGAGAAGTTAAAATAGAAGTAGAGACTAAGACCATTACAGAATAAGGTTCAGTAATGGGTATTGCAATACCATTAGATATAATTTCCATTGCTTTATAAGATAATAGAAGTAACGTTTAGAAGAAACTAAGCAAGCAGACAACTACTAGTGCTAGCTTATTACTTAATAAAGGCAAAAGGCTATAGGCTTAAGATTCTTAAGCAGAGATAAGAGAAGCTTAAGATTCTTAAGATAAGATAAGACACACCCAAGAACCTATAACAGATGAAAACCGATAGAAAAGGGTAGTAACTTAGTTTAGTGACAAACAAATAAGTATAGGACGTAAGTTTAAGAACTATAAGTTTAGAGAATAAATAAGAACGTTAGCAATCCTAGGTAAACATAGTGTTTAGCCTAAAGATTAAATAGTTAATACCAGGATCAAAAAGCAAGACGACTATAAAGATCTAGCTGCAAGACGCAGAAAACAAGAAACTATAGATAAGTTTAGAATAGGAATCATTATATAGCAAGAGTAAAAGCTAAATAAGAGGTTAGCTATGCCAGGTTATATAAAAGACAGAGCACCTATACAAAGAGTTACTAATAGGCCAAGTATAGGGACACCTAGGGTAAAGTAGTTAGATAAACTGGAATAAGAAGAGGATCTAGACATCCCAACCAGGTTTAAAGAAAGACATACTAAAGGATGTTATAATGCAGCGATAACAAGGTACTTTCTAATAGATAAACTATACACACTAAACTAGTTATACGGAAAGTGGTATAGGCAACGATACAGTAATAAATAGGAAGACTTTTATATATAGCTAAATAAAAAAGTTATCTAAGACTAACCTATTACTAAAAAACATATAAGTCATATTAAAGGAGCATTAATTATAATATTAAGGAACCTAGAAGAAGAATCTAGGGACTAGAGAAGTAAGCAACAAATCTTAATACCCATAGCGGAAATACTAGTAGTTAGGTCAACCAGGTATAGATTTAAACTTAAGGATAAAAATAAACTAAGAGTTAACCTAAAACATATAGCGCATTATATACTATTATAGATAGCTTATATAGATAACATATATAATATGCATAGAGCACCTAAAGATAAGAACCAGAAGTACCTAGTAAGGATATATTGGGCACTAGAGGAAAAGTAGTTTAGGAATACTAAGTATATATATAGTTAGCACCCAGTAGAAGTATAAGGTTAAGGAGACTTAACACTTTAACCAGGAAAATTCCTTACGGAAGAATACCTAGATAGATAATAGTGGTGGGAGTGCCTAGAGAACACTTATCTATAATACATAGAGGAAAAGAAATAAACTAAGTATTAGCTAAAGTTAGACTAAGTACAGGCAGGATCTAGCAGCTAATAATTAGGAAAAGGGGAGGCGTACAAAACTAGAGGGAACTAGTATTAAAGCCTTAGACCCTTAAAGGAATTTAAGGACAACATCTAAATTTATAAGTTAAATGGCAAGATTAGCAGTTTAAAGTATTAGTAGACAGTAGAGCAACTAGGAACTATATATCACCAAAGGCAGTGGAAAGGATAGGGTTACTACACAGATAGAAGGAACACCTATATCCACTTATAACAATTTCAGGAGATTAGATAGCCTATAGAGAAGGCGTTATTAATCTTAAAACAGGACCTATTCAGCTAACTATTAAAGGGAGACCAGTTAGAATGTCTTTCAATATCCTACCGTTGGGATAGGATAAGGTAATACTAGGAATGCCTTAGTTACAGGAGTATAATCTAAAGATTAATTAGGTTATAGGTCAGGTCAATATTAAGGATATATAACGGCACAAAGTATAATAGCAAACCAAAATAGTATAGTACTAAGTCGGAGCGATATATAAAGAGACTAAGCGAGGCTTAAGTTATATACCAAAGAGATACCACAAGTATGGTAAAAAGTTATAGTTACTAGAAAGTGAAAAGCTGTTAGAGTATACAGCATAGGACTATAAGATAGAATTAGAAGAAGGAATGAGTCCAAAGTTCTTTCTAATCTATAAGCTTACTAAAATAGAGTCAGTAGCGCTTAAGGAGTTTATTCAGGAGAACTTACGCAAGGGATACATTAGACCATTACAGTTATTAGTAGGATATCCAGTACTATTCATCCTAAAGAAAAACGGAAAACTTAGGATGTGTATAGACTATAGACAGTTAAACAGCATCACTAGGAAGAATAGGTATCCTTTACCCTTAATTAGCGAAATCTAAGACAAAATAGGCAATGTAAAGATCTTTATAAAGATAGATCTAAGATAGGCGTACCATTAAATTAGGATTAAGGAAGGCGATAAATAGAAGGCAGCCTTTAGGTCAAAGGAAGGACTATATAAGCCATTAGTTATACAGTTTAGGCTTATAAACGCACCAGCAATGTTCTAGAAGCGAATTAATAGTATATTAGGAGAACACCTAGATGAATTTGTTATAGCATACCTTAATGATATTATCATCTACTTAGAGAATAAGGAAGAACATAGAGAACACGTCAAATGGGTCTTAAAGAGACTATAAGAAGAACAGATGCTAGTAGCAATTAAGAAATGCGAGTTCTTCACCTAGAAGACCAATTTCGTTAGATTTATTATTAAACTAGGCTAACTTAGCATAGATCTAAAAAAGATTAAGGCTATAGTGAATTGGCAAGAACCAGAGAATATTACGTAGTTAAGATTGTTCCTAGGGTTTTGCAATTACTATAGGAGGTTCATAGCGCAATAGTTAAAGGATATTAAGCCATTTACGTGGTTAATAAAGAAAAAAGAACTATAGGCATAGGGAAAGAAGCAATAAGAACTATTTAAAAAAGTTAAAGGATTATTTACCCAGGAGCTAGTTCTTAAGATCTATTAACCAGGTCTAGAGATGGTTATAGAAACAGATATATTAGACTTTATACTAAGGGCATACTTTATATAGAAACATCAAGATAGATAGCACCCAGTGGCATACTATAGTCGAAAGATGACACCACCAGAGTTAAACTATGACATCTATAATAAGGAGTTGTTAGGTATAGTTACAGCACTTAAAGAATAGAGAGCATTCTTATAAGGCACAGAGAAACTATTTATAGTTAAAACGGACTATAAGAACCTTACAGAATTCCTAATAATAAAGGAACTTAACCAAAGACAGGTTAGATAGGCGGAAATGCTTGCAGAATACTATTTTAAATTTTAGCATACTAAGGGTATAGACAATGCACAAGCAGACACTCTAAGCAGAAAGGCTAAACTATAAAGTAATAAAAAGCTATTGGGAGCTTTATTGCGAAAGGATTAAGACGGATTAATTAAGTATAATTATCCAAAGATTACAGCAACTAAGGAAAGTCAAATCTATAAGTTACTAGAGAGTAATTAGACATAGAAGATCTAAGAAGCATAGGTAGAGAATCCAGACTTAGAGTAATACAAAAATAGAGAAGTAACGTATATACCTAAGTCTATTGCAGAAGAATTTATTAAGGAATTCTATAAGGGAATAATATAAGAACACAATAGAGCTATAGGCTTAGTGTTAAGACTTTAAAAGGAGTACATTATTTAAGGAATCTAGGGACTAGTAAGACAAGTTATAAAGAAATATCTAGATTACTAAAGAAATAAACCAATAAGGTATAAGCCGTATAGAGGGCTACAACCTATTAAGACACCAGGAAGACCATGGGAGGTTATATTATAGGACTTTATTATTAAGTTACTAAAGTTAAGAGATCCTATTATAGGACAAGATTATAACGCGATTTTAGTAATAGTGGATAAGCTAATAAAGTGGGGATACTTTATAGCATGCACTAAAGAGATATCAGTAGAAGATATCGCTAGAATCTATATAAAGGAAGTATTTGCAAGACACAGAGCACTAGATAAGATTATATTAAATAGAGATCTAAGATTTATAGCAGCATTTTAGGAAGTATTTCTGGCAAAATAGGGAGTTCGCGTAGCAATATCTACAGTATATTATCCGCAGACGGACGGACAAATGGAAAGACTAAACTAGACACTAGAGCAGTATCTAAGGCACTATATTAATCACGCATAGAATAATTAGGTATTGTTATTACTAGTTATATAGTTTGCATATAATGCAACACCATAAGAAGGAATAGGGATATTACCATTTAAGGCGAATTACGGATATAAGCTAAGAATATCGTTATCGCCACATTAAGCAAAAAAGACGAGTAGCACAGCTAAGCAAAGAATAGAGACGTTAATAAATCTTCATGCAGACCTTAAAGAAACAGCTAAACTAGTACAAGAACAAATAAAAAGGTACTATAATGCTAAGAGATCTAAGGGACCAGATCTTAAGGAGGGGGATAAAGTATGGCTACTATACAAAAATTTTAAGAGTCGACAACTAAGTAAGAAATTGGACTATATTAGACTAGGACCTTTTGAAATCAAGCAAAGAATTTTATCGGTTATGTATAAGTTAAACCTACTAGCCAAAATAAAGATCTACCCTGTATAGCATATCGCAATGCTAGAGCCAGTATACGGGAATATTAAGCCACCAGTCTATAAGGTAGATATATATAGAGGATAGGAGGAAGATAAATAGCAAGTTTTAAAGATTATTAGTTATAAGGATGTAGATAACAAAACATAGTATAAAGTAAAGTAGATAGGCTATAGTAAGACTACCTAGGAACTACTAAGCAACTTAAAAAATGCTAGGGGAAAGGTACAGGAGTATTAAAAGAAAGTAGGTTAGGCAATATTAATAAAGAAGAATCGCCAAAGAATGAGTTACCTAAGGGGGACCTAAGAGGAGCAATTGCTAAGCTACTTAGAGTTGTTTCCCTTATAGGAGGAGAGCTAGTCCTTTTGTTACCTAGCTTAGATAAACCCTATTGAACAAGTTTCCACTCCTTAAAATAGACCTTCTTACGCACTTTCTTAAGACAAAGAAGACGGGCAGAGGCTAATAGACGGGCTTTAAGGGCATGCTGTTAAGCAGCTATAGCCTCCTGCTTTACTTCCTATAAATAACAAAGCTTATCTAAGGTGCTTAAGAGCTCACTATTAAGCTTTGCAGCGGTAGATTAAACACGAGACCCTATAATAGGTTATTTAGGGAACTAGAAGACTATTAAGAGTTATAGAATGCGCATACTTAGCGTCAGAAATAGAGCGAACATCGCAGGATAATTAAATATTTGCTTTGGTGCACTCTAAGCAAGACGAGGGTTGTTAAGATAAGGGACTTGCTATCGCAACACACACCAACCCTGCTTTCGCACAATGAGAATATGGAGACAACATTATCTTACTAAGCAACAGTATAGCAGCCACGGTACGAGCATAACGTTGCGCTTATAAAGAAGAAGAAGCTTTAGGCATAATAAGTAAGGATATTAACCAGACCAATTAAACGGACATTACACCTCTAGTGGACGACTTGGAGATATTAGGAATCTTTAAGAACAAAGATAAAGAGGAGGGAGATAGTGTTACGGATGCTTTAAGTACAATGTTATAACTACTTGGGGAAGAGTTATAGGAAGCTAGTTAGTTAATATAGGCATAGTTTAGAATGGATCCAGTGGAACCATATAATAAGGAATAGTAAGCAAGTTATATAATGTTATACGCAGTGTACGAAGTATACGCAGTGTACGCCACGTATAACACGTATAACACGTACCTTACATATAAGAGAGGATTTCTTAGGAGTATGGTTGTGTATTTAAAGGACCTTAGTCCCTACTGTAGATAGTTCTCTCCTTATAGTAAATCTTAGAATATAATTGGAGTTAATCTATTAGG
>Ga0307507_10001996_pt1 | contig 44239 bp, 9 predicted proteins | sample 7_EM_MG_FD_207223 | JGI IMG/M metagenome (GOLD analysis project Ga0307507, IMG submission 207223) | Populus trichocarpa ectomycorrhiza microbial communities from riparian zone in the Pacific Northwest, United States - 7_EM | ecosystem: Host-associated > Plants > Roots > Unclassified | place... | reverse complement strand
AGGACTTAGTAATATAAGGGTCTGTTTTTATATAAATAAGGCTATTAATATAAATAAGTAGGCGCCTATATACTACTTAGTAGATATATATATAATTAAGATAGAGGGCTATAAGCAGACTATATAGGTTTATAACATTTATAACCCCTAGTAAATAAATAGTAGCCTCTATATACTACTAGAGCTGCTAAGGGCTAAAGGAGAATATATACTATTAAGAGATTTTAATCTATACTACCCCTTTTATAGAGGTATATTAGTAATAAGTATAGATAATATAGTAGACAACCTTATCTATGCTATAAAGGTAGCTGGCCTAAGCCTAACTACTAAGGTAAGTATAAAGATATAGGTAAATGGTATGTTAAGGAGCATACTAGACTTGTTATTTACCTCCCCTTAAATTACTAATAGGCTACTATAGAGTTAAAGGTAGGACTACTAGTATATAGGGTTTAACTTTTTTTTAATTACTATAGAGGTAGATATAGAAGCAATAAAGGGACATTTACTACCTAGAAAACTACTATAGAAGAAGGCTAATTAGAAGGTAGTATAGAGTAAGCTAGAAGGCAGGCTTTAACCTCTATATAGTTTTCTATATAATATAAAAGATAAACTAAATATACTATTAGAGGTTATATCCTAGGTAATAAAAAATACTATAGTAAATATAGTACTTAATATATAGCCCTTACTATAAGCTTTTAAAGTATAGTTAGAGGAATATATAGAGGAGGTAAAGAAAACTTAGTACGCCCTTTTAGGTGTAAAAGGCCTCCTAATTAATACCTAACTAGATTAATTATAGAGTTATATATAATAAGAAGAAAAGGGCATTTTAATAAGAGGCTAATAAGCTATAGAGGTGGACTATTAAAAAGCTAATAAATAACCCTAAGGGGGTATAGAGGATAGTAAAATAAATATATATAGTAGATCGAAAGCTAAAGGCCCTACTATAGTTTTCTCCTATTAGTAGAGTAGAAAAAGAAACCCTATACTATAATAATAAGGAGAAGGCTACTATCCTTATAAAGTAGTTCTTTCTACTGTTAGTAGAGGTAGACCTTAGTAATATACTAGGTTTTATATACCTAGAGCTATAAACTATAAAAGAAGAAGTTAAGGAGGAGGATATTATTATAGCTTTAAAGGGGCTTGCCCCTAATAAGGCCCTAAGTCTAAAGAAGATTACTAACTAATTCCTTAAGATATATAAAGAATAGCTAGCCCTAGTACTGGCTAAGCTCTTTAGTAGCTATATAATAATTTAATATTACCTAAAGCTGTTTAAAGACTTTATTACAGTAGTCCTTTAAAAACTATAAAAGTGTAACGGGACTAGCCTAGTTATAGTAGGAATGTCTTGGTAAAACACTTGATAGATAGAACTTAAAGCTTTGACTAAATTCTGCCGAATTCTGCTAGCTTAATCGACTTCTGCTAAGTTCTACTAGATTAATCGAATACTACCAAAGTCCGTCTGCGTGTGTATATGCGCACGCATTGACCAAGACCCCTAAACTGTTTAATTGCAAGATTCTCTTGTTATTCCTTTCTCTTCTTTACGCAACGTCTTGTTCCTAGCAAGAGCTATATACCCTTAGATTTAGATAGAATTTATATTATTCCTTTAAATCTTTCCTAAAGCCTCTTCGCGCCCTTATATTATATTGCGTTAAAAACAACTACTATTAAAATAGCAAACGACCTTAAATCCCACGCGTTAACTACAAGCATTATAACCCTAGTTAGGGAATAGTTAACTGCAATATAAGAAGCCTTTATAGATGCTTTAGCTTAGTAGCGGGCTGCACTAGAAGCCTAGCATTAGTAATTAATGGAAATACTCTATAAAGAACTCCGCAACGTTAATACACTTATAATGGAGACCCTAATAGTAACACCTGTAAACGAAATTAAGATAACTGTATGCGAACCTAGCCTATTAAATATAAACCCTAAACTAGTAACAGTAGCTTAACCTATACCTATAACAAACCTAGTACCTACTATAAAATCAGAAAAGCTTCCTAACCCTTTAATATTTAATGGAAATTAAAATAACCTGCGTCCCTTTGTAACTAAGCTCCGCCTTAAACTTTTAATAAACTATAACCAATACCCTACTAAAGCTAGTAAGATTAGCTATAGGATATCTTAATTAAGTAAAGACGCTATATAAACTATGGACCTATTCTTCTGTAATGGCACCTTCATTAATTTTAAAATCTTTATCTCTTTGTTAGAACGAATGTATGATAACGCCAGCTGCGAATATACCGCTGTTACTAAACTTAAAAACCTATAATAATAGAATTGAGACTTTACCAGCTTCTTTTTGGAATTTTTAGGCCTTATTAGTGAACTAGATTGGAATAAAGCCGCTAAAGTTGCTGCTCTTTAATAAGCTATTTTGGATGAAATTAGAGTATAGTTAGTAGGTAGGGAACTGCTAAAGGACCTACCTAAATTTGCTATAATGTGTTAACGAATTAATAAGGACCTTTAATATAACAAACAAACTCGTTCTCTAAAGCTAACCACGCCTTGCGTTTAAGACTTTATAAAACTAATATATACCTTAAAGCGCGACCCTTCTTTAAAACCTATGCACGACTCTATAGACCTTAACGCCACTTGATTCTACGCACCCTTAAAAACTAATAAACAAAGGACTTAAGCCACAAATGGGGAATACTTCGGATGTGGTAGAAAAGGATATATCTAAAGGAATTACCAAACTTACCCTTTTAAAAAAGTCCGCTATAGTTCCTCTTGGTCTTTAAATCGCACCTACTCCTTAAATCGCACTTATTCTTTAAGCCGTACCTACTCCTTAACTTGTACTTATTTTATGAATTATACCTAGTTGTTATAAAGTATTTTACGCTTAGCTAACTTGGAAAACGAATTATCCTAGGGCTAAGTTACGCCTTAGGATAAGAAGTGGAAGAGTATAAGTATCTAGGCTCTTCTAGCGCTAATATATAACACAACTCCCTTAATATACTTAGCGAAATTTAAATACTTAGAAAATAGAAGGAGGTATAAATCCTTATAGATAGCGGAGCTACTAGCATGGGCTTTATTAATATAAACTACATAAAAACCTAACGCCTAAATTTAAAGAAACTTAATAAGCCCTAAGGCCTATAAGGCTTTAATGGCAAACCCTTAATATATAGCGAATTAACGCACTATGCTCTTATAAAAATGTAGATAGGCGAACACCTTAAATATGTTTCCCTATTTGTAATACCCCTAAAGTAATATAAGATAATACTTGGATATAGATAGCTAAAACAGCACGACCCTTTAATTAGCTAGGTTAAAGAAATATTAAAATTCCACATAACCTATTGCTAAAGTTATTGTTTAAAACACCACCTGCCCTATAAATATGTATAAGACTATTTAAATTTAATATAATATAAATTACCCTTACTATAAACCTTAAACCAATATGATAAAACTACAACTGCTAATTGCAGTAAAGAATGTAAAGATGATATATTAAAACCCCTTAAAATTTATATAATACAAGCCATACCTTTTATTTTATTAGTAAGAAAACGAGACTACAAAATCTTCGCTATAACAATAGAAGATATTAAGAAGGTGCTAGAACCAAAGTAGTATATTAACCCTTAACCTCTTATACCTAAGGAGTACTACGATCTAATTAACGAGTTTAAAAAACGATTCGCAGACCAGCTGCCCCTGTATTGGGATAAATATAATTTTAAGATAGAACTTAAACCTAGTATAACACTAAAGTTTGGTCCACTATATGGTATGTTATAAGAAGAACTGCTTATAATGTAATAATACCTTAACGAGTATCTAGAAAAAGGATTTATTCGCCCTAGTTAATCTCTATTTGCCTTACCCGTATTATTTATTAAAAAGCTAGGAGGAGACTTAAGATTTTGTGTTAATTACTAAGCCCTAAATATAATTACGATTTAAAACTGATATCCAATCCCCTTAATCTAAGAGACGCTTGACCGCCTAGCAAAGGCACAATATTTTATAAAGCTTAATATAGTCGCTACCTTTAATTAAATTTGCATCTAAGAAGGAGATAAAAAGTACACAGCCTTTTATATATAATAGGGACTCTTTAAATACCTAGTAATGCCATTTGGTGTAAAGAACGGTCCTAGTACGTTTTAGCAATATGTTAACAATATGCTCCGTAAATTCCTTAATATATTTATTACTGCGTATATTAACGATATCCTAATTTACTCGTCTTTGCTTTCTAAGTATTAAAAACACGTCTAAATGGTCCTTAAACGTTTGCGAGATGCGGGTTTATAATGCGATATTAAGAAATGCAAGTTCCACGCGTCCAAAGTTACGTACCTAGGCCTAATTATATCCCGTAATAGAATTAAAATAGACCCTAAAAAGGTCGCTGCGATTATAAACTGGGGAAGCCCTAGTAATGTATAAGACATTTAAGGATTCCTAGGATTTGCAAATTTTTACTGCTAATTTATTAACCAGTTCTTAAAAATTGCCCAACCATTAGTAAACCTAACAAGAAAGAATATAAAATTTAAATAGACTACTAGATATAAACAAGCTTTAATAACTTAAAACAATGCTTTATAACTACTTTAATTCTTACCCACTTCAACCCTAACCTTAAATGTGTTGTCAAAACAGACTCGTCTGATTATGCCCTAGGGAGAGTGTTATCGCAATATAATAAGGATAGTGAGCTACGTCCAGTAGCCTTTCTCTCTTAAAAGCTCGCCCCTGCTGAATCGAACTATGAGATATACAATAAGGAACTACTTATAATTATTAGATACTTTAAACAATAGCGTCTAGAACTTAAAGGATTATTATTTCCAATACGCGTGTTAACGGACTATAAAAACCTGCAGTACTTTATAACTATAAAGCAGTTAATATAGCGCTAAATTCATTGGGCCGAATACCTCTTATAATTTAACTTTAAGATTACGTACTAACTAGGTAAACTTAATTAGAAGCCTAATACATTAATATAATAATTACAAGATTTACCTATAAACGCCTTAGATAAACGGATTATAAATCAATTATGGATTTTATTGCCCCCTAAACGCTTTAAGAAACTACGTCCTATATTCCTAGATATAGAACTTAACAGAAACGAATTAGAAATTGATAAATGGGAAATAGAAATTAATAAGCTAATGGAATATAAATACAAGAATAACGTATAGATAGCAGATATAATAAAAGCGATTTGAATAGGAAAATGATAGTATAAAGATATTATACTGGCCAAATGCGAAATTCGTAATAATCGACTATACTATTAATAGAAGATGGTAGTTCTGAATTCCAAACCCTTATAATTTAAGATACTTAAATTTGTATATAATTCCCCTATAGCAGGACATTCTAGCCGTGTAAAGACTTATAAGATTATTTAATAAGCATACTACTAGCCTATAATATACGACTATATACGAAAATACGTTCAAGCCTATAGAATATGTGTGCGTGGGAAGACCTTTTACATAAAGAAGCAAGGAGTACTTTAACTATTGCTAATTCTAATGTAAAGATGGCAAGATATCTTAATTAACTTTATAGTTAACTTGCCTAATAGTAATAGGTTTATAAATGTTATAGTAGTTATTAACTGTTTTATAAAAATGCGATATATAATTCCTATGGACTTAATTAATGCAATATCAGTAGCCAAATGTTTTGTTAAGTATATCTTTAAGCTATATGGACTTCCTAATTTAATAATATCCGACTATAGAAGCTAGTTCGTTTTAGACTTCTGGTAAGCTCTATATAAACAATTAAGCATTTAAACACAACTCTTAACTGTATTTTATCTAGAGATAGATAGTTAAACCGAAATTGTAAACGTGATTATAGAATAATACCTATAAATATACTACTCCTACCTGCAAGATAACTGGGAAAAATGGCTGCCTTTAGCTGAGTTTACTGCAAACAATATAATAAACGTATTAATAGGCATAACGCCGTTCTACGCGACCTACGGATAAGACCCCTAATTTAGATTTAAACCACGACCTAAAATTAATATAATAGGACCTATAATTAAACGGATTTAATTAATTAACGCGTATAACTTTGCTAATTAAATAAAGCAGTTAATGGAACTATTACAAAGTGAATTAACATACGCTTAAATAGTATAGGAATAGTATGCGAATAAAGGACGAGCCCCCACATAGGACTTTAAGGAAGGTGATATAGTTTACCTAAATATATGAAACCTAAAGACTTAATAGCCCTTAAAGAAACTTAATTAGAAGTTTGCGGGCCTATACTAAATTAAGAAGAAATTAAGCCTATATACTTATAAGCTTAAACTGCTAACTAAAATAAAAATATATTTAATATTTTATATAAGCTTACTGCAACCCTTAAAAGACGAACCTATAACTTGCGAAGTGCCGCCGCCACCTCCTATAATTGTTAATAACGGTAACGGTTCTTACTTTATTAACTTAATTAACAATATGCGATAAAAAATATAATCTAAACAATTTAAACTTCTTATTAAGTGGAAAGGATATAAAATATAAACCTAGGAGCTCTATAAGTAAGTTAAAACTAATGCGCCTTCCCTAGTAAAAGAATTCTATAAGGACCATCCTTCGCGGCTTACTTTGGCTGGATAGATATAATATAAAGGCAAATAACTGCTACCTAACATAAATACACAAAACACGATAGTAGGAAACTCGAAATTAAAAAGAGCTTAAAGAATACTATAACGCTTATAACACGGTTATATAACGCGTAAGATGTTAAGGACCTTTAACTAGTGGTTAAAGTTGTCTAATTGGTTAGATTTGCCTTGCCAAGACCTACTATAAAGATGTTAGTTTGGCTTACCGCCTTTACTAAACTAATAGCGATTTTCTATCCTGGGGATAGAAAATCCTAATTGGTCTATTTAACAATTAGAACTAGTAAAACTCTATACCGCCACCTAACGTAAAATATAACATAATAAAATTGTATTGTTTTGGACCTTTGGCCAAAGGGGGGGTACTATAACAGGACTAGCCTAGTTATAGTAGGAATATTTTAGTAAAATACTTAACAAATAGAACTTAAAGCTTTAACCGAATTCTGCTGAATTCTGCTAGCTTAATTGACTTCTGCTAAGTTCTGCTAGATTAATTAAATATTACTAAAGTCCGTCCGCGTGCGTATATGCGCACGTATTGACCAAGACCCCTAAACTGTTTAATTGCAAGATTCTCTCGTTATTCCTTTCTCTTCTTTATGCAACGTCTTGTTTCTAGCAAGAGCTATATACCCTCAGATTTAGATAGAATTTATATTGTTCCTTTGAATCTTTCCCAAAGCCTCTTCGCGCCCTTACAAAAAGCCATTTATAAATATATTAAAGGCCTACTAGCTAATTATCCTGCTTAATACTATTAGGAAGCCACTTAAAAGGATAGTAGCTAACTAGATAGGAGTAAGGCTAGAGTGCTTAATATAGATAGTATTAAAGCTACTAACCTAATAGATATATATAGTGTGGAGGAGTAACCTAAACCTAGTAGCCTTACTGCTTAGCCTTAATATCTCTAGGGCTTTTAATTAAGTCTTTTATAAAAGAATAATCTATAATATAAAGGCCTAGGCTATACCCTATTAGATAGTATAATTTATAAAGTCCCTCCTTAAGGATTAAATAATAAGGCTCTTAATTAGAGGATATATAGTATAAATAATATAAATAAACACTAGTATGCCCTAGGGCTTAGTACTATTGCTAATCCTATTTCTCTTTTTTACCTATATACTTCTACTAAAGCTATAAAAAGGCACTACTATAGTATTTAGGTTTGTTAATAACTTTAATATACTAATATATAGTAAGACTATAGAGGAGAACTATAGAGCCTTAAAAAGGGCGTATAAAGCATATATAGTGTGGGCACGCTAGTATAGGGTAGTGTTTGCCCCTAAAAAGTATTACCTTATCTACTTTATAAGGAGCTATAAGAAGTTTAATATAAAGGTTATAGTTATTATATATATGGCTTTATAGAAGGCCTAGTTAGTAACCTATATATACTAGTAGTATAGGTTAACTTAAAGCTTAAATTGGGGTTATATATTAATATTATTAAGGTAAAAATAATTACCTAAATAGCCGCACTAACTTAGCTTATAGTCTCTACTTAGGGCACCTCCTTTTAAAAGGCATAGATAATATACTCTGCTATAGTTTAGCTAGTAATCTTATATAGATATAGTACCTAATACTTACTACTAGAGTAAATAAAGCCTAAAAAGATAAGTAAAACTAAGCTATACTAGCTAGGTATAGCGCAGAACCTATATCTTTATACTATTAGAGGGGTATATAAATTAATATTAATAGCAGTACTCTAGTATAGGATAGGGTTTCTGCTGCTTTAAATATGCCTTAAGGAGCTAACTATAGCCTATATAGAGAGTATATAGAAATAACTAGTAAAAGAGTATATTAAGAGGGAGTATAATACTATATAGGCTATAATAGCCTATTAGATAGGATAAGCTTAAGAGGATAGTAGCTGCTATTTTGGGGATAAATATATAGTTAATAACCCTACTTAAAGTGTAGTATAAAAAGAGTAGAAGGGCTAAGGTATAAGAGGTATTTAAGAAGTAATAGAAAAGGGAGTAGAAAAAGTACTAGAGTATACTTACCTACTATATATAGGGCTTAATAGATACCTTTACTATTAAAAAGTACTAGGGTACTTAACTCTAGCCTGCCTATATAGCTATAACTAACAATTAATAATATATATAGTGGTATTCTACTTTAGGTATACTGCTAGCTAAGTAAAAATATATTATTATACTAGAATATTTTTATATAAAGGGCCTCCAGCTAAGCTAAAGGCTATTAAGGTAGCTATAGAATAGGTTATATAGATAAATCTTTTATTATACTTCTTATTAACCAAAGAGCTAACTAAGGTAAAGGGAGAGAGCTAAGAAGTATATTAAGAGAAGGAGGATTATAGAGGTGTCTAATTTTAGAAAGAAAATAATAGTAATATATAATAGATTATAGTAATATTATAGCAATCTGCTATATATGGCAGAATTTTATAGATATAGTAGAATATAGTAGAATTCTATAGGTATAGTAAAATATAATAAAATTCTATAGGTGTAGTAGAACATAGTAAAACTTAGTAGGTAATATATCCTAATATATATTAGTAAAATATTATCCCCTATTAACAGCCTTAATAGTTAGTAGTTAATGCAAATAGCGCGTAGCTAAGGGCATTTAGCAACTTAACTAACTACCTAGCGCTTTTAACCCCCCTCCCTAGGAGGGGGGCCACTAGCTTAAATATACTATATACTTAAGCGCACCAAATAGTATATTATTAAATTATTAACTATAACTATACTCTCCTACTATATAAACGAAAAGGCTAATGTCTAGAATATAATATGTATATAGAAGCAACTTAATTATATTAGGCCGCTTTATATAGGTACTACTAAGTATATACTTATAAAATAAGCTAATAAGACTTTAGAGGCTAAGGCTACGCTTAAAGTATAGCGTATAATAGCTATAAAAAAGCGTTAAAAGGCAGAATATGCTATTGCTATTACTTATAGGCGAGTAATAAGGTAGGCTAATAAGGCCTAAGGAATTAAGATATTAAGGTTTAAAAAGAATAGTTAATAATTTAATAATATACTGTTTGGTGCGCTTAAGTATATAATGCGTTTAAGCTAGCGGCCCCCCTTTTATAGAAGGGGGTTAAAAGCGCCAGGTAGCTTATATTGTGTTTTCTTAATATATAACCTATACACAGCCTATATGCAACCTATGCGTTTAGTAACTATAATTATATTTAAAGCCATATACCTCTTTTATACTAATAGTATATATCAAATATTAAATAAAGGCTACTTTAAAGCTATTTATAAGGCTAGTAAGGTAAATTATATACACTTCTTTATATAATCTATTATATTATTTTAGATAACTTAATATAATATAGCGATAGTCCTTTTCTACTTACCTACCTACCAACCTACCTACTTACTTACCTACCTACCTGCCTACCTGCCTACCTGCCTACCTGCCTACCTGCCTACCTGCCTACCTGCCTACCTGCCTACCTGCCTACCTGCCTACCTGCCTACCTGCCTACCTGCCTACCTGCCTACCTATATACCTACCTATATTAGTGTCTAATTTACTTTAGGGGAGGGGTTGGCCCGATTAAAGGCTCTAATTAATTTAAATTGTTCTCCATAGCCGTTCGCTAGCTATATATTTAAACGGTGGTCTCTAAGGCACCTCCCTAGGAGGCATTAATTTAATTTAGTAACGGGTAGATATTAAAGCTCTGGATTAATTCGATCGATTAATTAATTAAATCATTTGCAGTGTTTACTGGCTGGTTATTCAAACGGTCGTTATCTGGTTTTAATAACGATCGTCTAGTTCTAGGGCGGTCGTCTAGTTCTGGCAACGGTCTAGTTCTAGCGACGGTTATCTGGTTCTAGCGACGGTCCTCTACTAGCTGCCGTTCTAGTGCCTTTTTAGGTAGGGAGGATATAAGGAAGGAAGGATGGGTAAAAAATAAGGTAGCTATATAGGGGGTATACTTGGCAGAGGCACGTGTAGAGGCTATTGGGAAGAAAGCAGGGACCCAATGCAGAGCTTCGTGTAGAGCCTCCGTACGCAGAGCTTCGCGCAGAGCCTCGTGCAGAGCCTCTATACGTAGAGCTTCGTGTAGAGCTTCGTATAGAGCTTTATGCAGAGCTTCGTGTAGAGCTTTGTGTAGAGCTTCGTGCAGAGCCTCGTGCAGAGCTTTGTGTAAAGCCTCGTGTAGAGCCTTATGCAAAGCTTCGTGTAGAGCTTCGTGTAGAGCTTCGTGCAGAGCTTCGTATAGAGCTTCGTGCAGAGCTTCGTGCAAAGCTTCAAGCAGAGCCTCGTGCAGAGCTTTATATAGAGCTTGTATTCGTGCAGGCGTTCGTTCAGGCTTTCGTGCAAGCTTTCGTGCAGGCGTTCGTGCAGGCGTTCGTGCAGGCGTTCGTGCAGGCGTTCGTGCAGGCGTTCGTGCAGGCGTTCGTGCAGACGTTCGTGCAGACGTTCGTGCAGACGTTTGTAGAGACATTTGTAGCGACAACTGTACAGGCAATTGTAGAGACGTTCGTAGAGACAATTTTAAGACTTCCTAGTGTATTAGTGCTGCATATTAGTAGAGCTTTAGAGCTCTGTAGAACTTCAAGCAGAGCTTTGAGCAGAGCTTTGAGCAGAGCTTTGAGCAGAGCTTTATTAGGGGAGACCCCCCAGGCAGTAATTTAAGGCGAAACGTAGCGGTAACTACCAGGCCATTTGCAATAATTTTAGCAGCGTTAGAATCGCCCTATAAAGCTCTAGAACGTAATATTAGCCAATTATTTATAAAGGCGTTAGTTTATTGTTAATTAATGGATAAAATTTTAATATGGCGCGCGAGTTTATATAAGAATTATATATAAATTGGCGTAAGGGACTAATAAATTTCCGAACTATGTACCAGACGATAACAATAAAAGATAATTAATATATAATGTAAGCAGCTTATAATTGGGTAATTGTTTAGGATTAAGATAATACTAGATAACAATAACATAAGATAATTAATCTGTTATATAAGCAGCTTATAATTAGCTAATTGTCTAGGACTAAGATAATACTAGATTTATCTCGTTCCTAGACCTTCTTACTAAGGCTTACCTTGCTAAGACGCTAACCGCTCCTAATAAGACCTTTATTAGAAGGTCTGGTATATAGTTTAGATTTTTATTAGTCCCGCGTAGGGTATTTAGGCCTATATACACCTACTTTAAGCCAAATTGTTTTAACTTCTATAGCTCCCTAAGCTATTCCTAATAGCTAGAATTACTAAATTAAACCTAGTAAAGAAGACTATATTGCCCGATTTGCCCAATTCCAATTTATTGTCTTGTTATTATACCTAACAACCTTAAGTCGTAGTAGCCGTATCCCTCCCACTACCTTCTTTTTAGCGCAGCTGGAGTACCTAAACTAATAAGCTAGCTTTAAATAATAATTAAGGACTGCTAGTAGGTATAGATTTGCTTCGTAGAAGGGGGTAAGCTTTAGGTAGAGCCTTATATAGAGCTTTAATAGAGCATTATATAGAGTTGGTAGAGCCTTATGCAGAGCTTTGTATAGAGCTTTATATAGAGCTTTGTGTAGAGCTTTATACAGAGCTTTATACAGAGCTTTGTGCAGAGCTTTATACAAAGCTTCGTGCAGAGCTTTATACAAAGCTTCGTGCAGAGCTTCGTGTAGAGATTGTAATGGGACTAGCCTAGTTACAGTAGGAATGTCTTGGTAAAACACTCGACAGATAGAACTTGAAGCTTTAACCGAATTCTGCCGAATTCTGCTAGCTTGATTGACTTCTGCCAAGTTCTGCTAGATTAATCGAATACTACCGAAGTCCGTCCGCGTGTGTATGTGCGCACGCATCGACCAAGACCCCTAAACTGTTTAATTGCAAGATTCTCTCGTTATTCCTTTCTCTTCTTTACGCAATGTCTTGTTTCTAGTAAGAGCTATATACCCTTAGATTTAGATAGAATTTATATTATTCCTTTAAATCTTTCCTAAAGCCTCTTTGCGCCCTTATATTACGTTGCGTCTAAAACAACTATTATTAAAATGGCAAACGACCTTAAATCCTACGCGTTAACTATGAGCATTATAACCCTAGTTAGGGAACAGTTAACTGTAATGCAAGAAGCCTTTATAGATGCTTTAGCTTAGCAGCGGGCTACACTAGAAGCCTAGTATTAGCGATTAATAGAAACACTCCGCGAAGAACTCCGTAATGTTAATATACTTATAATGGAGACCCCGATAGTAACATCTATAAATGAAATTAAGATAACTGTATGCGAACCTAGCCCGTTAAATGCAAACCCTAAACTAGTAATAGTAGCTTAACCTATACCTATAATAAACCCAGTACCTACTATAAAATTAGAAAAGCTTCCTAACCCTCTAATATTTAATAGAAATTAAAATAACCTATATCCCTTTATAACTAAGCTCCGCCTTAAACTCTTAATAAACTATAACTAATACCCTACTAAAGCTAGTAAGATTAGCTATGGGATGTCTTAATTAAGTAAATACGCTATATAAACTATAGACCCATTCTTCTATAATAGCACCTTTATTAATTTTAAAATCTTTGTCTCTTTGTTAGAATAAATGTATAATAACGCTAGCTATAAACACACCGCTGTTACTAAACTTAAAAACCTATAATAACGAAATCAAGACTTTACTAGCTTCTTTTTGGAATTTTTAGGCCTTATTAGCAAACTAGATTGGAATGAAGCTGCTAAAGTTACTGCTCTTTAATAAGCTATTTTGGATGAAATTAGAGTATAGTTAGTAGGTAGGGAACTGCCAAAGGACCTACCTAAATTTGCTATAATGTGTTAACGAATTAATAAGGACCTTTAATATAATAAACAAACTTGTTCTCTAAAGCCAACTACGCCTTGTGTTTAAGACTCTATGAAACTAATATATACCCTAAAGCGCGACCCTTCTCCGAAACCTACGCATAACCCTATGGACCTTGACGCCACTCAATTCTATACACCCTTAGGAACCAATGAATGAAGAACTTAAGCCATAAATAGAGAATGCTTTAGATATGGTAGAAAAGGATATATCTAAAGGAATTGCTGAACTTACCCTTTTAAAAAAGTCCGCCGTAGTTCCTTCTAGTCTTTAAATCGCACCCACTCCTTAAATCGCACTTGTTCTTTAAGCTATACTTACTTCTTAACTCGCACTTATTTTATAAATTATACCCGGTCGTTATAAAGCATCTTATGCTTGGCTAACTTGGAAAACAAATCGTCCTAGGGCCAAGTCGCGCCTTAGGATAAGAAGTGGAAGAGTATAAGTGTTTAGGCTCTTCTAGCGCTAATATATAACACAACTCCCTTAATATACTTGGCGAAATTTAAATACTTAGAAAATAGAAGGAGGTATAAATCCTTATAGACAGTGGAGCTACTAGTATAGGCTTTATTAATACAAACTATGCGAAAACCTAATGCCTAAATTTAAAGAAACTTAATAAGCCCTAAGGCCTATAAGGCTTTAACGGCAAACCATTAATATATAGTAAATTGACGTACTACGCTCTTGTAAAAATGTAGATGGGTAAATACCTTAAATACGTTTCCCTATTTGTAACACCCCTAAAGTAATATAAGATAATACTTGGATATAGATGGCTAAAACGGCATAACCCTTTAATTAGCTGGGTTAAAGAAATACTAAAATTCTGTACGACCTATTGCTAAAGTTATTATTTAAAACACTACCTGCCCTATAAATATGTATAAGACTATTCGAATTTAATATAATATAAATTGCCCTTACCACAAACCTTAAACTAATATAACAAAACTACAACTACTAATCGCAGTAAAGAATGTAAAGATGATACATTAAAACCCCTTAAAATTTGTATAATATAAGCCGCACCTTTTATTTTGTTAGTAAGAAAACGAGACCATGAAATCTTTGCTATAATAATGGAAGATATTAAGAAGGCGCTAGAACCAAAGCAGTATATTAACCCTTAACCTCTTATACCTAAGAAGTACCACAATTTAATTAACAAGTTTAAAAAACAATTCGTAGACCAGCTGCCCCCGCATTAGGATAAACACGATTTTAAGATAAAACTTAAACCTAGTATAACACCAAAGTTTGGTCCGCTATATGGTATATTACAAGAAGAACTGCTTATAATATAACAATACCTTAACGAGCATCTAGAAAAAGGATTTATTTGCCCTAGTTAATCTCTATTTGCCTTACCTATATTATTTATTAAAAAGCTAGGAGGAGGCTTAAGATTCTATATTAATTACTAAGCCCTAAATGTAATTATAATTTAAAACTAATATCCAATCCTCTTAATTTAAGAGACGCTTGACCGCCTAGTAAAGGCATAATATTTTATAAAGCTTAATATAGTCGCTGCCTTTAATTGAATTCGTATCTAAGAAGGAAATGAGAAGTACACAGCCTTTTGTATATAATGGGGACTCTTTAAATACCTAGTGATGCCGTTTAGTGTAAAGAACAGTCCCGGTACGTTTTAGCAATACATTAATAATACGCTCTATAAATTCCTTAATATATTTGTTACTATATATATTAATAATATTCTAATTTACTTATCTTTGCTTTCTAAGTATTAAAAACACGTCTAAATGGTCCTTAAATATTTGCGAGATGCGGGTTTATAATGCGATATTAAGAAATGCAAGTTCTATATATCCGAAGTTACGTACCTAGGCCTAATTATATCCCGCGACGGAATTAAAATGGACCCTAAAAAGGTCGCTGCGATTATAAACTGGGGAAGCCCTAGTAATATATAAGACATTTAAGGATTCTTAGGATTTGCAAATTTCTACTACTAATTTATTAACTAGTTCTTAAAAATTGCCTAACTATTAGTAAACCTAATAAGAAAGAACATAAAATTTAAATGGACTGCTAGATGTAAACAAGCTTTTAGTAACTTAAAATAACGCTTTACAACCGCTCTATAACGGGACTAGCCTAGTTATAGTAGGAATGTCTCGGTAAAACACTTGACAAGATAAACTTGACGCTTTAACCGAATTCTGCCGAATTCTGCTAGCTTGATTGACTTCTGCCAAGTTCTGCTAGATTAATTGAATTCTACCGAAGTCCGTCCACGTGTGCATGTGCGCACGCATCAACCAAGACCCCTAACTATTTAATTACAAGATTCTCTGGTTATTCCCTTCTCTTCTTTACATAATGTCTTGTTCTCTTAAAAAGCTATATACCCTTAGATTTAGATAGAATTTATATTATTCCTTTAAATCTTCCCCAAAGCCTCTTCGCGCCCTTATATTACATTGCGTTAAAAAACAACTACTATTAAAATGGCAAATAAACCCAAATCCTCTTTAATAACTATAAGTATTATATCCCTAGTCAGGGAATAGTTAACTATAATGCAACAGTCCTTTATGGATGCCTTAGCTTAGTAGCGGGCTGCACTGGAAGCCCAGCATTAGCGATTAATAGAAGCACTCTGCGAAGAACTCCATAACGTCTAAGCATTTATGTTAGAGACCCCAACACCGCCTACAAACGAAATTGATATAATTGTATTTAAACCTAGCCCGTTAAATACGAACCCTAAACTAGTAATAGTAGCTTAACCTGTACCTGTAATGAACCTAGTACCTACTATGAAATTAAAAAAGCTTCCTGACCCTCTAATATTTAATAGAAATTAAAATAACCTATATTTCTTTGTAACCAAGCTCCGTCTTAAACTTTTAACAAACTATAACCAATACCCTACCAAAGCTAGTAAGGTTAGCTATGGAATGTCTTATTTAAGTAAAGATGCTGCACGAACTATAGACCTATTCTTCTATAATGGCACCTTTGTTACTTTTAAAACCTTTATCTCTCTGCTAGAATGAATATATAATAACGCCAGCCGTGAATACACCGCTGTTACCAAACTTAAAAACCTATAATAACGGAACCGAGACTTTATAAGCTTCTTTTTGGAATTTTTAGGCCTTGTTAGCGAACTAGATTAGAATAAAGCCGCTAGAGTTGCTGCTCTTTGATAAGCTATTTCGGATAAAATTAGAGCATAGTTAGTAGGTAGGGAACTGCTAAAGGACCTACCCGAATTTGCTATAATGTGTTAACGAATTAATAAGGACCTTTAATATAATAAACAGACTTGTTCTCTGAAGCTAACTATACCTTGTGTTTAAAGCTCTATGAAACCGATATATACCCTAAAGCGCGACCCTTCTCTAAAACCTACGCATGACCCTATGGACCTTGACGCTACTCGATCCTACGCACCTTTAGGAACTAACAAACGAAGAACTTAAGCCGTAAATGGAGAATGCTTTGGATGTGGTAGAAAAGGACATATCTAAAGGAATTGCCAAACTCACCCTTTTGAAAAAGTCCGCCGTAGTTCCTCCCGGTCTTTAAATCGCACCTACTCCTTAAATCGCACTCGTTCTTTAAGCCGTACTCGCTCCTTAACTTATACTTATTCTATAAATTATACCTAGTTGTTATAAAGCATCTCACTCTTGGCTAATTTGGAAAACGAATCGTCCTAAGGCCAAGTTGCGTCTTAGGATAAGAAGTGGAAGAGCATAAGTGTCTAGGCTCTTTTAGCGCTAATATATAACACGACTTCCTTAATATACTTGGCGAAATTCAAACACTTAGAAAATGGAAGGAGGTATAAATCCTTATAGATAGCGGAGCTACTAGTATAGGCTTTATTAATATAAACTACACGAAAACCTAACGCCTAAATTTAAAGAAACTTAATAAGCCCTAAGGCCTATAAGGCTTTAATAGCAAACCCTTAATATATAGCAAATTAACACACTATACTCTTATAAAAATGCGGATAGGCAAACACCTTGAATATATTTCTCTATTTGTAACACCCCTAAAGCAATATAAGATGATACTTAAACATAGATAGCTAAAATGATATAACCCTTTAATTAGCTGGGTTAAAGAAACACTAAAGTTTTGTACAATCTACTGCTAAAGTTATTGCTTAAAAACCCATTTGCTCTATAAACATGTACACAACTATTTAAATTTAAAATGATATAAATTACCCTTGCCACAAACCTTAAACTAATATAATAAAGCTATGACTACCGATTGCAGTAAAGAATGTAAAGATGTTACGTTAAAACCTCTTAAAATTTGTATAATATAGGCCGCATCCTTTATCTTGTTAGCAAAAAGACGAGATTATAAAATCTTTGCTATGACTATAGAAGACATTAAGAAAGCACTAGAACCAAAATAGTATATTAATCCTTGACCTTTTGTACCTAAAGAATACCATAATCTAATTGACAAGTTTAAAAAACAATTTGCAGACCAACTAGCCCCGTACTAAGATAAGCACGATTTTAAGATAGAACTTAAGCTTGGTATAAAACTAAAGTTCGGTCCGCTATACAGTATGTTATAAGAAGAACTGCTTGTAATGCAATAATACTTTAATAAGTATCTAGAAAAAGGATTTATTCGCCCTAGTTAATCTCTATTTACCTTACCTATACTATTCGTTAAAAAGCCAGGAGGAGGCTTAAGATTTTATATTAATTATTAAGCTTTAAACGCAATTACGATTTAAAACCAATATCCGATTCCCCTAATTTAAGAAACGCTTAACTATTTGGCGAAGGCACGGTACTTTATAAAGCTTAATATAGTTACTACCTTTAATAAAATCCGTATATATAAAGGAGATAAGAAGTATACAGCTTTTTGTATATAATAGGGACTCTTTAAATACCTAGTAATGCCATTTAGCGTAAAAAACGGTTCCAGTATATTTTAGCAATATATTAATAATACGCTTCGTGAATTCCTTGATGTATTTATTACTGCGTATATTAATAATATCTTAATCTACTCGTCCTCGCTTTCTAAACATTAGAAATATATTAGAATGGTTCTTAAACGCCTACAAGATGCGGGCTTATAATGCAATATTAAGAAATACAAGTTCTACGCGTCTAAGGTTATATACTTAGGCTTAATTATATCCTATAACGGAATTAAAATGGACCCTAAGAAAGTCGCCGCGATTATAAACTAGGGAAGCCCTAGCAATATATAAGACATTTAAGGATTTCTAGGATTTGCAAACTTCTATTGTTAATTTATTAACCACTTTTTAGAAATTGCCTAGCCATTAGTAAACCTAATAAGAAAGAATATAAAATTTAAATGGACTACTAAATGCGAACAAGCTTTTAACGACCTAAAATATTGTTTTATAACTGCTCTAATTCTTGCCTACTTTGACCCTAACCTTAAATGCATTGTTGAAATAGATTCGTCTAATTATGCACTAGGAGGAGTGTTATTGCAATATAATAAGAACGGCGAGCTATGTCCAGTAGCCTTTCTCTCTCAAAAACTCGCCCCTACTGAATTGAACTATGAGATATATAATAAGGAACTGCTTATAATTGTTAGATGCTTTAAACAATGGTGTTCTAAGCTTAAAGGATTGTTGTTCCTAATACGCGTATTAATGGACTATAAGAACCTACAGTACTTTATAACTATAAAACAATTAACGTAGTGCCAAATTCGTTGGGCCGAATACCTCTTATAATTCGACTTTAAGATTATATACTGACTAGGCAAACTTAATTAGAAGCCTAATATATTAATATAATAATTATAGGACCTACCTACGAACGCTTTAGATAAACGGATTACAAATTAATTATAGATCTTACTACCCCCTAAACGTTTTAAAAAGCTATATCCTATATTCCTAGATATGGAACTTAATAGAAATAAATTAGAAGTTAATAAATGGGAAATGGAAATTAATAAGCTAATGGAATATAAATATAAGAATAACGCATGGATAATAGATGTAATAAAAGCAATTTAAATAGGAAAACAATAGTATAAGGACATTATACTCGCTAAATGCGAAATTTAAAACAATTAATTGTACTATTAATAGAAGATGGTAGTTCCAAATTCCAAACCTTTATAATTTAAGATACTTAATTTTATACACAACTCCCCTATAGTAGGGCATTCTGGCTATACAAAGACCTATAAGATTGTTTAACGAGCATACTACTAGCCTATAATGTATAACTATATATAAAAATACGTTCGAGTATATAGGATATGCGTACGTGGAAAGACCTCTTATATAAAGAAGTAAGGAGTACTTTGACTGCTACCAATTCCAATATAAAAATAGCGCGACATCTTAATTAACTTTATAGTCGACTTGCCTAGCAGTAATGGGTTTATGAATATTATAGTAGTTATTAACCGCCTTATAAAAATGCGATATATAATTCCCATAGACTCAATTAATACGATATTAGTAGCCAAATGTTTTATTAAGCATGTCTTTAAGCTACACAGACTTCCTAACTTGATAATATCTAACTGTAGAAGCCAGTTTGTTTTAGACTTCTGGTAAGCTCTATATAAACGATTAAGTATTTAAACACGACTTTTAACTGCGTTTTATCTAAAGATAGATAGTTAAACTGAAATTATAAACGCGATTATAGAACAATACCTATAAATATACTGCTCCTACCTGCAAGACGACTGGGAAAAATGGCTGCCTTTAGCTGAGTTTACTGTAAATAATATGATAAACGTATTAACAGGCATAACGCTGTTCTACGCAACCTATAGACAAAACCCTTAACTTGGATTTGAACCATAACCTGAAATTAACATAATAGGACCTACGATTAAACGGATCTAGTTAATTAACGCGCATAACTTCGCTAATTAAATGAAGTAGTTAACGGAACTGTTATAAAGTGAATTAATGTACGCTTAAATAGTATAGGAATGGTATGCAAATAAAGGACGAGCTCCCGTATAGGACTTTAAGGAAGGTAATATGGCTTACCTAAATACACAAAATATACGGACTTAACGGCCCTTAAAGAAACTTAATTAGAAGTTTATGGGGCTGTACCAAATTAAGAAGAAACTAAGCCTATACGCCTATAAGCTTAAACTGCTAACTGAGATAAAAATACACCTAATGTTTTACGTAAGCTTATTGCAACCTTTAAAAGATAATCCTATAACTTATAAAGTACCACCGCCACCTTCTGTAATTGTTAATAATAGTAACAGTTCTTACTTTATTGACTTAATTAATAATATGCGATAGAAACTATAATCCAAACAATTTAAACTTTTTATTAAGTGGGAAGGATATAAAACATAAACCTAGGAAACCTATAATTAGATTAAGGCCAACACGCCTTCCCTAGTAAAAGAATTCCATAAGGACCATCCTTCGCGGCCTGCTCTGGCTGGATAGACATAATATAAAGGCAAACGACTGCCACCCAACACGAATACACGAAACTCGAATTTGAAAAGAACTTGAAATAAGTTACGACGTTTGTGACGCGATTATGTAACATGTAAGATATTAAGGAACTTTAACCGGTGGTCGAAGTTATCTAATTGGTTAGATCTGCCTTGCTAAGACCGCCACCTGACGCGAAAATACGACACGCGATAAAAAAAAAAAATTATAAATTCTTAACCAAATTGAATTATTTTAAACCTTTGGCTAAAGGGGGGGTATTGTAACGGGACTAGCCTAGTTATAGTAGGAATGTCTTGGTAAAACACTTGACAAGATAAACTTGACGCTTTGACCAAATTCTGCTAAATTCTGCCAGCTTAATTGACTTCTGCTAAGTTCTGCCAAATCAATTGAATTCTACTGAAGTCCGTCCGCGTGTATATATGCGCACATATCGACCAAGACCCCTGACTATTTAATTATAAGATTCTCTGGTTATTCCCTTCTCTTTTTTACGCAACGTCTTATTCTCTTGAAAAGCTATATACCCTTAGATTTAGATAGAATTTATATTGTTCCTTCGAATCTTCCCTAAAGCCTCTTCGCGCCCTTACACGCTTCAATTCTTGCCTACTTTAACCCTGACCTTAAATGTGTCGTCAAAACAGACTCGTCTAATTATGCCCTAGGGGGAGTATTATCGCAATATAATAAGGACGGTAAGCTATGTCTAGTAGCCTTTCTCTTTTAAAAGCTCGCCCCTGCCAAATTAAACTATAAGATATATAATAAGGAACTACTTATAATTATTAGATACTTTAAACAATGGCGTCTAAAACTTAAAGGATTATTGTTTCTAATACGCGTGTTAACGGACTATAAAAACCTGTAGTACTTTATAACTATAAAGCAGTTAACACAGCGCCAAATTTATTAGGCCGAATACCTCTTATAATTTAACTTTAAGATTATGTACTAACTAGGCAAACTCAATCAGAAGCCTAATACATTAATATAATAATTACAAGATTTACCTATAAATGCCTTAAACAAACGGATTATAAATTAATTACGGATCTTATTGCCCCCTAAATACTTTAAGAAACTACGTCCTATATTCCTAGATATAGAACTCAACAGAAACAAATTAGAAATTAATAAATAGGAAATAGAAATTAATAAGCTAATAGAATATAAATACAAGAATAACGCATAGATAGCAGATATAATAAAAGCAATTCAAACAGGAAAACAATAGTATAAAGATATTACACTTGCTAAATGCGAAATTTATAACAATTAACTATACTATTAATAGAAGATGGTAGTTCCGAATTCCAAACCCTTATAATTTAAGATACTTAAATTTATACATAATTCCCCTATAGTAGGACATCCTGGCCGTGTGAAGACTTATAAGATTATTTAACAAGCATACTACTAGCCTACGATGCATGACTATATACGAAAATACGTTTAAGCCTGCAGAACGTGCGTGCGTGGGAAGACCTCTTACATAAAGAAGCAAGGAGTACTTTAACTATTGCCAATTCTAATATAAAGATGGCGAGATATCTTAATTGACTTTATAGTTAACTTGCCTAACAGTAACGGGTTTACGAATATTATAGTAGTTGTTAACCGTTTTATAAAAATGCGATATATAATTCCTATGGACTTAATTAATACAATATTAGTAGCTAAATGTTTTGTTAAGCATATCTTTAAGCTACATAGACTTCCTAATTTAATAATATCCAACTATAAAGGCTAGTTCGTTTTAGACTTCTAGCAAGCTCTATATAAACAATTAAGTATTTAAATATAACTCTTAACTGCATTTTATCTAGAGATAGATAGTCAAACCAAAATTGCGAACGTGATTATAGAACAATACCTATAAATATACTACTCCTACCTACAAGATAACTGGGAAAAATGGCTGCCTTTAGCTGAGTTTACTGCGAACAATATAATAAACGTATTAATAGGCATAACGCCGTTCTACACGACCTACGGATAAGACCCCTAACTTGGATTTGAACTATAACCCAAAATCAATATAATAAAACCCACAATTAAACGGATTCAGTTAATTAACGCGCACAACTTCGCTAATTAAATAAAGCAGTTAACGGAACTATTACAAAGTGAATTAATATATACTTAAACGGTATAGGAATAGTATGCGAATAAAGAACGAGCCCCTGTATGGGACTTTAAGGAAGGTAATATGGTTTACCTAAATATATAAAACCTAAAGACTTAATGGCCCTTAAAGAAACTTAATTGGAAGTTTATAGGCCTATACTAAATTAAGAAGAAATTAAGCCCGTATACTTATAAGCTTAAACTGCCAACTAAGATAAAAATATATCCGACGTTTTACATAAGCTTGCTATAACCCTTAAAAGACGAACCTATAACTCGCGAAGTGCCGCTGCCACCTCCTATAATTGTTAACAACGGTAACGGTTCTTACTTTATTAACTTAATTAATGATATACAATAGAAAATATAATCTAAACAATTTAAACTTCTTGTTAAGTGGGAAGGATATAAAACACGAACCTAGGAGCTCTATAAGTAAGTTAAGACCGATGCGCCTTCCCTAGTAAAAGAATTCTATAAGGACCATCCTTCGCGGCCTACTTTAGCTGGATGGATATAATATAAAGGTAAACAACTACCACCTAACATAAATACACAAAACACGATAGTAGGAAACTTAAAATTAAAAAGAGCTTAAAGAATACCACAACGCTTATAACACGGTTATATAACGCGCAAGATATTAAGGAACTTTAACTAGCAGTTAAAGTTGTCTAATTAGTTAGATTTGCCTTGCCAAGACCTACTATAAAGATGTTAGTTCGGCTTACCGCCTTTACTAAACTAATAGCAATTTTCTATCCTAGGGATAGAAAATCCTAATTAGTCCGTTTAATAATTAGAACTGGTAAAACTCTATATTACCACCTAACGTAAAATACGACATAATAAAATTGTATTATTTTGGACCTTTGGCCAAAGGGGGGGTACTGTAACAGGACTAGCCTAGTTATAGTAGGAATATCTTAGTAAAACACTTAATAGATAAAACTTAAAGCTTTAACCAAATTCTGCCAAATTCTGCTAGCTTAATTGACTTCTGCTAAGTTCTGCTAGATTAATCGAATACTACCGAAGTCCGTCCGCGTGCGTATGTGCGCACGCATCGACCAAGACCCCTAAACTGTTTAATTGCAAGATTCTCTCGTTATTCCTTTCTCTTCTTTACGCAATGTCTTGTTCCTAGCAAGAGCTATATACCCTTAGATTTAGATAGAATTTATATTATTCCTTCGAATCTTTCCCAAAGCCTCTTCGCGCCCTTACAGAGATTTATATAGAGCTTTGTACAGAGCTTCGTGCAGAGCTTCGTGTAGAGCTTTGTGCAGAGCTTTATGCAGAGCTTTATATAGAGCTTTGTATAGAGCTTTATACAAAGCTTTATACAGAGCTTCGTGCAGAGCTTTGTATAGAGCTTTGTATAGAGCCTTATATAGAGCCTTATATAAAGCTTTATACGGAGCCTTATATTGGGCTTTATATAAATATATAAGTGCGTAGATATATAGGTATATAGACGTATATATTTATACTAGCAATTAATTAAAAAGTTTATAAAGATAATTATATAGGAAATTATATAAATAACTAATTAATTAATTATAATAGCTTATAGGCTAAGGAGTCCTCTAGATAGTATATAAGATCTAATAGAAGGTTACCTATAGATATACCCCCTTCTAACCCCTTAGGGGCTAGATACTCTTACCTAGCTAAAGGTAGCCTATAGGCGAATTACTAAACCCTCCTACCTACTCCCCCCTAGATCTTCTAAAGATACCTTAGAAGTATAGTATATAAGGTAGACTTATTATAAAGGTATATAGGCTAGGCAAAGGCAGAGCGCATAAGACTAGCTAAAAGGATATACTTTGGTTTTTCCCCTACTAGGGTTTTTTTCCTATATATAGAAGGTAGAAGCCTATATAGATCTAAAAGAGGGACCGAATTAGGCAATAAATAGAATTAATAATATTAATTAATTAATTATATAGATATTTATAGAGCTATTTATAGAGCTATTTATATAAATATATAGATAGCTTTTTTTGTATATTAATACTATATATTAGTAAAGCTTTAAGCTTAAGCATATAATTACCTATTTAAGCTAAAATTAAAGATTTATAGAGAGCTAGCCAGTAAGGCGCTAGTAGTAGGCGAGCTAATAGTAGGGTATAGTAGTATTTAGTAGGTAGCGTGCCTTAATTCTATTATAGGTATAGCTAATATATATTTTATAAGTATATTTATACTAATAGTATTATAAAATAATAAGCTCTATACTATAGCTATAGATAAAACCTTAAAAGATAAATAAGTAACTAGTAATATACTAGGCATAGCTATATATAATAATACCTCCCTTCTAATAGTAACTATCCTTAGGCATAATACCTTATTCCTTAGGCTTAAAAGCGCAGATTAGGCAAAGCTATAGTATAGTGCTTAAAAAGGCCGCCTTATACTTTAGTTATATTAGTATATATTATACTAATAGGTTACTAGCAGATTATAGACCCTAGTTATAAGACCCTAGTTATAAGGACCCTAGTTATAGAGGATAGACCTAATATATTAACTAGTAAAGGCTATCCCTAATTTAGCTATATAAAATTAAGAATTAGATCTATAGGGCCTTAGGTATCTTACTAATTGCTATTATAAAATAATAAGTTTTATACTATAGCTATAGATAAAACCCTAAAATGTAAGTAACTAGTAAAATACTAGTTATAGCTATATAGAATAATATATATAAGTAAGGTAACTCTATTACCTAATAAGTATACTATATTATAGCTATATATACTTATTATATAATAGAGTTACCTTATATTTATATATTATTCTATATAGCTATACCCAGTATATTACTAGTTACTTACTTGCCTTTTAAAGGTTTATCTATAGCTATAGTATAGAGCTTATTATTTTATAATACTATTAGTATAAATATAATGCAATTGCCTACTAATAGACCCTTTAAAACTAGCTAAATAGAGCTTCTATAAGCTCTAAAAGACTATAAAAACCCTTTCTATTAATACTATATACCCTAATTTGGTATTAGTAGAGGTATATATAGTATTTTCTAGTATATAGCCCCTAAAACCAGACTATAATAAATAAATAGGCCTTTAACCCTAACAACCCTAATTAAACAGCACGCCCTTTAGAAACGCATTCTATAAACTATATAAGCTACAGAATAAATCTAGTAGGTACTATAGAAGCAATCTCTTATATAGATAAGAAGTATACTACTATAATTATAACCCTTTAAATAGCCTTTACTATATTAGCGGAGCTTATCTAGACCTAAAAAACCTAAGAATAATACGCCTAAGATATAAAGGTAATTTAAATATATATTAGCGCCTTTTAGAGGGCTATAATAATAGCTAGAAAGCTAGCTAGGATAAAAAGAGGAGGCTAAAAAATACTTTAAAGGGAGGAGGATAAATACTATAGGTATAGTAGAATATAGTAGAATATAGTAGGTAACGCGCCTTAGTACTATTGTGGGAGGGTACGGTGTCTCTCCAATGGGAAGTCACGGTACTGTCTGTCAGTCTGTCGGTCGGTCGGTCGGTCGGTCGGTCGTAATCAATCAGTAGAAAGCAGTCAGTAAGAAAAAAAGAAAAGAATGTATTTACTGTAACTGGTAGGGTCGTGATGATATGTAAGAGGGAGGAAAGCCAAAGGCTCTATAAATATAGGAAAATGTCAAGACAGTAGGCGACGTCCAATCTACACCACTATATACCTCCCCCGCCAAGAACGTTGTCCCCTAACGTTCTATACCATAGAAGAATAGCTAAACGAAAGTATAGTAAAAGCAGAATAGAACAAAGGAAAGCATATCCCTAAAAGAACGTAGGTAACCTTATCTAGCATCATGGGACAGAAGCGTAATTCTACAGCCGTCTGCAGATATCCTTCCGTGGTCCATATCTCAGATCTTATCTTCCTACTGGTAGTAACTAGGACAGCAGTAAACTAGAAGCAATAACAGTAGCAGTAATAGCAGTAACAGCAGTAACAGTAACGGTAGTAGTAATAGTAAAATAGCAGATAGTCAGCGTGGTAAAATATGACAGTTGGCGGTAGAATACTCAGTAGAAGAACTTGGTAACAGTTATTAAGCAGTAGGACATCCGGCAACAGAACTTTTAATAGCAGAAATCTTAGTAGCAGCAGACGGTTGATGGCAGTCGGTTGGTAGCAGTTAGTTAATATAAGCAGAACAGCGGAACGGAACGGTCGGCAGGAACAGTAGTCAGAATAGTTAGAATAGCTGCAGTAACAGCATCAGTAGCAACAGAACGGTCAATAGTATTTGGTTAGTAGCGGTTGGTCAGTAGTAGCTAGTCGGAACGGCAGCGGCGGGGCAATTAAAAAGGTAGAGTATGGCGGTCGGGAGAGCAACAGTAGAACAGTCAAAGCAGCATTAGGCCTAGAACAGGTCGGTCAGAACAGTATCTAGCAGATCTCGCAGCGGTACAGATCCGGCATAGTAAGATAGAACAGCAGAGACGGAACAGTCAGTCAAGACAGTAGGGACAAAATAGCTAAACGGAATAGTGGTAGTAGCGGCGGTGGCGGCAGGGCAGTCGACCAAGGTAGCAGAGACTCTAGCTTGGTTTGATCATTCAGTTAGTAACATTAAGACTCTGCACCTAGCTCCGCGTCTGGCTGTGCATCTAGCTATGCATCAGTAGCTCTGTATTGCATATTCTGCGTCCATATCTGCGTGCGTCTTTATATACCTGCCCTGACTGTTGGCCGAAGACTGTCTAACTGGTCAGCGACGACGTGCTGCAACTAATCGTTCGGTCGTTCAATTAAGGTAGAAAGTTGGTCCGGTTAAAGGCTCTGATTGTTCTAATCTGAATGCAAGGACGGCGTTTAACTGATTAAGACTTGATGAGGCCCTAGCTTGACTTAAGGTGTCTTCCGCTGCATGTACAACTGAGGCTTTACATCCGTAGACAACTGATCAACACTTCTGTGTAGACGTGCGATCGGTTAAGGCTCCGCATCTACCGTTCGATCAAGGCTTCGCATATACAGGTGTCCGGTTAAGCTGCCGTACTATTGTCCAATCAAGGCTCTGCACCTGTATGCTCCATATCCGTAGACTCCGTGTACGACCCTGTGTACGACTCCGTGTGAGACTCCATATCTATGTCTGTAGGAAAGATTGTTCTGGTTAAAGAGGCTCCAAGACGTTGATTGGCCATGTTTCTGACGTTCTGCGGTCGTATACTGATTTCCTCGTTAGGCCTAGTGTCTGTCTGTCTGCCATTGTAGAATCTTTAACTGCTGATTAAAAACGTCTGACGGCGACGGTAACTGATTCGATTTGACCGTGACAACGTATGATTGACTGACGTTCAAATAGGGCATTAGGTCGGCCCGACTGAAAGCTCTGGTTGATCCAACTTAACTGCAGAGGCGGCGTCCAACTGATCAAGATTTGACTGAGGCTCTGGCTTGACTCAAGGCGTCTTCTGCTGTACGTACGACCTGGGCTCTGCACCCGTCTCGTATGCTCAATTAGGGCTTCGAATCTGTCAACGTTCAACTAAGGCTCTGCATCTATAGGCTCTATATCCGCAGACAGTCGATTAAGACTCTGGCTGTGCAGTCGTTCGGTCAAAGTTCTGCATCCGTAGTCGATTGAGACCCTTAGTGTTTACCAGACATCCAATCCAGAGACCTGTCTTAAGACTTCCTTCCTCGTGAGCACAAACAGCAGTTTCCAGTAGACTATTTTCGCGGGCTAGGTGCTTTTCTAGGACGCCTTTAATAGCTGCTTTCTTCCCTTTCTAGACCGCTTTTGCTCTCGGCTTCTTCGGCGCATCCTTAGGCTTTTGCGGCTGCTTCTTTCCCCCCGCTGCTGGCAGTACGCTTGCGTATCCTTAATCTTCTTCCGGCTTAAGAGCCTTCTTAGGATTGTCTTCTGCTTTTAGTCTCTTTGTCATTGTCCTGCTGGTTCTACGCTTTGCCTAAGTTGTCCTCGACATCTTCAAGGTCATCCGGTGGCAGCTTCTCGGCTGTTATGACTACCTCCGTCGCAGATCCCTTGCCCTTGTGTCCATAATGCAGTCCTTTTATCAAGACGATCTCTGAGCAGAAGTGCTGGCTCCTGTACGTCTAATTCCTGTTCTCCTTGTAATCCTTGACATGGTCCTTTAGTAGCCTAGCTAGATACGGCCTGGTTCTGTCTTCAGTCGTATGAGGATGGCTTAGGGTTAACATAGTCAGCTGTACCCTACGTACGGTCTCTTGCAGAGCATCTTTGTCAGTGTCTCTTTATATACTGCTTTACTGTTTCCACGGTACTTGTTTTCTAATCTGCTGCTATCCTTGTATAGATCCCTTCCTTACCGCGGTGTCCGTTCTTGTTGTGCAGCTGGCGCAGTACTGAATTCAGATGGCGGTGACAGTCGTGCTGCGATCAATCGTCGTTTGAATAAGGAACAAGGTCGGCCCGGTTGAAGGCTCTAATTTAACAACATTTAACTGACTTGATTTAGTAACAGTGACGTGCTGGTATCAAGGCTCTGGCTTAATTTGGTTCTTCAACTGACTATAGCTTCCGTATAGTCGTTTAGTCAAGGTTCTGCGTACAGCTCTGCATCTAGCTCTGCATCGTACAATTGGCTCTATATCTATGCAATCAATTAAGGCTCCTAATGCTGTTCTCATCATATAGCTGGTGCATCATTAAGTTCTAGGGGCGGTGTAGAGTTCTGCCGGCTCTATTGCTAAATAAACCAATTAGGATTTTCCGTCCCCGGGATGGAAAATCGCTATTAGCTCATCAACAGGCGGTGAGCTGAACTGACATCTCTGCAGTAGGTCGTCGCGACTGACGCGTCACAACCAAGAAAGTAAGTATGAAAGGAGCTTTAGGAAATACTGTAACTAAGCAGACAAATAGAAATCTTTTATACGGCCGTCACCTGCGTCCCCTCCCCCACCTCAGAACTTAACTGTCCCCTAGTTAAACATCCTACACCTATTGCGGAGCCTATTGCGGAGCCTATAGGTTAATAGCTGACCTGGTTAAGCGTCCGTCTTTATAACCGTCTCCAAGGATCGGACGGTTTATTCTTCTTCCTGGCTTCAGCTGTCTTATCCGCAGGCCGTGGCCTAATCTAAATGCAATCTCCTAGTCGTACATTCTTCTCCTGTGGCGGTGCCTGCTGCTTAACAGTTGTCCTGGTTATACGGCTGTCTCTAGGGGTCGGGCGAGTCTGCGGACGTTGCTGGCTGGGTGTTACTACTGAGTCCGTGGGCCGTATTTGATAGTAGTCCTCCCAGTTCGTACGTCTTTCGTCACTGTTCTTCAGCACTACTCCGTTATAGAAAGCAGTAAAATCCGTTCATCCTATAGGGGCCTATTACTGCGTCTGTTCTTCCTTTAGCCTACCTAGGTCTATTCCTTAGTACGTACGGAGCCAGTTCTTGATGCCCTTCAATCGTCCTTCATTGCCGAGCCACGGTAGTACTGGTCTAGGTCGACCGCGTGTCCCAGCTACTAGTCTTCCTTTATTAGACAGATGCACAAATCCTTACTGAATAAGATCCTTTAGCCCTTGGCATTTATGCTCAGTGAAACGGTAACTTCCTCCGCATCCAAAACAGGTCTGCTGGCCTTGTCTTCGCGTGCCTTACTAACCCCATACGTCCCGCTATGGTCATCCAAAGGCGGTAGAATCCCGCGGATATTGGGGATCTTGTGGATATTAGGAGTCCTGCGGATATCGAGAATCTGGCGGAGGCTAATAGTTTTATGGAGATCAACAGTCTTACGAAACAAAGGGAGCTTGGGTGCTGTTCTGCCAGTCTTCATATCCTGGTACTAAGCTGTATCCTTGTGCCGGGCTTTAAACTACAGCCTAATTCAATAGCATCGCGTGCTTCCTTGGGTCCAGAAGTCTTCCTTCCCTTTAGCGGTCGAGCTCATTCCTTTACTGCCGTAGCTCTTGTATAAGCTGGACATTTAGGACATCTTCCTCCAGAAGAACAGCCATTCGCTTAACATTCTCTGCAGCCATTATTCTTAACTCTACGGCCTCCTTCAGTCTTTCAAATATAAGGGTACTAGGCTCATCTGCTACGGCTCCTGTCTTTTCTATTGCGTGCCTGTGGTATTTAATAGGGAGTCCTTGCATAAACCACCACCCCTTCTCTTGCTTAGTAAGGTTTCCTACGGCTACTGCTTTAGCTGAGATGGTAGTAAAGTCCTGCATATAGTGACGCAAGTCGCCTAGTTGTTCCGCAGACATTTGAACAAAAGCTTCTACAAAGTCTCTTGTCTCCATGCATCGGTAGTAGTCCTTAGTTTAATATTCGGTCCTAAGCTTCCTTACAAGCTCCGTCTAGTTACCATTTATAAACTTAGGCAGGCTTCGGATCCACATCCCTATCCAGTAATCACAGTACTTAGGAAGGCCTTGGTGCTTCTCCTTACTCGTTACACAATGTCGGGTGCATAGCCGTTTGTACTATTTAATAAACTGCAACACGTTCTGTCCCATAAAACAAGGAGTTCCCACAGTTCCTGGGGCTGGCATAGGCTAGACCATAACGTAGACCTTGTCTTAAGCCGTCAACTGCTGGTTATGAGGTAATGCATCCTTAGGAGCTTGCAGGTGATCCTTACAGCTCTTACCCTTCGTCTGCTAGGGGTCATCGGTCCTAGGTATCACAGGTGAACGCTGCGGTAGGTTTGCTTGCATGGCCATAGTCTTAACAGAGGACGTCCCAGATAACTGTCCTGGCGGGGCCTTAACGGGTGCACGCTGCGGTAGGTCTGCTTGTACGGCCATGTCCCTAACAGAAGGCACCTGCTTCTTAACGCCTGAGGGGGGGTCTTCCTAGGAGAGCACGGAATCTTCATCTTCTACCACTGCCGGGTCTCGATACGTCCATCTGTTTTAGCCTGCTGTCATTCCGTGCGGTAGGTCCTTACGGAGTGCCTCTAGGGCCACTGCTGACATAATCCAGGAGGACAAAGCTAAGCCAGAATTGTCAGATAATCTGTATTCTCTAAAGGCGTGGGTCACGTGCACGAGTCACGTGCACGAAGACACGTCACTGAAGACACGTCAGATCAAGGTCAAAAAGACACGATCATCAAGATCATCAATCAATCAACCCATTTTATTAATGAACTTATCTATTTGAACTTCGTGACAGTTATGAGCCCGGTCCGCCGACTCAAGAAGCTATCCAGCCATTACTTAGTCATTTAAAGAAATTCTACCTTATCGTCAGACTCTAACACCTCATCGTCAAGACGCAGACTCTGACAGAAATCCTACCTTAATCGTCACAGGACGAGATTCCACGAGATTCCACGAGATTCCACGAGATTCTCCAGAATTCTACCTTATTATTAAAGGACGACCCTGATGACAAGGACGATCCTAACGACAAAATACCATCTCAATTCCCCATCTGCCTATTAGTTAAAATGACTCCACCGACATTGAGTTCGTCTACTACGATCATCCTTAATAAGCCAGAAGACTGGGAGTAATGGATCTGGTAACTATAAGCCCTTGTAGATCAGCAAATTTAGGCCCACGTTAACCTAGCCACAGAAGCACCTTAAGAAGGTCTACTTGAAAAACCACCTCTTCCAAAAGTTACAGATTTTAACGAGAATGCAACCATATATGCACAGCTCTCGACGAATTAACAGAGAGCGTACGAGAACAGCAGACGATACTATAACTAAGACATAAAGTACTTCCTAAAACAGGAAGAGCATCTCTAACAGATCTGCACCTAGATCACGTCTACAGTATCAATTTAGAAGAAGCTACTGCTCAACCCTTCTCTTATAGTTAAGGAATAGCTGATTCGGTTAAAAGAAGACACTAAGCCCTTAAAGAACTTTATAATAAGGAAGGTACAACTACAGTATATAGAATCACTTAAGGGACTTAAGTAGGTAAAAATTACCCAGTGGCTTAACCAATAGGAGCATGTAATAAAGATGGTAGAGAAGTATGGTCTTCCGTAGATAACCAATGGGATCTGGCTAATAGACCTTATGAATATAATACGACCTATAAGCGAAACCTATTTTGTTATGTATACTAAGTAAGCAAATAATATTAAAAAGGCTCACTTATCAGAATACCGTAAAGTAGTAATGGAGCTATGGGAAGCATTCGCAAACCTCTTAAAAGTCATACTATCCTCAACTACCAGAGGGAGTGTATTTAACGTAGACTTTGTAGGAGAGCCTAAAGAGGGTATCTCTATTGCTGCTAAAGTCTAAAAGGGAAGAGGGAATAGCTCATCTTGTAGTTAAAAAAGGGTAGGGACAAATTTAACTAAAGAGACATCTTCTAAGAAGTTAAAGATCCTAAAATGCCTAGCATGCGATATAAGGGGACATACCCTTCCTAACTGTTGGTATTTATTTAAGTGTAAAAGGCCTAAAGGATTCAATGCTGAGGGTACACGTATAAAAAAGGTGCGTAAAAAGGTAGAGCATAATAAGGATCTAGCTGCCCAAGTGGAACAACTTAAGCAATTAGAAGATAAAGCTTAACAATAATAGAATAAGAGTAAGAAGATAGTTAAGATTAAGAGAGAAGCTAATATAATATTCCTAGAATTATATCACACCGGTTAACTCCATCCACTAAAGCTATTAACTATTCTTAACTTAGGAACCACTCTCTATATCTTTAATAACCTCTCTCGTTTTTATAATTTTAGGAAAGCTCTAAGATACAAATATATCATCGCCGGCAGCTTAGAAGTGCCTATACTAGGCTACAGCGATGTTACTATCTAAGTTATAAAACCAGATAAGAGCAAGGGAATCCTACGTCTTAAGGACGTTGCCTTTTATACGGACTTTAATACAAATCTAGTGTTGTTCCGTCTACTTTAAAAGTAAGGGTACTACTAGGATAATAAAGGAAATAATAATCTTCTAGTTTAGAAGGATGATATAATCCTATATTAAATAGAAGAATGTTACGGATAATAGACTATTAAATACGTCCAACTAGGAAGTTTATTAGCGTTTAATATAACCTAACTGCTACGCCGCCAACGGAAGCGCAGAGTATCGTTAAGAGACGTTTATTTAGACTTAAAAGGTGATGTATATCTATAGTATTTGCGTCTAGGTCATCTAGGACCTATAAGCCTTTATTATCTAGGTCTTAATGCCTTAGGAGTTAAGCTTTAAGGCCCTAAGATAATAGAATGTTAACACTATAGTCTTACTAAAATTAAGTGTTAGGTCTTAAGAAGGTTCTTAAAATAGAAAATTAATAAACCCTATCTTAACCTCTATATTAACTGGACTGACCTTAAGGAAGCGCATGCTAGATTTGTATAAGTTATGCTTATCCATAATACCTTCTCAGGAAGATCCTTTCTGTATTTTATAATAACGCATAGCAAGGAGAAGGAGACACTATAAGTGCTTAAAGATTTTATCTAATGGATTCGTCTAAGGTATAACCTTAAGGTTAATACTATTAGATTAGACAATAAGCTAGGGAAAAGAAGAACCCTTAAATGGCTATAGACGCAAGGAATTACATTTAAGCCTTTAGCGCTATATACTTAAGCTTAGAACAGTACCGCCAAACACTTAGGGGGTGTAATTATTAAGAGAGTATAAGTAATAAGAATTACTACCAATCTACCACACAACCTATAGAATAAGATAGTTAACTATATAGTCTACCTTTAAAATCAAACGCCACGGGAAAGCAATGGTTGGAAATTACTATATAAGAGGTTCTATGCCTTTCTAGCCAATAGGTTAAGAAAGCCGCAACTAGCGCACCTAAAAGCCTACAGCTGTAGGGCGTACGCGATGACGTCAAATGCCTAGCTAAAGAAGAAAAGGCTAAATAAGCTAGATCCGCAAGCCCACATTAGCTACCTTATTAGCTATAACTCTACCAATATCTACAGGATCTAGATCCTATATAAAGGTATTATTATCTTTATTAGGGATATCATCTTTAATAAAAAGACGTTCTTTAATAGCAAGCAAACGGACATCTTAAAGGACCTATACACTAAATTAGATACGCTGATTAAGAAGATTTAACTCCCTAATACCCTAACTAAGAATAAGGTCCTTCTAGAAGATAATAAAGAAATATTTAAACCGTTAATTTAAGAGGAAGACGACAATAACGTTAATAAGCCAGTTTGAACCTTTAATAAGTTAGCAGATCTTAAGCTTGCAAGAGCTCTTAAAGATGCGTACTATACACCACCTCCAATAAAAGAAGACGAAGAATCTCTATATGCCTTTTACATTGAGTATCCTATAAAGTCAGATATACAAGGTACTGATTAAGACGTCGCTTATTAAGTAGGAGATATGTTTAACACTTAGGGAGTATCTAACAACTTAATTAAAGACTTATTTAAGGAAGCCAGTAATAATAGGTTTAAAGACTTTGTTATTAAAAGGATCACATTAGCCTATTACGGCACCTTCTTAGCAGGAAGGAAGTTTAACCTTAATAGTTGACTTAATAATAGCAAGCTGAAATTAGGCAGAACACGCGATATTAGATTATATAGGAAGAACCTATCTCTGCCACCTTAGTTAATCTAGGACCTTAATACGCATCCTCTTTAAGATTAGTTCCAAAAGGCTTAATAAGCCTATCTCTAATCTTATTATCAAATAAGGTCGTTTTAAGAAATAGATAAGAAGTACGCAAAGGGACAGTAGGTCCTTAGCTTAATATAGGTGTTTATCTACAAGATGGACAAGCACGGATTTCTCCAGAAATATAAGGCACGCTTAATAGTCTACGGAAATTAATAGGCCCTAGGAGACCTACCTATAAGAGCTACTATATTAGCTAGTACAACCTTCTAAACCCTTATAGCGATCACCGCAAAATTTAACCTAGAGATAACACAGATAGATGCAGTTAATGCGTTTGTCCATTACAATCTCGATAAGGTCGTCTATATAAAGCTACCACCAGGGTTTAATAAAGGAAAGATAGACAAAGTACTACGCTTAAGAAAAGCCCTATATAGACTATAATGATCACCACTATTATAGCAGAAGAATCTCACGAGCTTATTAAACAAATTGGGTTTTAAAGAAGTACCCTAAAAGCTATGTGTTATGCTAAAAGGTAAAATAGTTATCTTCTTCTATATTAATAATATTATCTTCTGCTACCAAAAGATAAATAAGAAGAAAGCTTAAGAAGCAATTAAGGAGCTAAGTAAGGAATACTAGATAAGTACCCTTAGCGAGCTAAAATAGTTCCTAGGAATCCATATACTACGTAATTATAGCTAGAGGCTCCTGTGGCTATCCTAGGAAGCCTATATTAAGAAGATAGCTAATTAGTATAAAATAGATCTTATAGGGCGTCTTCTAGATACTTCTATAGTAGAATCTAAACTCCTTCCTACTAATTACTAATTAATCCGTCTGACGCTTCTGTCCCCTAATATAGACCTACTAGTCCGTCCTATATCCCTACTAAGAGAAGCAGCTTCTACAATGCTATATTAGAGAAAATTGGGTTTAGTACTCTATGCAGCCACTATAACGCGTCCGGATATTGCTTTTGCAGTATTATAGCTGGCAAGGTTTAATTAGAGCCTAAGTTAAAAGCATTATTAAGCGGCAGACAGAGTAATCCAGTACCTATATAGCATGAGGAGCAGAGCAATCTGCTATAGAGGAGATAAGAAATAAATAAATGGTAGAGGGAGAGACAAAGGAATACGTAACAAAGGACAAGACAATAGAAGAGACGGTAGAAGTAAAGCGCAATTATTTATCTATACCAGCGATGCATTATTCGCGGACAACTCTATTAACAGAAAGAGCTTATAAGGATATATTATAAAGCTATTTAGGGGACCAATTGCCTGGAGAGCAAACAAGTAGGGTACGGTTATAACGTTAAGCATAGAAGCTAAGTTGTTAGCCCTATTACAAACAGTAAAGGAAGCTATCTTTATTAGTAAACTGTTTAAAGTAATAATATTAAGGCTAAACGAGCCTTTAATTATTAAATGTAATAACACCTAGACACTTTAACTAATTATAGAAGATATGGTAAAGCTAATTACAAAGCTCCAATACGTTAATATCTATTAATACTAGCTACGTTAGGAATACGCAATAAGACGAGTATAATTTCAATAGACAGTAATAAAGGAGATAATTGCTAATGGACTTACAAAGGCCCTGCCTAAGTAGAGGTTTTAGAACTTCGTTAACCTAGTTAGAATAGTGGATATTAAGGAGCGGCTAAATAAGGAAAAGCAACTGGAGGACCTAAGGAAGAAGGTTAGGGCGAGAAGGAAGGATTTAGACAACATTATGGTTTAATTAACGCATTAACGGACACAAGAAGGTGGTTAGCTTTGACCTTAAAGAGCTTAAAGCTAAAGGGGGTGTGTTAGATAATCTATATTCTCTAAAGGCGTGGGTCACGTGCACGAGTCATGTGCACGAAGACACGTCACTGAAGACACGTCAGATCAAGGTCAAAAAGACACGATCATCAAGATCATCAATCAATCAACCCATTTCATCAATGAACTCATCTATTTAAACTTCGTGACAAGAATAGGAAGCTTTCAAAGGCAGATCCGATCTCGTATACTTACAACCTTGCTTAGTATTCTCTCTTTTCCTAAAGGGCAGTACTGACCTCCCTTGCCGCTAGATACCTTAGATCTCGTTTCCATCTAATTAATTACCCCTTGGCTTATCGCCTCTGCATCTTTAATAACGTTCTGGCCATGCTTATGCGCGCGCGGGTGGCGAGATATTAGGTAACTCCAACCACCGGTCAACGTCTAATAGGCTCGCTGGTTCACTTAACACCAGATTTCTAAGTATGGGCACTAAACCCAACTCCTAAGACCTCACCCTTTTACTTCTTGTTGCTACTCTTTAGCCTATGCATTAAATCTGGCTGTCCTATCTTTTTCCGGGACTGCCTAGTTCCCCTTTCTATTTAATACTACCTAGTTCTCTTCTACCGTCTCTTCTATCTAGCTGGCCGTTCTTTTGCAGCTAGCTATTCTTCTATAGCTATAGTATATTCCTACGTGTCTCCTGTGTATATAGTTGTGTATAGAGTACTAGACTTCTAATCTAAAGAGCTTGCCGTCGTCCCCATATAGAATGCCAAATAATATATGGGAGGGTACGGTGTCTCTCCAATAGGAAGTCACGGTACTGTCTGTCAGTCTATTGGTCAGTTAGTTAGTTAGTTAGTCGTAATTAATTAGTAGAAAGCAGTTAGTAAGAAAGAAAGAAAAGAATGTATTTCCTATAACTAGTAGGGTCGTAATAATATATAAGAGGGAGGAAAGCCGAAGGCTCTATAAATATAGGAAAATGCCAAGATAGTAGGCGACGTCCAATCTACACCACCACACTATTACATTAATATTTCTTTTTTAGAAAGTAAAAGAGTTAAAAAAAAAGTAGTAGTCTTACTAGGCCTATAGGCTATAGAGCTATAGATAATAATATAAACAGTAATATATATAGTATATATTAAATCCCTATACCCCCTATTTTATATCTACCTTCTTACTACTAACCTTACTACTAACCATCTATATTACTAGCCTTATAGGCCACTAGTTTATAATCTACTTAAATAATTAAAGTAACTAGAAATAGAGCCTAGGCCCTAACTATATATCTATTAAATAGACATAAGAGTATATATTAAGATAACTTTTCTATAGCGCCTTAAGAAGACACCTACTTATACTTAGTAGTTATTAGTTAGAAAAGAGGCTATATAGATTATATAATAGTAAAAGGAGAGGTCTTATCTAGCTCTAGCTATATAGTTTCCCTTTTATATATTATATAGACTTATATAGACCCACTATATAGACCTTAATAGGAGTCGTAATAGTATAATTAAATATCTTATCTTTTTATAGAGTTAATTAATTGTCTGATTAAGGTTGCGTCCTTGCAGTTATATGACCGCAAATTACTATCACGTGACGGCAATCTAGGGCAATTTGCGGCAACTTGCCTACGAACGCGAGTTAAAAGGGGTTAATTACATAAGCTAAGCGAGCTTAAGAAATCTACTAAATTCCACCTATAGAATAGGAGAATTAATAAGCATCAATCAAAATCAGTTACCACCTATACTATTGCAATAGCATTACGTATTACCAGAAGTAATACCAACACTAATCAGTAATTATAGATTAGGAGATATATCATCTATAAAGAGAGACAAGCTTAATTAGTCCCTGCTAAAGGCCTCTACTAATCTCGCCTGCTAAGGAGCATCAGTTAACGTATATTTAAAAAGTCAACCCCTATCTAATAGGCCCTTGATTTTTTATATACAGCCCTTAGGTGTTTAAAGAACCAACCCCTTTTAATAGGCCCTTAGTTCGCGTCTATTACGCATTTTATACTACCTAGATCATGTTAAGGAGCACTAGTCGATATATACTTAAAAAGTTAACCCCTATCTAATAGGCCCTTGATTTTTTATACACAGCCTTTAGGTACTTAAAGAACCGACCCCTATCTAATAGGCCCTTGGTTCGCGTCTATTACGCATTTTAAACGCGTTAGGTACTTAAGGAACCAACCCTTTTAATAGGCCCTTAGTTTGCGTCTATTATGCGTTTTTTATCTAGAACCCAAAATCGAACTTAACAGGAGTTATAAGACAAGAATTGATATATTAGACATTAGGGCACAAGTTGATACAAAATAGGAGAAATGGCCTAAAGGTATCGACTTATAGTCCGATAAAACCACTATAAAGGATATTAATGAATTTGTGAAGTTTAAGATCCTAGAATACGAAGCGTACGACCTTAAGGATAATAAACTATAGGAGGTCTATAAGGAAGATTTCTAAAACTTTATAATACAAATCTTTAAGGATTGTAACTAAATTGGTATCTAAAAGCTCCAAACATTCCTACGGACTAATGGCGTATAGATAAGGAAGTATAGGAACGCTATAGTCCCTAAATCGCTATTTAACACCTTATAAGAAGAAGACCCTATAGAATGGACTGAGCCTAAGATTAAGGAGCACATGGCAACTAGAGGAAAGTTTACCTTAGGATAAATTAACTACCTCCTTAAGAACAACTTTGCTAGCACTAGTACTATCAAAACCCTAATCTTAATCTTACCAGCCACGAACCCTACCCTACTTATAATACTACCTACTATACCCTAACCTACCCCTATACTACCCCTATAACAGGAACCTAATTATATTGACTTAACCCTATAACCAGAACCACCTAGGGGATAGAGTTAAAACCAGGGTTTTAGCAAGGAGTTAATAAACCTCGCGAAGATATACACGGAAGATAACAAGTATAGTGGAGAAGATAACAACTTTGACTTTAAACTTACTATCTTCTATAACCTCTATAGCAGAGCTAATATACCCTAAGAAGCCAAGGTTAAAGCCTACCCTATAATGCTACGCGGTCTAGCACTTAACTACTACTATACCAACCTTAAAAACGTCACCCTAACCCTTTTATTTAACCAAATCTGTGATGCTATACATAATTACTTTAAGGGACCTAAATACAGACACAGTATATTAGGACGATGGAACTCGACAACTCTAAAGTCCATAATAGGCAAGAGCGAGAATGCTAGAAAATTAACCTTAGACTGCCTATAGTTACTTATTAAAGAACTAAGATACCTCTAGTATGGTCTTAACCTAGATTTATATATAGATAAGTTCCTTTATAATAAGCTTATTAACGCCTGCTAGAAGTTACTAGTATGTTAATATACCTGCTTTAAACCTTCTAACAGCTTAACTGGCCTAATTAATGACTTATAATCCTCTATTATAACATTTGAAAAGTTAAATAGTGAGAACCCCTAAGCCTTTTTTACCGACCACCGCTACTATAGATAATACTCTCGATTACCTTATAGAACACAATTATCTTTATCTGGCCGATATGCATCACCAAAGAAGCGCTGCTTTGTCTATAATAAAGAAGGTTATTGGTTATCTAAACACTTTAGAGAAAAATGTGACGAATTAAAGAAGAAGTTTAAGGACAGATTTAACCGCCGCTTTAATAGATATGCCTAATAGTACATTGCTAAGTACGAAGGAATAGATAATGATGGTAATGAACTTGACTTAGAATCTATTAACGAGGTAATAGAAGCTCTTATAATTGATATTAAGTTACCGATAGCATCTTTAACCTAAGAACAGACTGAACTATTCCTTACCTCTTTTGGAACAATATAGCATAAAGGAGCTATTAATACTGTGACTGACTTAGCAGATCAATCCTTTACCCATACAATTACCGGTACTAATTTAATTGCTTACTATAATGACTTAGACCTATTTGCCTACGTTGCTACTAGCTGGTATATATCCGACAAGTTTTATGGAGTAATAATTGACACCGGAGCTTTAAAGAGATTAATAGTAGGTTACAGACAATACCTCGCATATAGAAAGACCTATAATACTATTATTGATACCTTAAAGGCTGGCGCTATTAACGTCTAGTTTGGCATCGGTTCTACCTCTTCTATTAGCTCCATCATAGTCAATACACCAGTTGGCAACGTTGAGTTTTATATTATAAAGGCCAACATACCCTTCCTACTATGCCTCGCAGATATGGACATACTAAAGGTCTATTATAATAACCTTAAGAACGTCCTAGTTACCCTAATAAAATCGGTGCTAGTGGTTCGTAGATTCGGTCACCCCTTCCTATTATAGGAAGAGTTACTGCAGTTATTTATAACCCACTTGTTTGATTAAAACCTGCTACCTAACTACTACTAAACTCCGCCAACTCTACCGTCGCTTTGGATATCTATCGGTAGACAAGCTATATAAGGTACTAGAACGCTCTAGCCACAATAATATTAATAAGTAGGCCATTAACTACCTTACTAAGTACTATTTCTACTGCTAGAAACACGGCAAGTCTCCCAAACAGTTTAAATTTACACTATAAGAAGACCAAGATTCCGATTTTAACCATTCCATTTTTGTTAATATTATGTATATTAACGGGAGTCCTATTCTCCATGTAATTGATAAAGCTACCAGATTTCAAGCTATAAGATAGCTATACAACATCTCCATAAAATATACCTGGGATATTCTACAACTATATTGGATTGATACCTATATTAGACCACCTAACTACATTACCTATAACACTAGGAAGAACTTTGCAAGCAAGGAGTTTTAATAGCATGCTATAGTAATAGCTATATTAACCAAGAGCGTCCCAGTGGAAGCTTACTGGTTTATTAGAATAGTAGAAAGAGCTTATCTAATACTACGCTAAGCATACTAGATAATTACGGAGGAGCTATAGGACTTAGGAATAACTAAAGAACTGGCCTTATAAATAGCAGTAAAGGCCGCTAATAACACAGTTAGCCTAGATGGCTTAGTCTTAATACTTTTTGTCTTTGGTGCCTACCCTTATATAAGCGAACTCGACCCACCAGCACCCTCTATTATACAGCGAGCGGCAGCTATAAAGAAGGCAATAGAGGAGATCATAAGGATTAGGGCAAAGAAGCAAGTTAACAATGCACTAAACCAACGAAATGGTCTATCTATCACTATAATCTATAACCTCCCCCTTAACTCAGACATGCTCGTATAGCATAAAGGCAATACTAGATAAAGCGGCAGATAGACTAGCCCATTTAAATTGCTTGGAATTAACAGAGAAATATATAAGGTATAAATCCCTAGTGGACCTACTAACTTTAGGACTATAATAGTGAAGCCATACCTATAACCTAAACTAGAAGAACCTAATAAGGAACTAAAGGAGGAGCTATTTAAAGAACCAACTAAGGAACCAACTGAGGAACTAACTAAAAAACTAACTAAGGAATTAACTAAGGAACCAATAACTACTATACCCCTCCAAAGATTAAAACGGACATAATAATTGCTGATAAAGTCCTAGTAAAACATCGCGGACGTATTAATATTTATTAACAACAGCCTAACGAAACCTAATACTATAACCCTTAAGTGCACCTCACCGTTATTTACAAAGTCTCGACGTAAGGAGATAAATAGTTTACTTAAGAAAGGCGTCTTTAAGTTTATCAATATAGTAGACGTCCTAAAGGGAGTCAGAATCTTTAACTCCTGGTTTATTAACAAGATTAAGAACACTAAAATAGATAAGGCCTTTAAGAAGTCTAGACTAGTCATATAAGCCTATAATAACTATAGCAAAGATCTAGTCTTAACATAATCACTAACCATTTAATGTGTTAGCCAGAGAATTATCCTAGCACTTATAGCAACCCTATAAGGAAACAAAAGAAGACCAGCCTCTTTATACCTACGCGACATCTTATAAGCTTATATATAGTCCAGTACCCACCTAAACAGAGACTTTTTTATACGCCTACCACCAGAACTTAAACTAAAGAATGGATTAATTCTGAGAGTTATTAAACCACTCTATAGTATCCTAGAAGCCAGCAACTATTGGTTTAATATATACTACTACTACCACCTTAATAAGCTACGGATGAACTAGTCAACATACAACCTCTGCTTGTTATACACAAATAATAACGGCTTTGGAATTGTAGGACTACAGACTAATAACACACTATTTCTTACTAATAAAACCTTCGCGGAGGCTAAAGAAGCTAGGCTTTAGGAAGCAAAGTTTCTAGTAAAGGAGAGAGAGAAGCTTACGCTAAATACCCCAATTAAGTTTAACGGAGGCTGTATTAGGCAAGAAAAGGACTTAATAGCCCATACCTAGAAACATTAATGCCAGAACCTAAAGTTGGTTACTATAAAGGCTATAGACCTAACTAGCTCCAGAGGGGAAGTCCGTAAGGCAGTCACACTAAAGGACTAGTATATTGCCCAGAGAGCAAGAGGAGCCTATATTGCTATAATCTGTTAACAAGAAGCTGCCTTTAACCTCTCTGTCACGGGACACCCCCGTGACACCTTACACACGTCCACCTGTTTCCACCGACTGAACAACCGGAGACCGACCACGAGACGGCAATCTGACAGCAATCTGCCGTATTCCGCCGCAATCTGCCGTCT
>Ga0307507_10001995_pt1 | contig 44252 bp, 12 predicted proteins | sample 7_EM_MG_FD_207223 | JGI IMG/M metagenome (GOLD analysis project Ga0307507, IMG submission 207223) | Populus trichocarpa ectomycorrhiza microbial communities from riparian zone in the Pacific Northwest, United States - 7_EM | ecosystem: Host-associated > Plants > Roots > Unclassified | place... | reverse complement strand
ATACACGCTAGTGCTAAAAGCTAGAGATAATAGCCAGCATTTCTTTATTATGGATATGGTAGTTTAGCTTAGCATCTATTATAGTCTTTAAATAGTATATAATAGGGTGCCATTCTCCGTCCAATTACTTCTAGGAGAAAACTCCGGCTATCGCGCCATCTAAGGCATTAGTTTTTAGTATTAAGGGCCGTTCTAGGTTAAAGTGGGCAAGTAGGGGAGCTAATACCAGCCGTTTTTTAAGCTTATTAAAGGCCTATATATATATAGCGTTAAAGTGGAATAGCTAGTCCTTCCTAGTAAGGCAGTTAAGAGGCCAGGCAATTCTACTGTAGTTCTTAATAAAGCGTTAGTAGAAGTTATAGAAACCTAAAAATAATTATACCCCCTTTATAGTCCGTAGGGGTGTCCACTAGTTAATCACAGCCGTTTTCTCTAGGTTGGCCTTAATTCCGTCTATACTAATAATAAAACCTAGGTACTTTATACGCTTAACACTAAATTCCAATTTCCTAATATCGGCCTAGAGACTGGCCTTATAGAGCCATTATAGGACTTTATAGACATGTTCCTTATATTTTAACTCATTCTTAGAGTAGATTATAATATTATCTAGGTAGGCTATATAGAAGTCATTAAGGTAGTTAAAGAGTATATTATTTATATATTATTGGTATATAGCCGGTCCGTTAGTCAGTCTAAAAGGAAGTACTTTATATTTATATATTCCGTAACGGGTCTAAAATATAGTAAGATCTTCTAATCTAGGGTCTATTCTAATCCAGTAAAAGGCCTAATGGATATTAAGCTTAGTAAAGATCTTAGCTCTACTTATTTAGGTTAAAGTCTTATTAAGCAAGGGCAGTAGGTAGCAGTCCTTACAGGTTATATTATTTAGTTTATGGTAGTTAATACAGAAACAAAGTCCTCTATTTAGCTTTTTAGTAAAGAGAATAGGCAAGTTAAAAGGGGCTTAACTAGGTTTAATAAAGCCCTTATTTAGGTTATTAATAAGGTACTGCTTTATAGCCTATAATTTAACAGTAGACTGCTAATAAAGGGGGCTATAGTTAAGTATGTCTTCCTTATCTAGCTTAATCTTAATCTTGTAGTCGTACGGTTGGTAAGGCGGGAGTATATTAGACACTGCCTTAGAGAACATGTCCTTAAATTTCCAGTGTTAATAGGGTAGTTTCTGTTCTACTAGCTCCTTGTCTATAAGCTCGCCTTCCTATTCGCTAAGCTTATTTTCCTTTTCTTTAATTATTTAATCAATTTTATATAAGCTAGTAGTAAAGGTAATAGTATTAGGTTAGACCAAGTTCTAGTAGAATCCTACAGCACTAATATAGTAGATATTAACTAGTAGAAGGTCCGTAAGTTTCTTTATAGACTATTATTAGGTCGTATTTTGCGGTTTAGGATTTATAATCTTTCTTAGCTCCTATTCTATCTTCCGCAAGTTATCCCTCCGGTCTATATATTTAGTATAACATCCAATACTCCTTACTATTCTTTGTGGCTGTATAGGGCCTAAGTTCCCTATAGAGAGCTCCGCTAGCTTTTTACTAACTTTTTTAATCTCTAGTACAGGTGGCATAATATAGGTAGTTTAGGGGCGGCATAGTATACAGACCCATTACAGATTAAGCTATACATCTTTCTTAAAGGCCTGGTCTCTACGTATAGCATCAGCCTAGTAAACGGTGTCTACCTATAGCCGCATAAGGTTTTCTATTATAATGCTAATTTCTTTTATAAAGGAAGGGGTTAGGGGTAGGGTTTTAGGCTAAATAAGCCGTCTGCTCTATATATTAAGCTATAAGCCTAAATAGGCTAGCTATTTTCTTCTTAAAATTATATTGTGGCTTCCTAGGTCCGTAATAAGCAAGGGGATATTATACTATCTTCGTCTGTTAACATGGAGGTAAATCCACAAGATCGTTATAATAGGTGGCCCTATCCATCTGTTATACCCATAAATAGGAATTGGTTTGGGCAGTTCTTTAAGGGGTATATTTAAAAAATCAGCCAGCTTTATAGCACACTAGGTATCTATTAAGGCGAAGGCATTTGCTCTAGAGTTAGCTAAAGCAGAGGTTAAAACTTAATATCCATTATAGAATAAAGTATAAGGGATAGTATAGCTTCTTCCACTAACTAGCCAACCTAAATTAATATGTAATATATTAATCCCTTTTAACCCTAGAGAGGAGTCTTCCTCTAGGGTTCCTCTTTTTCTAACTCTATGCTATCCTCCTGGATTAATATAACCTTGCCTACTTTTATATTTATTGGGCAATCCTTTGAAATATAGCCCTTCTAGCCGTAAGAGAAGCAAGCTCCCTAATCGCTAAGGGCCTATATATAGGGGTTGCTGTATATAGGCCAAGCATTCGCTAGACCTATGGTAGGACTAGCTGCATAACTAGCTGCTAAATTAGCGGTAGGCTATACGGCCGGTACTATAGGGGTTGTAGATCTTACTGGGGCGCTACGGCCCGTTCTAGTAGTACTTATATTTTAGTTGGCAGAGCTTCTAGTCTTATACCACTTAGCATATACCTTAATTCAACAGAGGCCCTAGTTAATAGCTAGGCATTAGTCTATAAGTTCCTTAAGCGTCTATATAGTAGTATAAACTGGCAGTATAGCGCGCTATAGGTCTAGGGTAAGCTTGTTAAAGAGGTCTAGTATTAAATCTTCCTAGGGGATTCAAGCCTGTCCGGCTAAGTATAGAAAGCGGGTCTAAAAGGCCAAGAAGGTCTCTATTATTTTTATATTTAGGCTTTTATAATTAAGCTAGGCGTTCTATACTTTAAAGGGGTCCTTATAAATAGAAGATAGGTGGTCAATTATCTCTTCTTTAGAGAGGAAGGGGTCTGCTAAGTCCTAGGCATATCACGGATGTAGGTATATCTATATATTACCGCCAGTGCGGCCGAAGACGTATACCATTTTAGCTTGGGCATTAAGAAAGTAGTCCGCATTAACTTTAAGCTTATCCTATAGTTAAAGCTTCCAGTTGTTAAATATAGGGTTAGTTCCATCCGTAAGTAATAGGGGGTCTGCGACCTTCGCGGATCGCGACAATGCTAATACTATACATTAGGCTAGGACCTTAAGGACTATAGCAAGCCTCTAGGTGTCCAATAATTTATTACTAGGCGTAGGGGTATCTCTAGTTTTAAGCAGCTTTTAAAGCCATTTAATTTTAGTATTAGCTACTACAAGCTCTTCCTAGGGGGTTAAGACGGCGACTATTTCACTATTAGAGGTATTTGCGGGTCCTACAGCGGCTTTACTAGCTGCTGTATTTCTTAGCATAGTGGTAGGGGTACTAGGTAATTTTTGGTATTTGTTTATTTTCTAGGGTTCTGGTCTATGCGTATCCTATTCTTTAGGTTTCGCGTTCTGTCCGTATTCTTTTAGTTCTAGTAATGTCCTTAGGGTCCTATTCTGTTTCCTTATTCTATTTATGGTTTTATAGATATATTTAAGTTCTTTCTTAGGAAGAGAGAGTGGTAATAAGCTTTAGATAATATTAGTAACTTAGTTAATTAAGGCATAAGCACGGCAAGAGGGACGCGCAAGCCTGTATAATTGGTAGTCTATAAACAAGGATCCAAAGCTAGAGAAAGGAAGGAGAAGAATAGCAGCGCCGCTTAATATTTTATGCGGTCCTTAAGTCACGTGACTCGCGTCTACCATAATCCACGTCTGCTAAGATCTACCGTTTTCTACTAGTGCTATAATATATAGTACCTAGCTGCTATCTATATAAATCCAAATAAAGTACGGGATGCTAGATATAAGTATAATTACCTAATAATAAAACTATCTTACTCCTTTGCCAAGTTCTAAACTTAATTCTTATACCTGGTAGGGGAAGGCCAGGTTCCCCTTAAGAACTACCGTTTGGACCTATATAATAGGCTAACAATCTAACTATAAGAGAAGATTACGGTAGCTTTAGACGACTTACTAACCTACTAAAGACTTATAACCTAATATTTGTTACTAGATTTAGAACTAAAATAAATTAATGCCTGTTCTAACTAACTAAAGCGGTCCTATAGTAACTAAAACCTATCTACTATACTAATAGGAGCTGGCGTTAGAAGACAAACTATGACTGCCCTTATACTAAAAGTAGTCATAACTGCCTACCCGCAAGCCTTGCTTAACCTATTACGTACTACACCTTTAGCTAATACTTATCGCAACACCCTAGTTAACCCTGCCACGGCCACGTGCTTTAATTGCGGAAAGAATAGTTACTTTACTTTGTCCTGCCTAGAGCCAAAGGATAAGGGTAATATTAAGGAGATAGAGGAAGAAGAAACGTCTAATAAGTTGGGAAAAGAAGAACCCTAGGGAAAGACTCCCCCCTAGGGTATCCTATTAATCTTAAAGAGATTAATTTAAGTCAGCTAATAGGTAGAAAATATTTTATAGTTCTATATATAGTATCTTAAAATAGATATAGAGTTAATATAACTGCCCTTATTAACACTAGAGTAAATAGCTTTACCTTTATAAACACTGCTTATGTAAATAACGTTGCTAAGTTCTTAAATATAAATGCTACCTAACTAGAGAAGCCTATTTAGGTAAAAGGCTATAACGGCTAAGCCGGTAAGCCGGTTACCCATGTTTTAAAGCTATATATTGCTATTAATAGAAGGCGCTAATTTGGCATCCCCTTTTATATCCTAGACCTAGGTTCCTATAACATAATACTTAGCCAAAAATAGATGTCCTACTTTAATATTTAGCTAAACATTTAATAAAGACAGTTTATCTAGCCAGAGAATAGACTAAAATTACCCTCCTTTATTAGAGAAATCCAGACTAACTACAAGACGTTAGCCGTAAAGGCTAACCCTATCTATTAGCAGGATATTAGGGACCACGACCTAGCCTTTGCCTAAGAGGATGCCTGCTATAAGGCCAGTAGGAACTCTATACCAATAAGGATACTCCCCTAAAGGACTGCAGTTAAGGAAGACCCTACTTATAGAAGTGGAACGGATAGTGATATAGACAACTTCTAAATTGCAGAGATCCGGCTAATGGGGAAGAGGACGTACTAACAGGATATAGAGGATAACCTTTAGAAGATGTAATAAGAGCTAAAAGGAGTAAAGATAATACTAATATACCAAAGGCCCCCAAGGCCATAGACACCCCTACTATTACACAACCCCCCTATAGTAGACATTGCGGTAATTAGCGCCATAGGTTTCCACTTTAATATATATTAAAAGGATAACAAGGTCTTTATAACCAGTTTATATAAAATTAACCAGATTATTAATAAGAGGAGAGAAGGGCTAGTAGAGGAAACTAATAAGGAGCTAGTTAAGCGCCTCCTCTCTATATACCTCTTAAACCATAGAGACGCGTTCTTAAAAGTAGCTTTAGATATACTACCCCCCTACTAAACCTATAATTATAAGATTTAACTAGAGGCTAACAACTCTCTAAGCTATAGCCCCCTTTATTAGTAAACAATAGAGGAACTAAAAGCAACAAAGTAGTACTTAATTGATAACCTCCATAAGGGGTTTATTAAGCTAAGTTAGGCCCCTTTTACTTCCCTTATTCTGTTTATAAAGAAACCTAATAAAGGCCTTTATTTCTACATTAACTATTAGAAACTAAACACTATTACTTAGAAAGATTGCTACCTTCTCCCCCTAATTAATAAGACCCTTATACGTCTAAGCCAAGCCAAAATCTTTACTAAACTTAATATCCGCTAAGCTTTCTACCAAATTAAGATGGACCCTGTTACGGACAGCTTAAGTACAATGTTACAACTACTTAGAGAGGAGTCAGCGGAAGCTAGTTGGTTAATACAGGCACGGACCAGGATAGATCCAGTGGAACCATATAACAAGGAATAGTAGCTGAGGTTATGTGATATAATCTATATAATCTGTGTGATCTGTGTGATCTGTGACAGAGTAGACAGAGCACATGTACCTCACAGAGCGAAAGGATTTCTTAGGCGTATGGTTGTGTATTTAAAGGACCACAGTCCCTACCTAGATAGTTCTCTCTTTATAGTAAATCTTAAAATACAATTAGAGTTAATCTGTTAGGCAACCACTCTACTAGTTATTATTATATTGTTAACCTATTTATATCTACATACTTAGCCCAATAACAGGACCCACCGTAATTCTTGCTACAAGGTTTTGTTACATATTTACTACTAAGGTTATGGTATTAAATAAAGTTAAACAATATGCCACCCAAAGTACCAGTTACGACACTATTAATAGCAGCTACTACCTTAGGTGGAGATACCAGCATAGCAGACACGGATTCTTAGATGGTTACGTAAGGTTAGTTATAGAAAATAGTTAATTACTTATAAGACAATAATAGGATACTTAAAGAACGTATTAATAAAATCAGAGCAGTAAAGATTAAGTTACCTTTAATTAAACAATTCTTAGGAGAGAAGTTAAAGCTTAAAGAATTCCTTATGTAAATACATTTTAAGGTTATGCAGGAGGGAGTAAAGTTGGCAACATTGTTAGACTAAGTGGCGTATACAGGATTATTTCTAATAGGATGAGCACTTAAGTGGTTTAAACCTTATTTTACTAAAATATAGGCTAATAGTATAACAACTACTAACTAAGATATATAGTATATATTTGCCAGTTAGAACGGGTTCGTGGAATAGTTAATATAAATATTTAGAGACCTAAAGGCTATAACCATAGCAGAACGAAAGCTTTAGAACCTAGCACAACAAACCTTAGTAATAGAGTATACAATACAGTTTTAAACGCTAGCTATATAGGTTGAATGGAACAACAAGGCGCTTATAGCACAGTATAAACAAGGACTTAAGGCTAAAGTCCAAAATATAATTATCCTAATAAAAGATACGGATACTCTAAAAGAGTTAATAGATTAAGTAATAAAGATTAATAACAGGATCTATTAAAGGGAACAAGCCAAGAAAGGGCAAGACAGAGTTCTATAGTTATATAAGGCGTAAAGCACGCATTAGCAAACACAGCTAAAAACTATAGAATGGCGTAAAGCTAATAGATCTAAGCAGTACTAAAGAGTCTAAGAGGTGGATAAAGAAACTATAAAAACCCAGAGGTTAAGAATTAAGTAATTATAGGACCAGGGAGCAAAGGCTAAACTAGGGATCTTAGCAGCAGAAGACATTTAGGCGGACTCCATAATAAGAAAAATGGTTTAAAAATAGAGCTTGCATAAATTATAGAAAATAAGGTTATTTTGCTAGAGACTATAGAGGTGGTTAGAGTAACTATGTGGTAAAGGGCACTAGGTCGTCAGAGTATAATAACGCAGATATAGGGATGTTGCGCGGGACTAAGAAGTGTTTAATTAAACACTTTATGTTTTGTTATAACAACGTGTGCCAAATTTATAAAGATGCTAAGTATAGCACAAGCTATTAGCCGCAAGAGCTAGAGTTAAAAGGGCTTAAAGAAACTATAGAGTTAGACAAAGAATAAGATCAACTCTATAAGCTAAATTAAGATATTAAATCAATATGCGGACAAAGATTAGCAATAATAACAATAGAGTTAGAGTACTTATTAATTAATAGCAATAAGGAAAAAAGGGAGGCTAACTAGGAGCACTTATACCTTAATAACGTAATAGAAGCAGAGACTGAAACCACCATAAAACGCGGATCAGTAACGGGTATTATAACACCATTAGATACGATTTCCATTACTTTATAAGATAAAAAGAGTAATATCTAGAAACGGTTAAGCAAGCAGATAACTGCTAGTTCTAGCTTACCACTTATAAAAGGCAAAAGGCCACAGGTCCAAGATTCTTAAGAAGAGATAAGGAAAGCTCTAGACTTACCAGGTGCAACGAGGACAGCTTAGGAACCCACAACAGACAATAACCAATAGGAAAGAGCAGCGACTCAGTTTAGTGACAAATAAATGAGTATAGGATATAAGTTTAAGAACTATAAGTTTAGGGAATAAATAAGAATGTTAATAGGGAGCCAAGATTTTAAAGAACAAATAAGGTCCATAGCAGTTCTAGGTAAATATAGTGTTTAGCCTAAAGATTAAAAAGTCAATACGGAGATTAAGAAGCAAGATGACTTTGAGGATCTAGCTACAAGACGCAGAAAACAAGAAACTATAAATAAGTTTAAGTAAAGAATTATCGTATAGTAAAACCAAAAGCTAGATAAGAGGTTAGCTATGCCAGGTTGTATAAGGGACAAAGTACCCGTATAAAAGGTTATTAATAGGCTTAGTGTTACGGAACCCCACCGCAGGGGCCTCTATAAGAGAGCCCCGTGCTCCCGCATACACCTCGCGTACAGCTTACGTCAGCTACGCGTAGGTATATCACCTCCTTACGCCCTCGACCCTTACGATCAATCGCGCAACGTCTTGTAGACTCCTCGAATACATACGCTCTGTAGCCATTGCCCCCGTCCCGTAACATTACGTTGCGCCTTTTTTATCACTAACGCTTAGCCTATAACCAATTCTACGTCTCCATAATACCACAGGCGCTGCCAGAAGCAGCGTGTCTCCTACTTCGTACCTTTAAAGAACCGACAATAGTAAGACGAAATTCCTTACTAGCCACTATGCCAAACTTAAAGAATAATCTAATACCTATATTAAACCTACGACGCCAATTAATTCTAGGAGGATTTAATTTATTAGCCCTAGCCTTAACCCCTAAAGGGAAGCCTAGTAGCTTAAAAGACTATAATAACCTTAATAAGGTGGATATTAATAATGTTTTATCTTTTATTAACTATATAACTACGGATAAATAAGCCAAAGGGCTACTACCCATTAAAATTAAGATATGAGACGCCGAGATATTTGCGAAAATGGTAATATAAGAACCTAATAAATACTACCACCTTCTACAGAACTATTATTTAAAGCTTATATAAGCTAAGATGCGCGCTACCTAAAATTATAATATTATTTAAGACCTATAAGCTTATAAGGCGCTCGCTAATAATATACACTAAAAAATTAAAGATAACCTCTATAAGTCTAAACGCGACGTCTAATAATTAAAGAAGGCTAAGATTATACTTATTACTATAGTTACTAAAAGAGAGGGTATAATTAAATACCTATAATCTTAGCTTAATAAGTACATTTGTAATAATACTAGACACCCCTCTACTATATATAACGCTACCTATATCTCTACGCCCCCGGCAACCTTACCTACTTAACGCTTAATGGAGGGTTAGCGCTGAGCAGTTTTGCCTAACAGGAACCCCTACTACAGTGATAATAAAAGCTATAATAACTAAACCTAAACTGCTATTGTAGGGTCTAATATACGCTACCCTAATCCCTTAATCTTTAAGGGTAACTGTTACGGAGTAAGTACAAGTGGTAATAATATATAGCGAAGTAGATATTATTAAGCTATGTATATAAACTGTATAATAAAGTCAAGACGTTGCGTAAGGAGAGAAGGTAAGGAAACGGGAAGAAAGGGTATATATCGCTAGTTTAGTTGCTTGGTCGACACGTGCACGGAGCAGAATAGGATTCAAGTAGCGGTCCTAGCAGAACTTGGCAGGATTTGGTGGACTTGGTAGAATATGGCAGAATGCGGCAGATTGCCGTCAGATTGCCGTAGATTACCGTTAGATTGCCGTCTCATGGTTGGTCTCTTCTTGCTACGTAGGTGGAAACAGGTGGACGTGTGTAAGGTGTTACAGAGGAGTCCCGTGATAGTACCCCCCCTTTAAACTCGAGCTTCTGCGAGATGGGGCTGAGGTAGTTCTGGGTAGAGTTCATAAAAGTCTTCTGCGGCTTGTATAAGTCCTACAGAGTCAACGGGTTCCCATAAGGGCTCAGTAAAGCCTCTCCATTTTATAAGATACATATATTTGCGTTTCCGTTTATCGTACTTAATATCGTTAACTTTTTTAATAAGGTATTCATCCTCACTATCCACTTTAACTGGTTGGGGAGGGTCTTAGATCTGTCTAGGTAGGGCGTCTAATACAGGGGCGGCAGGGCGGAGGACTAACGTATGGAATACAGGGTGGATTTTAACCGTATTAGGGAGCTTCAGTTGGTAGGTATAAGGAGAGACAACTTTTTCAACCTTATAAGGGCCGGCGTTCTTCCAGTTAAGTTTCTTAGTAGGTCATTTCGTGTTTAGATTTCTTATATCTAGCCAAACAAAGTCACTAATTTAGTAAGCCGGTGCTGGGGTTCAGTTCTTATTTGCTACAGCTTTATAGACAGACTGGGCCCATATTATTTTGTTAGTAAGAAACTCTTATAGTTCTTCCATCTTCTTTACAAATTCATTTACTTCTGCAACTTGTAAGGCCTAATAAGCTAGGCGAGGAACATTACTAAAGGGTTTAAAACCCATTCGCGGGTGCTAGCCGTAATTAGCTAGGAATAGGGAGACCTTTATAGTTTCTAAGACAGAGTTATTTGTAGTAAACTTAGCAAATATAAGCTAGTCTATCCAGTCGTCCTGCAAATACGACATATATATCCAAATATACTATTCCATTATAGTATTTACACGTTCCGTTTAACCGTCCGTTTCCGGGTAATATGCCGTAGATAATAGCGCTTTAATGCGGAGTTGGGTAGTTAGTTCTTCCTAGAACGCTAAGACGAACTAGCGGCCTCTATTAGAGACAATTGTTTTAGGAAGTCCGTGGAGTTTCTATATATAATCCAGGAATAGTTGGGTGACGGCAGGTATTAATATATTAGGGCAGGCGATTAAGTGTCTTATTTTAGATAGTCAGTCTATAACTACTATAATATTCGCATAGCCTTTACTTACAGGGAGATTAACAATAAAGTTAATTAAGATATCCTTCCATCTTTAGTCTGGAACAGGCAGTGGTTTTAGAAAGCCGTTATACTTCTTATGCAAGGCTTTGGCTCGTTGGTAGGTGTAATAGCTAGAGATATACCTTCGTGTTATATTATACATATTTAGCTAGTAGTACTCCTATTAGAGCAGCTCTAGGGTTTTTCCTTGGCCTGGGTGGCCAGCTACTGGTAGATTGTATACGTATTTAAGGAGCTTAAGCTTAAGTTTATCGTGGTTAGGTATAACTAGGCGGTTCTAGTAGTATAAGCGGTCTCCACAAGCTTTACATTTACTTAGAGAGATCTTTTTGGAATATCTAACGCCATCTTAAATTAACTTAAGTGTCTCTTAGATAAACTTGTTATTTAGGTATTTATCAACTATAATCTGCTTAATTAATTAATCAGTTATTTTAAGGATGTATACCATAAGGTCTTTAGCTGGGGGATTAAATAATTTAGGGCGAAGCAGCGTTTAATTATAGTAGGCGCGCGCTTCTTCCTATACTATTATATCTTATAAACGTCGAGTTAGGGTATTAGGTTTTTAACCTTAAACGCCTAAGCAGTATATAATTAAGAATTAGAAACAAGATAGATATTCTAACTAGTGGGCTTAATAATAACTTAGCTGTTTTATAGTTATAAAGTACTGTAGATTCTTATAATCGCTAAGAACCTTAATTAGAAATCTAGTGCCTTCTAGTTTGGGTTGCCATTGTTTGAAATATTTAATAATGGCTAATAATTTCTTATTATAGATCTTGTAGTTACATTCGGCTGGACTTAATTGTTTTAAGAAGTATACTACTAGATACAGTACTCCTTCCTTATTATACTAAGACAGAATGCCTCTAGTGACGTAGTTAGATGAATTAGCTTCTATAATACTCTTTCGGTTTGGGTTAAAGTGTTAGAGTATAGGTGCAGTAGTAAATATAACTTTTAGATAGGTAAAGGCCTTCTTACATTCCTTATTAAAGATAAAGGCTTTGTCCTTCTGTATTAGAGCCATAAGAGGTAAAACTAGGGTAGAGAAGTTATTAATAAACTATTAGTAGAAATTAGTAAATCCTATAAAGGCTCTTACATCCTTAACGTTCTTAGGTTCTTGCTAGTTTACAATTACTTTAATCTTTTTTAGGTCCATTTATATGCCGTCTATAGAGATAATAAGTCTAAGGTATAGAACTTCCGTTTTATAGAACTTATATTTATCTATATCTAATTGTAGTCTAGCTCTACGTAGGGCTTTTAGAATAAGGTCAACGTATTTCTTATATTCAGCTAAGTTATTGCTATATACTAGGATATCGTTAATATAAGCAGTATAGAAAACGTCCAGGTAAGGTTATAAGGTATTATTTACAAAGTATTAGAATGAACTTGGGGCATTTATAAGGCCAAACAGCGTTACTAAGTATTTAAACAGTCTATATCTAGTACGGAATGCGGTAAGCCATTTATCTCCTTTTACAATATAGAGGCGGTTAAATGCGTAGATAAGGTCGAGTTTTATATAGTAGCGAGCCTTACTTAATCGGTTTAGTGTCTCTTAAATTAATAGGAGCGGGTACCAATTCTTAATAGTAATAGCGTTAAGAGCTTAGTAGTCTATATAGAAGCATAGACCGCCGCCAGGTTTCTTAACAAAGATTATAGGTGCAGCTATAGGCGAAGAGCTTGCTCTAATAAATTCTTTACTTAGGTATTCGTCTAAGTACTTCCGCAGTACTTAGAGTTTGTTTTGGGACATTCCATATAAGGGTTTAAATCCTGGCTGTTTTCCTTCTTTAAGTACGATCTTATGGTTATATAGTTAGTGTTCTGCTAGTTTATTAGCTTCCTTTTGTGAAAATACTTCTAGGTTGTTATAGTGGTATACTAGTACTTTTATAGCAGGGTTAGTATATTTCTTTAGTGCTAAGGCCTTTTCAATATCGGCTATTGTAACAGCAAAGATCGTATATTTAGGTTTCTTGGCGAGTTATACTAACAGGGTAGCTCCAATTATATAGATATTTAAGGTGTTAAGTAAACTTAGATTGTCCTTAGTTTCTTATATAGTTTCTTATTTGGGTTTAAGTTTAGTGTTAGGTACAGAGTTAGTATTAGATTTAGGTTTAGGTTCTTTAAATATCCTTTTTATAGTAGAGTACTAGTTCTTTTAGTACTTTTATATATTAAGCTTAAGCTTCTACTTAGTTCGGGGTGTAGCAGTTAGAGTCGATTTGTATAGTTATGTGTTATTTCTAGGTTCTTAATGGACGTCGGTGGAAATCTTAGACTAGTAGATCTTGGTAGATTTTCCAGATTTTAGTTTAAGGTCTAAGCAGTAGGTTATAAGACACTTCTACTTATAATAGGAGGCGGTAAATAGAAGCTTAAGGTTGTCCTAATTAATAGTTACCTTATATAGCTTTATCTAGGGTTGTTTAAGGATTACTAAGTAACTTAGGGTGGTAACAAAAAGCCTAATCAGTTCTTTGTGGTTTAGGTATTAGAGTTTTAGGAATACTACATAGGTAATACGGCCTAAGACAGTACGTTTGCTATTAAATCTAAATACGTTAATATGCTAGTTAAGGGGGGTTAGAGTAAAACCATTATCTTATATAAAGATCTTATTAATAAATCCTATGCTGCTGGCTTCTGTATTAATTAGGACTTAAGCATTAACCTATTAGTTATTCTACTAAAGATAACAGTTAACGGTTATGCTATAATCCTAAGAGTTAGAGTTTGTGACATCTAAAGCATTTAACGAGATCCTAAGGCAGCGCCGTCCTAGAGAGCGACTTAGCTCTAGAACCTTCCTTTTAAAGGTAATTAGGGTGGAGTTCTTATAGCATATTAGTTATAGCTTCGTCCTTATAAGTAGTGCTTACTAGATGTAGGGCTGGAACTAGGTGGAGGTTAGGGACAGTAACTAGAGGATTAATGCGGTAAACGGCTGCTAGTATTAGCCGTTTATAATTCGCGTTGGGGCAGGGGGACGGAGCAGTAGTTAGAGAGGTAGGAGCTACTTCTACACTTAAAACAGAGGCCTAGCTTAGTGTGTTATTCTTATTTAGAGGACCCTAGTAGGGCGTATCCTAGGGTTCCAGTGTTAATATCTATGGCGTTGGGGTGCTTAGGCTGAGACAATAGCTTAGTAGACATTTATAGGGTTGTTATATTATATTAAGGAGCGGACTTTGGTGTCAGATGTAGTATATTATTATACCATTTATTAATAACGTTTGTGTAGGCGTTAAGGGCTCCTGGTAGGTCTACACCTATTAGGGAGGTTTTTAGTTTAGGACTTAAGGATTTAATAAGGCTATTAATTAATATAGAGTCGTTCCAGCCTATTTCTTTTGCATAATGGTTAAATTTAGAGAAGTATACTGGAAAGCTTTTTATTCCTTAAGTTATGTAGTTTATCTTTCTCTAAGCAGTAGCTTGGCGGTTCAGGTTACCATATATGGCTTTAAGAAGTACAATTAGGCTTAGTACTAAGTTTGGTTAAAGAGGTTTAATAAGGTTAGCTGCATCTTCTCCTAGTCAACTTAGGGCATAACAGAGTCGGTTAGCTTTAGTTAGGTAGCGGTTAGCGTTACTAGTTAGCTTATTTTTGAGCTAGCTTAGAAATAATTAGAGTTCTTATTGTTTACTAGTGAATATTAGAGGGTCTAGTAATCGTTTAGATTGTTATAGTGCAGTAGTTAGTTCTACCGGTGGGATAACTATTGCTAGTTTAGGGCTTGTGTTCCGCGTATTAGCTTCTAGTAATAGCGACCAGTCTTAAAGGCTTAGCGTGGACATCTTAAGGGTGCGGATTTCTTTTTAGAGGGCCTTAATTGTTTTCTAGTGCCGTACTTCTTATTTGGCTTGCTATTAAGCTATAGCAGTTTAGTTTTATACAAGGGCGTCTATAAAGGACTTTTATATATCTGCTAATTGTTTTTAGAGTGCGGATATAATATCGGCGGCCATTATAGGGGCTTTAAGGTTGTTCTATATTTTAAACAGGGCGGGGCGGAGTATAGGTTTTAACGCAATATAGTATTACGGAGTAAGTACAAGTGGTAATAATATATAGCAAAGTAGATATTATTAAGCTATATATATAAACTGTGTAATAAAGTTAAGATGTTGCGTAAGGAGAGAAGGTAAGGAAACGGGAAGAAAGGGTATATATCGCTAGTTTGGTTGCTTGGTTAACACATATACGGAGCAGAATAGGATTCAAGTAGCGGTCCTGGCAGAACTTGGCAGGATTTGGTGGACTTGGCAGAATATGGCAGAATGCGGCAGATTGCCGTCAGATTGCCGTAGATTACCGTCAGATTGCCGTCTCGTGGTCGGTCTCTTCTTACTGCGTAGGTGGAAACAGGTGGACGTGTGTAAGGTGTTACGGAGGAGTCCCGTAACAGTAACCGTAAGGAATATAGCTACTAGAAGATATAAATCCGCAAAAAACTAACCTAGAGCGCCTACCTTTTCCCTATAGAAGATGCTAAGATTGGCTATATTATTAGGCGAATAAAGGGCATCCTATTTAATAGGCTCTTTGCTTAATAGGAGACTAGCAGTCCCTAAAAGTGGCAGTCCTACTAGGAAGTCCTTAACAACCTTAACTAAATATACCGTAACTATAACTTAGTGGCTACTAGTTAAGCTAAACTATGTGCCCTAAAGATAAGTCCCACTAAATTATTTAATAAGTTCTATGTTAAATTCCAGAAATATACTAGAGTTTTTATCTAAGACAATACTAAAGACCAGAAAGACCTTTTTAAAAAAGTTACTTATTGCCTTAATTACGCAGCCGCCAGCTATAATTATAACGACGTTTATAATATAGTAGTAGCCCTATAGAAGATTAAACAACGGCTAAACTAGATTGCTACTGTAAACCCCTACCTAAAGACCTCCCTATAGAAGCCCTCTAGACCTACTAAACTACTAACGCCTACTACCTTAAGCAACACTACTAGTCCTAATATTAACCTCTCTATACTAACCTTCCCGTAGAAGTTACTAGATAGAGAACGCGAGCTACTCTAGAAGCTAAGGCGTTGCTATAAATGCCGTTAAAAAGGCTATTATAGCTATAGCCTAAACTGCCTAATAGCTAGGTTTAGTAGTTACCGCCTAATACCTAACCTAGTACCTTAAACACTAAATATATTACTATATACCACTACTGTACAAGGCAAAGACGCAGTAATAGCGGTAGAGTTAGATATGGAAACGGAAAACGCTAAGTCCTAGCCCTAAGTTGTAGGTTGGAACACCTTAATAATAAGGGGATCTATATATTGGCCTGCTTAATAAATAACTTAGTAAAGATAAATAGACGGAAATAGATAGTTTTACCTATAATAGGAATTACTGCCAAAAAATAATATAAAAGCCGTTCTATAATTAATTGCGGAGCTACTAATAAATTTATAGATACCTAATTTATGCGTACTTATAACCTACCTACCTTACTCCTTACTAAAGCCCGCGCCCTATAACTTGCTAACGGCAGTTATACCGCATAGAAGATTACCTATATGGCATAACTTTACCTAAATATAAACGGGCACCAGGAAGAGCTCTAGGCCTATATTATACCACTTACTAACTACCCTATTATCCTTAAAATAAACTAGCTCGAATAATACAACCCTGCCATTAACTAGAAAAAGAGAGAAGTAACCTTTAACTTTAAATACTGTAGAGAGACTTGCCTAGGATATAGCCTAGCCGCCTTTATCTACTCCCTAGGATACCAACCTAAGGAACCCCTTATTACCCTACCTATAACTAACTACTACTATATAAGTGCCGCGGCCTTCTACCGCATAGTATATAAGAAAGGCTGGACCGTTACCGCAGCCTCCTAATTATAACTATATAAGCTTGATAAAGAACAGGACCACGTCCTCTATAGTAATAGGATAGATATAGTTAACCTTCTAGAAAATAATACTCCTATAGAACTCTACGGACTTTTACCTTTAGACTTTAAGAAGTTTATAAAGCTTAAAAAAGGACTTACTAATAAGGAACTCTACAAGCTCCTCCCTAAAAGATACCATAACTTTATTAATATATGCTTATAAAAGAGCGTAAATACACTCCCCCTATATTAACCTAATAACCACGCCATTAATATCAAATAAGGAAAAACGCCACCCTATAAGAGACCCTACCTAATATTAAAAGACGAACTCCTAGTTGTTAAAAAGTATATTAACGAATACCTTAATAAAGGATTTATTCGTTCTAGTATATCCCTAGCAGCCGCCCCTATCCTCCTTATTAAGAAGCCAGAAGGAGGTATCTAATTCTATATTAACTATAGAGGACTTAACGCTATTACGATTAAGAACTAATACCCTATACCGCTTATATATAAGACTCTTAAGCGGCTTAGTTAAGCCAAAATCTATACTAAGCTTAATATTATTGCCGCCTTTAACCGCCTTTAAATACGGGAAGGTAACGAATAGAAAACCGCATTCGCATTACACTTTAGCCAATTTAAATATACCGTTATGCCCTTTAGCGTATATAACGGCCCAGGCAGCTTCTAAAGCTATATTAATAACGCCTTATGGGACTACCTTAACGACTTCTGCTCTGTGTACCTGGACAATATATTTATTTACAGTAATAATCCCTTTAAGCATACTAAGCACGTTTAAAAGGTCCTATAGCGCCTTAGGGACGCAGGACTTTATATTAATTTAAAGAAGTACGAATTCTTAGTTATAGAAGTAAAATACCTTAGACTAATTATTACTACTAAGGGTGTCCGTATGGACCCTAAGAAGGTATATATAATTACTAAATAGCAAACCCCTAACTATATTAAGAACGTATAAGCTTTCCTCAGTTTCACTAACTTTTATTAAAAATTTATATACAACTTCTCGGGTGTTGTAGCACTATTTATGTGACGGGCTCGTATAAATACTTCTGAACCGAAGCTTGTAGATTGCTACTATACAAGAATACTAAGCTAAGGAGAAGAAGAAGTCTGTTAGAGACTGGCAAGATACAAAGGGGTTGCCAAGGCGCTAGTAGTAAGCGAGCCAATGGCGATTTTCCATCCCGGGGATGGAAAATCCTGATTAGTTGGCAGGAGTTAGGGTCCACTAAGTATGGCAGGTGGCGTTGCCCTAGCACCGTTATATTACCTCTTCCTCCCAAAAAAGCCTGCCCTTAGGCGTTGTCCGAGCTCCTTATTGTTATTTAAATTATTATAGTTATTTACCCCTTCTTCCTAGTATTTAATCCAGCTTTCTAATTGGCGTGGTGGTCTAGGGAGGTTAGGGTAGGCTAGGTGGAAGTTCTATAGCTTATAGGGAGAGTACTTAAAATTAGATATGGGGTATTATTCTGGATCTTTATCGTGACCTACCTAGCTCGCACGGTATTTTAGGGTACCGCGGTCTTTCTTAACTGCTAAGATCTCTTCAACTTCCCATTCCTCATCCTCTGCAATCTGAATTGGCGGTGGGGGGTCGTTATACTATCCAGGCAATAGGTCGTCCGCGGCCTTCCGCAGTCGGTCTAGAGAGAAGACAGGGTGGATCTTTATTAACTCTAGTAGCTTAACCTTAAAAGAGTGCCCTACCTTCTTAGGGATCTTGTAGGGGCCAGCCATTTAGTGGTCTAGCTTGTGGCTCGGCCTTTAGGTCTTCTAGTTCTTTATTAATACCTATACCTTATCTCCTACGTGGAAGTCTACCTTGTGACGATGTTGGTTTACGTCGGCCTCTTTCTTCTCTTATGCTTTTTTTATAATTGCTTGGGCAGTCTTCTAGGCTCCGTGCATTCTCTTAGTGAATGTCTAGGCCTCTTCGTAGCTAAGGCGTTCGCGGGCCGTTATAGGTCCTATAGGTCTATCCCAATTAAAGGATGTTCGTGGCTTGTATCCATAGATTAACTTAAATGGCGACATTCCTATACTATTATAAGGGAGCGTAAGCTGTGCGTAGTCCATTATAGGTAGTAGTTCCGACTAGTTGTCCTGGTAGTAATTAATAAAGGGGCAAAGTTATTGGTCGAGGTACTGGTTTATAATCTTGGTTTGGCCATTAGTCTAAGGGTGGAATATAGTAAAGAGCTTAATTTTAATTCTAAGGATGCAGTAGAATTCATCCCAGAAGTCTAATATAAATTAGGGTCCATAGTTAGAGATAATTAACTTAGGAGCGCTATGGATCTGGTAAATATTGTCAACATATATACAGGCCATATCTTTTGCGGTTGTAGTCTTGAAGTAGGGGAGGGAAATAGCTTGCTTGCTTAGTTAGTTAACTACTATAAAGGCCATATTATAGCCATATTTGTCCTTTAGGAATGATTTAAAGTCCATTATAATATACTGCCAAGGGCGTTCGGGAACTGGCAGTGGTTGTAACTATTTAGGGGTTTGATCCCTAGGGGTATCTACCTGTTTATAAGTATAACAATTCCTAATAAACCGTTCTATATTGGATAGGAGTCCTTGCCAGTAGTAGTAAGGCGCTAGTAGTTGGTGGGTCTTATCTTAACTAGAGTGCGCTATAGAGACTTAACAGTGGGCTTTACGGATTAACTCCATTTATAGGTTATTAACGTCTGGAACTATAAGCCGTTTTTGGTATAAGAGCAGTCCGTCTTCTATTTCTAAATTAGGGTCGCCTTCCGTAGCTTAGTCGCGGAGGGCTTTTAGGGATTCAGCTATATAGTTCGCGATTAAAATGCGGTTAATTAGTCTTATTAGTTTATCTAGGATCTCTCCTTCTATAGGCGCTAGCTTATTCTGTTTAGAGTTTAGTTCCTTAAGGATACGTAGGTCAAGCTGTTTAGGACGGAGGAGGGCACGTGTCTGGTGCTAAGCCTTTAGCTTATCCTGTAGTTCCACATCCTGTTCTCTCTAGGTAAGGGTATTAGCTTTAGAATTTTGCCTACTAGGGCGGTATATAATTGTAAAGAAGAATTGGGAGAGTATTTTAGCCCACCTAGCCTATTAACCAGTAAGCTGCTTTATTATTATAAAATACTTAAGGGCTTTATAATTAGTATAGATTTTAATCTAAGAGTCTATACTTCTAAGCTCTGCGCGCCACTAGGATAATAATTATATAATAGCCAGCATTTCCTTATCGTGTACCTCGTAGTTACACTTAGCTAGGGCTATTGTCTTTAAGAAAAACGCTATAGGGTACTACTCGCCATCTAGGTATAATTGTAAGAGAACTCCCACTACTACTCTATTAGAGGCGTCCGTTTCTAGTATTAATTTAAGGTCTGGGTCATAGTGACAGAGAATTAGGGAGGAGGTAAGTTGGTCCTTTAACTCCTTAAAAGCTTCTATACAATTATCATTAAAAACAAAAGGCGGTTTGTTCTTTATTAGTTATATAAGAGGCTTAGCTACGACTTTATAGTTATAGATAAACCAATAGTAGAAGTTATAGAAGCCTAGAAAGGACTAGATGCCTTTTATAGTATAAGGGGGTTTTTAGTTATATATTACCTTGACCTTTTTAAGGTTAACTTTAATTCCTTTTATACTAATAATGAACCCAAGGTACTTTATTCGTTTTACTCTAAATTTGTATTTCTTAATATTAACTTATAGGCCTATATTCCGCAGCCTCTCTAGGACCTTTTTAACGTAAACTTAGTGCTTAAGTTTATTATCTAAGTATATAAGAATGTTGTCTAGGTATGCCGTACAGAATTTGTTAAGGTAGTCGAAAAGAACATTATTTATATACCGTTAGTACGTAGCTAGCCCATTTGTTAGTCCAAAAGGAAGAACTTTGCATTTATAAGAACTGTAGCGGGTGCGGAACATTGTTAGATCCTCTAATATAGGGTCCATCCTAATTTAGTAAAAAGCTTGGCGGATATTAAGCTTAGTAAAGATTTTGGCTTGGCTTAGACGTATAAGGGTCTCGTTAATTAGGGGGAGAGGGTAACAATCTTTCTAAGTAATAGCGTTTAGTTTCTAATAGTTAATGCAGAAGTAGAGGCCTTTATTAGGTTTCTTTACAAAGAGAATAGGGGAAGTAAAAGGGGCCTAACTTAGCTTAATAAACCCCTTATAGAGGTTATTGATTAAGTACTATTTAGTTGCTTTTAGTTCCTCTATAGTTTGCTAGTAAAGGGGGCTATAGCCTAGAAAGTTATTGGCCTCTAGTTAAATCTTATAATTATAGGTTTAGTAGGGGGGCAGTATATTTAAGACTGCTTTTAAGAACGCGTCTCTATGGTCTAAGAGGTATATAGGGAGAAGGCGCTTAACTAACTCCTTATTAGTTTCCTCTACTAGCCCTTCTTTCTTCTCATTAATAATCTAGTTAATTTTGTATAAGCTAGTTATAAAGACCTCGTTGTCCTTCTAATATATATTAAAGTGGAAACCTATAGCGCTAATTGCCGCGATATCTACTATAGGGGGGTTATATAGTAGTAGGGGTGTCCGCGGCCTTAGGGGCTTTTAGTATATTAGCGTTGTCTTTACTCCTTTTAGCTCTTGTTGCATCTTCCAAAGGTTATCCTTTAAGTCCTATTAGTATGTCCTCTTCCCCATTAGCCAGATCTTCGCAATTTAGAAGTTGTCTACATTACTGTCCATTCTACTTCCGTAAGTAGAGTCCTCCTTAACTGTAGTCCTTTGGGGGAGTATCCTTATTAGTACGGATTTCTTACCGGCCTTGCAATAGGCATCTTTTTAAGCAAAAGCTAGGTCACGGTCCCTAACATCCTACTAGTAGGTAGGATCGGCCTTCACGGCTAATATCTTATAGTCAGTACGGATCTCTCTAATAAAGGAGGGTAACTTTGGTCTACTCTCTGGCTAGACAAACTGTCTTTATTAAACGTTTAGCTAAATATTAAAGTAGGACATCTATTTTCGGCTAAGGATTATGTTATAGGACCCTAGGTCTAGGATATAAAAGGGGATACTAAACTGGCGTCGTCCATTAATAGCAATATATAGCTTTAAGACATGGGTAACCGGCTTACCGGCTTGGCCGTTATAGCCTTTTACTTAAACAGGCTTCTCTAGTCAGGTAGCATTTATATTTAAGAACTTAGTAACATCATTTAAATAAGCAGTGTTTATAAAGGCAAAGCCATTTACTCCAGTGTTAATAAGGGCAGTTGTATTAACTCTATATCCATTTTAAGATACTGTATATAGAACCATAAAGTGTTTTCCACCTATTAGCTAACTTAGATTAATCTCTTTAAGATTAATAGGATACCCTAGGGGGGAGTCTTTCCCTAGGGTTCTTCTTTTCCTAACTTATTAGGCGTTTTTTCTTCCTCTATTTCCTTAATATTACCCGTATCCTTTAGCTCTAAATAGGACGTGGCAAAGTAACTATCCTTTCCACAATTAAAGCACGTGACCGTGGCAGGGTTAATTAGGGTGTTGCAATAAGCATTAGTTGAAGGTATGGTATATAGCGGGTTAGGCGAGGTTCGCTAATAGGCAGTTATAACCGCTTTTAGTATAAGGGTGGTTGTGGTTTGTCTTCCAACGCTAGCTCCCATTAGTGTAGCAGATAGGTTGCGGTTGCTACGGGACCTCTTTAGTCGATTAGAATAAGCATTAATTCATTTTAGTTCTAAATCTAGCGACAAACATTAGGCTGCAAGTCTTTAGTAGGTTAGTAGGTTATCTAAGGCTACTATAATCTTCTTTTATAGTCGGACTATTAGCTTGTCATATAGGTCCAAACAATAGTTCTTAGGGGGGACCTAGCCTTTGCCTACTAGGTATAAGAATTAAGCCTGGAACTTAGTAAAGGATTAGTTTAATTTTATTATTAGGCGATTATAGTCGTAATAGGCATCCCATACTTTATTTGGATTGACATAGATAGTAGCTAGGTACTATATTATCTTATTAATAGATGTAAACCGAATAGGTGACTCGTCCTTAAACTTAGCCTAAAGGTGTCGCTAGGCATCCCCAATGGTTTAACTAAAGAGGTAGAGTATTTTAGCTTCTTTAGAGGGGAAATAGTTGTGGTTAATATAAAGCTTTCCTCGTACCTAGATTCTCTAGTTCTTAAAGGTTAGGTCTACGCCGTCCAATAATAGTGGGGGGTTAGGGAGCTTAACGGACTTTAATTACTTTGTTATTATATCCGTACTCTCTAGTATATCGCATTTGGTAGAGCGAATGGGTTAACTAAGGCTTTATAAAGGGGAGGCTAGGCTATTTTATAAGGCAGCAAGGCTTTTTAGGATCTCCTTTAGAGTCTCTTATATACTTTAGGCTTAAAGACAATTAACCTTCCAATTGGCTGCAAGGGCACGAATCTGCTTATATACACCTATAACGTTGTTATTATCTTCAATTTCTGATCCTAACTGGACCTCGTATTCCTCTCGGGTAGAGGTAGGTCTTTTAGATAAGCTTACTTTAGGTGCCATCGTTGGCTTCCTAAGGTTTATTGGAATTATATAATTCGGTTTTAATTCTAGGGTTCTTTTATAGGTGCAGGTTAAGTACAATCTGGCCTATAAAGTGGGATATTGTCAGGGCCTTCTTAGGCGTAGTAGTGTGGGTTTTTTAATGTCTAAGTATAACGCGTTAACGCGTTATTGCAGACGAAGGTTTTTTTAGGGTGGGATATTATTGAGGCCTTCCTAGGCAATGTAGGGAGAGCTTAGTATAATGTAACGGGCTCGTATAAATGCTTCTAAACTGAAGCTTGTAGATTGCTACTATATAAGAATACTAAGCTAAGGAGAAGAAGAAGTCTGTTAGAGACTGGCAAGATATAAAGGGGTCGCCAAGGCGCTAGTAGTAAGCGAGCCAATGGCGATTTTCCATCCCGGGGATGGAAAATCCTGATTAGTTGGTAGGAGTTAGGGTCCACTGAGTATGGCAGGTGGCGTTGCCCCAGCACCGTCATAATTTATAGTAATAATGCGAATAAAGGGCCTATCTATAAAAGAAAGAAAAACATATCTATGTTTTATTTAGACGCCTAAATGTAAGAAGGCGTTCTAAGACCTTAAAGATGCTTTTACTAAAGCACCCATCCTAGCCCACTTTATACTAGGACGACAACTCTATCTTAAGACTAACTCCTTAGACTATGTTAACACAGACATTCTCTCCTAGATGGGTAATAACGGCCTTCTCTACCTAGTTGCATTCTACTCGTCTAAGCTTATACTATAAGAATATAACTATAAGATCTATAATAAGGAACTTCTCGCGATTATATAAGCGTTTAAGGAATTCTAACCAGAACTCTCCTTAGTAGAACCTAACTAGCTAACTAAAGTCCTTACAGATTATCGCAATTTTAAGTACTTTATAACTATAAAACAGCTAAACCAATACTAAGCACGCTGGAACAAGTTCCTCTCTAGTTTTAACTTTAAAATTGTATATAGGCTAGGAGTATAAGGTACTAAGCCTAATAGCCTAATACGCCGCTTATAAGACCTTCCTTAGTCTAAAGATAACCCCTATAACCAGTTCCAATAACAGACAATCCTAAAAGCATAAAATTTGGCCCTAGGTATGCTACCTATAATAAAGCTAACTATACCTTAGCTCCACACTATAGAACTAGAATTACCTCCCAAAATTAATAAGCTTATTACTACGGCATATAACACCTCTGTTAACCTATTACTGCATTAACTTATTACCGCAAAGACTGCTAGCGCCTATACGCTACCGACTAACCTCTAAAGCTTAGGCTAGATTAATATGGCAGCCTTAGAAGTAAAAGAGAACAGGCTCTATTATAGAGGCCGTCTATTTATCCCTAACTTAGAAAATCTATAACGGCAACTAATCTAAATAGCCTACAACCTCTAATTAAGCGGCTACCTAGGCAGAGGAGAAACCTATAAGCTTCTTAGCTGATACTACTTCTAGCCTAAAATAATAGACTTAGTTAAACACTTTATAGGCGCCTGCTATAGTTATAAGCGCGCTAAGGCCTTTAATATAAAGTACTAAGGACTACTATGCCCTCTACTAGTACCTATACGACAATAGGTAGATATTGCTATAGATTTCGTTATTAACCTACCACCCTATAAATAACACGGCCGTACCTATAAGAACATCCTTATAATAATATGCCGACTTATAAAAGAGCGCTACTACGTCCTAACCGAAGGTGTAGCTATTAGCGACATTACTAACGCCTTCATCTGCGAAATCTATCGATTATATAGGTTACCTAACTTAATTATATCCAACTAAGGTATATAGTTCGGCTCTAATATATAGAGACGAATCTGCTAATACCTTGGCATCTCTGTTAAGATGTCTATATCCTTCTACTATAAAACTGCTGGATAACCGGAAAACGCTAATACTAGCATAAAAGCGTACCTATAATAGGTAGTCGCCTATAGTTAAGACAACTAGGTGGATTACCTCCTACTAAGTAAATTTACAGCGAATAACTATATCTTAACTACTATAGGACTTACCCCATTCTTCGCAAACAAGGGATATTACCCCTAATCCGGCATAGAGCCACCAGAACCTATTAATAAAAAACTGCTATATAGAAAACGCCTTAAGATGCTACTCGCCGACCAGTATATAGACCGTATGAAAAATCTACTTAACTACTGTAAGGGAGAAATGGCCTGGGCTTAAGCAAAGTAGGCCTACTTTGCCGACTGTTATAGAACGCCACCACTAGAGATGCGTGTTGGCGACTAGGTATAGCTAGACATACATAACATCTCTATATAGAGGCCTATAAAGTCACTTAATTATAAGAACCTCGGCCCCTATCCAATTAAATAAGTTATTAATAGGGGAACCGTATATAAGCTAGAGCTCCTGCCTGCCCTAGTTACCCGCGGGATATGGCCTATATTCCACCTATAGCTACTATACCTTTACTAGCCTAATCCCTTATTAGGATAGACATAGCCTAAACCCCCACTAGTACTAATCCGAGACGAGAACGAAGATAAGAACCACAAGGAGTGGACCGTTAAACAAATTATTAACTCTAAATACTTTAGCAAAGGTAGAGGACGGCGGCTCTACTATAGAGCTATCTATGTATGATTCGACATAGATTAGCCAGAATGGCAACTATAGGAAGACTTTAAAAATGTAAAGGACCTAATTAATAACTTCCACTACGCGAACCTATAGAAACCGGGCTTAAGCAGAGATTTCATACCTAATCCTCTATAGGAGCCCTTATAGAGTTAAACCGTTATATATTACCATGTAAGGGCAAATTACCATTAGATTGCTATAGATTGCCATTATATAATAGCAAAGCGCAATTACGTAACCGGAATATTGTTAAAATGTCTAGGAACTTTAACCGGCGGTTAAAGTTGTCTAATTAGTTAGATTCTTAGGTGCTAAGCCTTATTATATAATATTATTGCAAACCTTTAGCGATACCCCCTTTTCCTTTCTCTTCTCTACACCCTAAGTATCCCTTCTACCTTAAGTGCCCCTTTTATATGTATATAGTAACCACAGCGTCGCCAGAGCTCCGCCTCTATAGGAGGGGGGGTAGTGTCACGGAACCCTACCGTAGGGGCCTCCATAAGAGAGCCCTATACTCCCGTATACACCTCGCGTACAGCTTACGTCAGCTACGCGTAGGTATATTACCTCCTTACGCCCTCGACCCTTACGATCGATTGCGTAACGTCTTATAGACTCCTCGAATACATACGCTCTGTAGCCATTGCCCCTATTCCGTAACACTTAGTGCAGGGATACCTAAAGCAAAATAGCTAGACAAACTAGAATAAGAAGAGGATCTAGACATTCCAGTTAAATTTAAAGAAAGACACACTAAAGGATATTATAACGCAGCGATAATAAGGTACTTTCTTATAGACAGACCATACACACTAAACCAGTTATACGGAAAGTAGTATAGGCAACGACATAATGATAAATAGGAAGACTTTTATATATAGCTAGATAAAAAAGGTGTCTAAGACTAACCTATTACGGAAAAACGTATAAATCACATTAAAGGAGCATTAATTATAATATTAAGGAACCTAGAAGAAGGATCTAGGGACTAGAGAAGTAAGTGACAAATCTTAGTACCTGTAGCAGAAATACCAGTGATTAGGTTAACTAGGTATTAGTTTAAACTTAAAGATAAAGATAAGCCAAGAGTTAACCTAAGTCACCTAGTATACCATATGTTATCGTGGATAGCTTATATAGATAATATATATAACATACATAGAGCACCAAAGAACAAAAACCGGAAGTACCTAGTAAGGATATATTGGGCACCAGATAAGAAATGGTTTAGGGATGCTAAGTATATATATAGATAGCACCTAGTAGAAGTATAAGGTTAAGGGGACTTAACACTTTAATTAGAAAGATTTCTTATAGAAGAATGCCTAGACAGACAATAGTAGTAGGAGTGCCTAGAGAACACTTATCCATAGTATATAGAGGAAAAGAAGTGAACTAAGTATTGGCTAAAAGTAGACTAAGTATAAACAGGATCCAGTAGCCAATAATTAGGAAAAGGGGAGGCCTATAGGACTAGAGGGAACCAGTAGTAGAGCCTTAAACCCTTAAAGAAATTTAAGGATAATACCTAAATTTACGAGTTAAATAGCAAGATTAGTAGTTCGAAGCATTAATAAATAGTAGAGTAACTAGGAACCACATATTACCAGCAGTAGTAAAAAGGATAGGGTTACCATATAGACAAAAGAAACACCTATATCCACTTATAACGATTTTAGGAGACCAGATAGCCTATAGAGGAGGTATTATTAATCTTAAAATAAGACCTATTTAGTTAACTATTAAAGGGAGACCAGTTAGAATGTCTTTTAATATCCTACCATTAGGAAAGAACGAGGCGATACTAAGAATGCCTTAGTTATAGGAATATAATCCAAAGGTTAATTGGGTTATAGGTTAGGTTAATATTAAAGATACTTAATAGCGTAAAGTGCGATAATAAACTAAGTTGGTATGGTACTAGGTTAGAGCAATATACGAAAAAATTAAGCAAGGCTTAAGTTATATACCAAAGAGATACCATAAGTATAGTAAAAAGTTATAGTCACCAGAAAGTAAAAAGCTGTTAGAATATGCAGTATAGGACTACAAAATAGAGTTAGAAGAGGGAATGAGTCCAAAGTTCTTTCTAATCTATAAGCTCACTAAAACAGAGTCAGTGGCGCTTAAGGAGTTTGTCTAGGAGAACTTACAAAAGGGATACATTAGACCGTTATAATTATTAGTAGGATATCTAGTATTATTTATCCTAAAGAAAAACAGAAAACTTAGGATATATATAGACTATAGACAGTTAAACAGCATTACTAAAAAGGATAGGTATCCTTTACCCTTAATTAGCGAAATTTAAGATAGGATAGGCAATGTAAAGATCTTTATAAAGATAGATCTAAGGTGGGCATACCATTAGATTAGAATTAAGGAAGGCTACAAATAGAAGGCAGCCTTTAGGTCAAAGGAAGGACTATATAAACAGTTAGTTATATAGTTTAGGCTTATAAACGCACTAGCAACGTTCTAGAAACAAATTAATAGTGTGTTAGGAGAACACCTTAATGAGTTTATTATAGTATACCTTAATAATATTATTATCTACTTAGAGAGCGAGAAAGAATATAAGGAACACATTAAATGGGTCTTAAAGAGACTATAAGAAGAATAGATGCTAGTAGCAATTGAGAAATACAAGTTCTTTATAAGAAAGACTAATTTTATAGGATTTATTATAGAACTAGGAAAAATTAGTATAGACCTAAAGAAAGTTAAAGCTATAGTAAATTAGTAAGAACTAGAGAACGTTATATAGTTGAGATCGTTCCTAGGGTTTTACAATTACTATAGGAGGTTTATAGCATAGTGGTTAAAAAGCATTAAGCTATTTATAAGGTTAACAAAAAAGGAGGAATTATAGGTTTAGGGTAGTAAGCAGAAAAAGCTGTTCTAAGAACTTAAAGAGTTATTTACCTAGGAACTAATTCTTAAAATCTACCAACTAAAGTTAGAAACGGTTATTAAGATAAATATATTAGACTTTGCACTAGGAGTATATTTACTATAGAAGTACCAGGATATATGGCATCTAGTAGCGTACTATAGTTGGAAGATAACACCACTAGAACTAAACTATAACATCTATAATAAGGAGTTATTAGGTATAGTTACAGTATTAAAGGAATAGAGGGCATTCTTACAAGGCATAGAAGAACCATTTGTGGTTAAAATAGACTATAAGAACCTTATAGGATTTTTAATAACAAAGGAACTTAACCAAAGACAGGTTAGATAGGCGGAAATGCTTATAGAATATTATTTTAAGATTTAGCACACTAAAGGTATAAACAACGCACAAGCAGATGCTTTAAGTAAAAAGGCTAAACTATAGAACAACAAAAAGCCATTAGGAGCTTTATTGCGAAGGGATTAAGACGGATTAATTAGGTATAATTATCCAAAGATTATAGCAACTAGAGAAGGGCAGATCCATAAATTACTAGAGAGTAATTAGACGTAGAAGATTTAAGTAGTATAGGTAAAGGATCTAGATATAGAATAATATAAGAACAGAGAAACAACTTATATTCCAAGGTCTATTACAAAAGAGTTTATTAAGTTATTCTATAAGGGACTAACTTAAGAACACAATGGAGCTATAGGCTTAGTATTAAGACTTTAAGAGGAATATATTGTTTAAGGAATCTAGGGACTAGTAAGATAAGTTATAAAAGAATATCCAGATTGCTAAAGGAACAGACTAATAAGGTATAAGCTATATAGAGGGCTACAACCTATTAAAATACCGGAAAGACCGTGGGAAGTTATATTGTGGGACTTTATTATTAAGTTACCAAGTTAAAAGATCCTATTATAGAACAAGATTATAATATAATCTTAGTAATAGTAGACAAGCTTATAAAGTAAGGATACTTTATAGCATATATAGAGGAAATATCAGCAGAAGATATTACTAAAATCTATATTAAGGAAGTGTTTGTAAGGCACGGAGTACTAAGCAAGGTTATATCAAACAGAGATCTGAGATTTGTAGCAGCATTCTAGGAGGTATTCTTGGCGGAACAAGGAGTTCACGCAGTAACCTTAATGGCGTATTATCCGTAGATAGACGGGTAAACAGAAAGGTTAAACTAGACACTAGAATAGTATCTAAGGCACTATATTAATTATGCATAGAATAATTGGGTATTGTTATTACTAGTTATATAGTTTATATATAATACAACACTATAAAAAGGAATGGGAATGTTACTATTTAAGGCGAATTACGGATATGAGCTAAGGTTATTATTATTGCCATATTAAGCAAAGAAGATAAGTAGCAGAGCTAAAGAAAAAATAGAGACTTTAATAAATCTTTATACAGACCTTAAAGAAACAGCTAAACTAGTATAAGAGCGAATAAAAAGGTACTATAATACTAAGAGATCTAAGGGACCAGATCTTAAGGAGGGAGATAAAGTATAGCTACTATACAAAAATTTTAAGAGTTAACGACTAAGCAAGAAGTTAGACTATGTTAGACTAGGACCTTTTAAAATTACAAAAAGAATTTTATTAGTTATGTTTAAGTTAAACCTACCAGCCAGAATGAAAATCTACCTTATATAGTATATTACAATACTAGAGCTAGCGTATAGAGATATAGAACTACTAGTCTACAAGGCAGACACGTATAGAGGGTAAGAAGAAGACAAGTAGCAAGTTTTAAAGATTATTAGTTATAAGAATATAGATAACAAAATGTGGTATAAAGTAAAGTAAATAGGCTATAGTAAGACTACCTAGGAGCCACTAAGCAACCTAGAGAACGCTATAGGAAAGGTATAGGAGTATCGGAAGAAAGTAGGTTAGGTAGTATTAATAAAGAAGGATTACCAAAAAATGAGTTACCTAAAGGGGACCTAAGAGAAGCAATTGCTGAGCTACTTAGAGTTATTTCCCTTACAGGAGGTAGATCTGTTCTTTTATTACCTAGCTTAGATAGACCCTGTTAAACAAGTTTCTACTCCTTGAAATAAACCTTCTTATGAACATGTTTAAGGCGTTAAAGATAGGTATAAGCTAGATGCTAAGCTTTAAGGATATATACGGACTCTTCTAAGACATATTAACCCTTGAGTAGCGCGGAGGCTAGCTTACTATTAAGTTTCTTAGTAGTAGATTAAATATAAGACCCTATAATAAGTTACTTAGGGAACCTAAAGACTGTTAAAAGTCATAGGACGCGTATATTTAGTGTTAGAGACAGAGTAAACGTCGCAGGATAATTAAATGTTTACTTTAGTGCACTCTGAGTAAGAGGAAGGTTGTTAAGATAAAAGACTTACTAGCACAATATAAACTAACCCCTCTTTCGCACAATAAGAATATAGAGACGGCATTATCTTACCTAGAGATAATATTGTAGCAACAGTGTGAGACTAATAAGCTGTAGAAAAAGAAGAGGATGCTTTAGGTATAATAAGTAAGAATATTAACTAGATTAATTAAACAGATATTACACCTCTAGTAGACAACTTAGAGATGTTAGGAATCTTCAAGGACAAAGATAAAGAGGAGGGAGATGGTGTTACAGACAGCTTAAGTACAATATTATAACTACTTAGAGAGGAGTTGGTGGAAGCTAGTTAGTTAATATAGGCACGGACCAGAATAGATCTAGTGGAACTATGTAACAAGAAATGGTAGCTAAGGTTATATAATGTAATCTGTGTAATCTGTAATAGAGTAGATAGAGTATACGTACCTTACGAAGCGAAGGGATTTCTTAGGCGTATAGTTGTATATTTAAAGGACTACAGTCCCTACCCAGATAGTTCTCTCTTTATAGTAAATCTTAGAATACAATTAGAGTTAATCTGTTGGGCAACTACTCCACCAGTTATTATTATGTTGTTGACCTATTTATATCTACATACCTAGCCTAATAATAGGACCTACCGTAGTTCTTGCTACAAGGTTCCGTTATAGACCCTATATTAGAAAATCTAATAATATTCTACACCCGCTATGGTTTTTATAAATATAAAGTCCTTTCTTTTAGACTAACAAATAGGCTAGCTACGTACTAATAGTACATAAATAATATTCTTTTTAACTACCTTAATGAATTCTGCACGGCATACCTAGACGACATTCTTATATACTTAGATAATAAACTTAAGTACTAAGTTTATATTAAGAAGGTTCTAGAGAGGCTGTGGAATATAGGTCTATAAGTTAATATTAAGAAATATAAATTTAGAGTAAAATAAATAAAGTACCTTAGGTTTATTGTTAGTATAAAAGGAATTAAAGTTAACCCTAAGAAGGTTGAGGCTATCCATAACTAGAAACCCCCTTATATAGTAAAAGGCATCTAGTCCTTTCTAGGCTTCTATAACTTCTACCATTAGTTTATCTATAACTACAGGGTTATGGCTAAGCCTCTTATATAGTCAACCAAGAATAACATGCCTTTTATTTTTAATAATAATTATATAGAAGCTTTTAAGGAGTTAAAGAATCAACTTATCTCCTCTCTAATTCTCCGTCACTATAACCTAGACCTTAAATTAATACTGGAAACGGACGCCTCTAATAGAGTGGTAGTGGGGGTTCTCTTACAGTTACACCCAAATAGCAAGTAATACCCTATTACGTTTTTCTTAAAGATAATAGCCCTAGCTAAGTATAACTACAAGGTGCATAATAAGGAAATATTGGCTATTATATAATTGCTATCCTAGTGGCGCGTAGAACTTAAAAGCACAGACTCTTAGATTAAAGTCTATACTAATTATAAAGCCCTTAAGTATTTTATAACAATAAAGCAGCTTACCAGTTAATAGGCCTAGTAGGCTAAAATACTCTTCTAATTCTTTTTTATAATTATATACCACCCTAGTAAATAAAATTCTAAGGCTAATGCCCTTACCTAAAGAGAACAGGACGTGGAACCATAAAATAAGCTAAAGGCTTAGTACTAGATATGTGCCCTTTTCTGTCCTAAACAGCTTAACCTATATATCCTTAAGGAACTGAGCCCTAAATAGAATAAGTTAGCACCCTTAAAAGGAGAGATCCTAGACAAACTAATAGGACTAATTAATTATATCCTAATCGCGAACCGCATAGCTAAATCCCTAAAAGCCCTCCGCGACTAAGCTATAGAAGGTAACCCTAATTTAGAAATGGAAGATAGACTGCTCTTATACTAAGAACGGCTTATAGATCCAGATGCTGATAACCTATAAATAGAGCTAATCTGTGAAGCCCACTATTAAGTCTCCACAGCGTACCCTAGTTAAGATAAGACCTACTAACTACTAGCGCCCTATTACTATTGGCGAGGACTCCTATCTAATATAGAATAATTTATTAGAAACTGTTATACTTATAAACGTGAAAATACCCCTAGGGATTGAACTCCTAGATAGCTATAACCACTACTAGTTCCTAAACGCCCTTAGCAGTATATTACAATGGACTTTAAATTATTCCTAAAGGATAAATATAGCTACAATATGGCTTTTATAGTAGTTAACTAACTAAGTAAGCAAGCCGTTTCCCTCCCTTGCTTTAAGACTACAACTATAAAAGATATGGCCCGTATGTACATTAACAACATTTACTAGATCTATGGCGCTCCTAAGTCTATTATCTCTAACTATAAACCCTAGTTTATATCAGACTTCTAGGACGAATTCTACCGCATCCTTAGGATTAAGATTAAGCTCTCTACCGCATTCTACCCTTAGACTAATAGCTAAACTGAGATTATAAACTAGTACCTTAACTAGCGACTTTGCCCCTTTATTAACTACTACTAGGACAATGAGTTGGAACTACTGCCTATAATAGACTACGCACAGCTTACGCTCCCTTATAATAGCATAGGAATGTCACCATTTAAGTTACTCTATGGATATAAGCTATAATCATCCTTTAATTGGGATAGACCTATAGGACCTATAATGGCCTGCGAACGCCTTAGCTATAAAGAGGCCTAGATATTTGCCAAGAGAATATATAGGGCCTAGGAGACTACCTAAATAATTATAAAAAAGGCATAAGAGAAGAAAGAGGCTAACGTGAACTAATATTGCTATAAGGTATGGGTATTAATAAAAAACTGGAAGACCTAGAGGCTGAGCCATAAACTAGACTACTAAATGGCTGGCCCCTACGAAATTCTTAAGGAGGAAGGGTACTCTTTTAGGGCTAAGCTACTAGAGTTAATAAAGATCCACCCTATCTTTTTTCTAGACCGACTATGGAAGGCCGCAGACGACCTATTGCCTGGACAGTATAACGACCCCCCACCACTAATTTAAATTGCAGAGGATGAGGAATGGGAAGTTAAAGAGATCTTAACAGTTAAAAAGGACCGTGGTACCTTAAAATACCATGCAAGCTAGGTAGGTCACGACGAAGACCTAAAGTAGTACCCCGCATCTAATTTTAAGTACTCTCCCTATAAGCTACAAGATTTCTACCTAGCCTACTTAGTGTTGGAAAACAAGCCCGCAACAATATCACGTGATGAGACTTGGGAGAACCTCTTAGCAGGAATCTGACCAATTAGAGAACTTCGACCGCTGGTCAAAGTTCCTTGAAATCTCTTCAACCACCTATATAGAAAATAAGCAATGCATAGAGATTTAGCCCTAATAACCTTATTTTAACAGGTTATGAGCCCGGGTTTGCGCCTAACAAGCTAAACCTAATTGCTTTATTATTTACGATAATTGCTATTATAATATCACAGTACGGGCGTTAAAAAGTCATTAAATATTTAGCCAACTTATAACGCCAAAAACCTACACCGAGCGGCTATGTAGCTGCCAACGACGGACTCTACGCTGAATATAACAAGAGGATCCTACTAAGGACGAGCCTAACACAGCCCGTAATAAACGGCGGCACTGGAGGCTTAGGAGGATACCTCGCATTTGGTAAATAACCTTACTATTGTTATTATAGAATGATAGAGTTTTAAGAATAAAGCCTTATAATAACCATATTAATAGCAGATTAGAAGAAGCTTATTAGAACTACCTATAACGGCTAAGGAACATATTAAGTTAAAACTTACACTGTATATATACTCCTTACAAAGGAAATAAATCTAACAACGTTATTATAACAAGGCCTATAGACTGCCTATTACAAACCACCTATAAGCCTTATTAATATAAGCGATAAACGTACTACCTAAGCCTCTATCTAAAAGCTTATTAGACGGGAAGACTAGCTAATATTTAGTATTAATATATAAAACTACCTCCAATCTAAAAATATTAAGTGGGTTCTTAACAACCCACCACAGCTTCTTTCTACAATTAAGTTAATTAAATAGAAATAGGTGGACTTAGGCTTTACTATTAAACAGCTAAAAATTAAGCTAGCTAACTTAGTAAAAGAACGGGAGAAACACAAGGAACAGCTAGCCTACGCAGCCGGTTTTATTAACTAGAACATTAGCGATATCTATAAGCCGTTTATATTAAACGCTGGATAAGCGCTTAAGAAATGGAAGGCTCTAAAAAAATGCTTTAAGGATCTTAATCCGGCAGCGGTTACTAATATTATGGCAACCTTCTTTACTAAACGCGTTTAAGATTTTAAAAATGTAAAGGAGTTTATCTCCTATATTATATTAAACCTTAATCGCCTTATTAAAATGGACTAACCTATTAACTACGAAATCCTTACCTAAGCGGCCCTTCTATATGGAGTTAGCTCCACTAATTATACTTAGTTTAAAATAACTTAACGAACAAATTAGACGCAGAAAAATACCGACCTATAAGCCTTAGGTAAGGAACTTATTGTCTTTAATAGTAAGCTTAATTAAGAAGCTTCTACTATACTAGTAGCATATTTAAATAACAGAACGTCCATAAAGAGAAAGATTGCACTAGTAGGAACGTGCAAGCACCCTAACTACGTAAAGTATAACAGAACTACGCATTCTAAAGAAGACTGCTAGGAGAGAAACCCAGAAAACGCACTATAGAGAATTGGTGATAGAATCCGTATAAAAAAGAAGCAGAGGACTAGGCCGCCTATTTAGCTTAATAAATACTCTAATTAAGTTAAAAATGAAGTAAATCTATAACGCAAGCTTGTAGTAGCGGTGGTACAAGCCTAACTAAGCAGGTATAACTTTATCTACAATACTGCTGCTACTGTCCACTACTATAAGAATCGTGAACTTCTCTTTAACTATGTTAGTGACGACACCTTATTAGATACAGTTGGTCCCTATAAAGCTTAATTAGTAGGTAAAGGATCTATCTTTATATAAACCGCACTCCCTAATAAAAGTTATGGAAGTACGCTTACTCTATATAATGTTCTTTATATACTATATTTACTAGTAAACCTACTATCTAGAAGCCGACTTAAGGAAATAGGCGTCTTTTTTAACAATAAGACTTACAAACTTAAATGCAATAACAAGGTAATAGGATATACACCTAAAGTTTAACAACTCTACCTAATCTGGTAGCACAGCTACTCGTTAGAATTAATCCTCTAGATAATTAAAAACAACGAAAGCCTACCTATTTGGCATTACCGATTTGGCCACCTTAACTATAGTAACCTTAAACGTTACCTAAGTAAACTTGGTATTAAGTTTAACAATATTAGTAATAAACACTGTGAGCCCTACGCTTAATCTAAAGCCAGAAAGAGGTATAATAGAACGCCCTAGAAACAAGCTATATAACTGTTTTAATTTGTCTATATAGATCTAGTAGGACCTATTACCCCTATTAGCTTTAAAGGCGAAAGATACTACGTATCTTTTACTAATAACTATACAAGGTTTACTATAGTCTATACCGTCCATATAAAAGATAAGTGGTTTAGTACTTTACAAAGGTACTACAATTAGATTTATACTAAATTCGACCTTAAAATTACTAGAATTCGTACTAACTATAAAGCAGAGCTCTGTAGCAAGAAAGCAACCACCTAGATGGACGATCTAGGTATAGAATTTAAACCTGCCGCCTTATATACTTAGGAAGAGAACAGAGTAGTAGAGCGCTCGCAGTGAACCTCCACTGAGATTACCCGCTTAATAATCCTCGCTAGTAATATACCAGACTTTCTATGGCCCAACGTACTCCTTACAGCTATATATATTAAAAATAGACGCCCTACAAGAGCTCTTCTTAATGGCATGTTACCTTATAAAAAGCTTAAGGGTAAACCTCTATTAGTATACTATCTGAGGGCTCTAAGATCTACTGTCCACTCCCTTATAGTTAAAGAAGATCACGTGAAATTAGCTAGGTTCGCTCTATAAGCAAAGAAAGGTATTCTAATTAGCTATAACGGTAAGACAATCTATTACGTTTAGCTACTAGATAAATAGAAGATTAAGTGTCTTAAAGACGTTAAAATCTATAAAGGCGATATTAGCTTAAAAACTACTACTATATTTATAGAATAATCCGTTAACTTGTCTAATAAGTAAGGGAGGGAAGATACTACTACTCCTCAGCCAAAGCCTCTATTAAGAAAAAGATAATAAAGAATTAATTAGAAGGAAGGTTGCAACAGCTTACCCTATAGGCTTAAGTCTCTACCTAAAAACCTTACTACAACCACTACTTAATCAGGCCGCTAGATATTAAGAGTTAACCTACTAAGCAACCCTACTGCCTTTCTTATAAGCCTTAACTAATAGGCTAATAATATTAATAAGCTACTAAGCAACTGGGACGATAAAATAGGCGATAAACTAATAGCCCTTCTATCCACCTTTCCTCCTTAATCTATACCTTAAAACCCTTACTTAAACAATTACGATGCGGTTAATCCTATAGCTCTTATAACGGAACCTTGTAGTAGGAACTACGGTGGGTCCTATTATTAGGCTGGGTATATAGGTAAGAACAAATTAACAACGTAACAACAACTAGTGGAGTAGTTGCCCAACAGATTAACTCTAATTGTATTCTAAGATTTACTACAAGGAGAGAACTATCTATAGTAGGGACTAAGGTCCTTTAAATACATAACCATACTCCTAAGAAATCCTCTCTTGTATATAAGGTACGTGTTGTCTATATTAAACATAACGTCCCTTCCGTTTAACACAGTCAATACGTTTAACGCCACGTGACCTCGGTTACTATTCCTCATTATATAGTTCCACCAGATCTATCCTAGACTATGCTTATATTAACCAACTAGCTTCCTACGACTCTTCCCTAGGTAGTTATAAAATCGTTCTTAAAGTGTCCGTAACACTATCTCCCTCCTCTTTATCTTTGTCCTTGAAGATTCCTAATATCTCCAAGTCGTCTACTAGAGGTATAATGTCCGTTTAATTAGTCTGGTTAATATCTCTGCTTATTATACCTAAAGCATCCTCTTCTCTTTCTTAGGTGGAGCGCCGCCTACGTACTATCTCCTCAATACTATTACTTGGTGAAGTGATGGCGATTCCTTACTCAAGGTGCGCGAAAGAGGGGTTAGTCTATATTGCGCTAGCGAGCCCTTTGTCTTAATAACCCTCCTTCTATTCTGAGTGCACTAAAGCAAACGTTTGGTTGTCCTGTGACGTTCGCTCTATCTCTAACGCTAAGTATGCACGTCCTATGATTCTTAACAGTCTTTAAGTTCCCTAAGTAACTTATTATAGAGTCTTATATTCAATCTACTGCTGCAAAGCTCAACGGTAAGCTAGCCTCTACGCTGCTTAAGGTTTAATATGCCTTAGAAGAATCTGCACGCGTCCTTAAAGCTTAACGTTTGGCTTACGCTTGTCTTTAACGCCTTAAACGTGTTTATAAGAAGGTCCGTTCTAAGGAGTAGAGGCTTGTTTAACAGGGTCTTAATAAGCTAGGTAATAAAAGAACTAGCTCTCCTCCTACAAGGGAAATAACTCTAAGTAGCTTGGTAATTGCTCCTCTTGGGTCCCCTTTAGGTGACTTATTTTTTAGCGATCCTTTTTTATTAATATTACCTAACCTGCTTTCTTTTAATACTTCTATACCTTTCCTATAGTGTTCTCTAGGTTGCTTAGTGGTTCCTAGGTAGTCTTACTATAGCCTATCTACTTTACCTTATACTATATTTCGTCATCTACGTCCTTGTAACTAATAATCTTTAAAACTTACTATTTGTCTTTCTCTTGTCCTCTATACGTGTCTGCCTTATACACTAGTGGCTCAATATCTCCACGTACTGGTTTTAGCATTGCGATATGTTATATAGGGTAGATCTTTATTTTGGCTAGTAGGTTTAACTTATATATAACCAATAAAATTCTTTGCTTAACTTTAAAAGGTCCTAGTCTAACATAGTCTAACTTCTTGCTTAGTCGTCAACTCTTGAAATTTTTGTGTAGTAGCTATACTTTATTTCCCTCCTTAAGATCTGGTCCCTTAGATCTTTTAGCATTATAGTACCTTTTTATTTATTCTTATACTAGTTTAGCTATTTCTGTGAGGTCTATATAAAGATTTATTAATATCTCCATTCTTTATTTAGCTGTGCTACTTGTCTTTTTTACTTGACGTGGCGATAACGATGTTCTTAGTTTATACCCGTAATTCGCCTTAAATAGTGATGTCCCCATTTCTTCTTATAGTATTGTATTATATGCGAACTGTGTAACTGGTAATAACAATACCCAATTATTCTGTGTATAATTAATATAGTGCCTTAGATACTATTCTAGTATCTAGTTTAATCTTTCCGTTTATCCATCTGTCTGCGGATAATACGCTATAGATATTACTACGCGAACCCCTTATTCTGCTAGAAACACTTCCTAAAATACTACTATAAATCTTAGATCTCTATCTAATATAATCTTGTCTAATGCTCCATATCTTATAAATACTTCCTTTATATAGATTCTAGCGACATCTTCTACTGATATCTCTTTAGTGTATGCTATAAAGTATCCCTACTTTGTTAGCTTATCCACTATTACTAAGATCGCGTTATAATCTTGCCCTATAATAGGATCTTTTGACTTTGGTAACTTAATAATAAAGTCCCATAATATAACTTCCTATGGTCTTCCTGGTATTTCAATAGGTTATAGCCCTCTATACAGCTTATGTCTTATTAGTTTATTCCTTTGGCAATCTAGACACTCTTTTATAACTTATCTTGCTATTCCCCAGATTCCTTAAATAATGTACTTCTCTTAAAGTCTTAACACTAAGCCTATAGCTCCGTTGTGTCCTTATATTATTCCCTTATAGAATTCCTTAATAAATTCTTCTGCAATAGACTTAGGCATATACGTTGCTTCTCTATTTTTATATTGCTCTAAGTCTGGATCCTCTGTCTATACTTCTTAGATCTTCTATATTTAATTACTCTCTAGTGACTTATAGATCTGGCTTTCTTTGGTTACTATAATCTTTAAATAGTTATACCTAATTAATCCGTCTTAATCCTTTTGTAATAAAGCTCCTAATAGCTTTTTACTAGTTTATAGTTCAGCTTTTCTACTTAGAGCGTTTGCTCGTGCATTGTCTATACCCTTAGTATACTAAATTTCGAAATGGTATTCTATAAGCATTTCCACCCATTTAACCTGTCTTTGGTTGAGTTCCTTTATTGTTAGGAATCCTATAAGGTTCTTATAGTCCGTCTTAACCATAAATAGTTTCTCTATTTCTTGCAAGAATGCTCTCTATTCCTTAAGTGCTGTAACTATACCTAACAACTCCTTGTTATAGATGTTATAGTTTAACTCTAGTGGTGTTATTTTCCCACTATAGTACGCTACTAGATGCTATGCGTCCTAATGCTTCTATAGCAAGCATGCTTCTAGTGTAAAGTCTAATGCATCTATCTCAACAACCGTTTTTAACTTTGGTTAATAGATCTTAAGGACTAGCTCTTAGGTAAATAACTCCTTAAGTTCCTAAAACAGCTCTTTCTATTTGCTACCCCAAACCTACGGTTCCTCTTTCTTTGTTAGTCTTGTAAATGGCTTAATACTTTTTGACCACTATGCCATAAACCTTCTATAGTAGTTATAAAACCCTAAAAACGACCTTAACTGTATAACATTCTCTGGTTCGTGCCAATTTACTATAGCCTTAACTTTCTTTAGGTTTATGCTAATCCTTCCTAGTTCGATAATAAATCCTATAAAATTGGTTTTTCTTGTAAAGAACTCGTATTTCTTAATTGCTACTGGCATCTATTCTTCCTATAGTCTCTTTAAGACCCATTTGATGTGTTCTTTATGTTCTTTCTTATTCTCTAAGTAGATAATAATGTTGTTAAGGTATACTATAACAAACTTATCTAGGTGTTCTCCTAATACACTATTAATTCGCTTCTAGAATGTTACTAGTGCGTTTATAAGCCCAAATTGTATAACTAATGGTTTATATAGTCCTTCCTTTAACCTAAAGGCTGCCTTCTATTCGTCGCCTTTCTTGATTCTAATCTAATGGTACGCCTATCTTAGATCTATCTTTGTAAACAGTGTTGTCGATAATATTTTTATTCATTGCCTTATAACGATATATTCATTCATAAGGAGTGATAACGATTGAATATTTTAACAGCCCTTATAAATAAATATTTATAAAATTATGAATATATATAGAGACTTAAAGCTCTCGTGGTGTAGTAGAAAGCTTTTATGGTATATAGAAGGATACTAAGGTGTAAATATAGGACCAATTTTACACTGTACGTTCTGATATATACGCAAGAGTCAAATTTTTTAAACTCGCCTACAGATGCTTCCTTTCTGTAATATATTTAACCACCCCCCCTTAAATACCACCTACAATCTAGTACCATGCCTCCCTCTCTCTTGTAATCTATTGTTATTAACTCTAACAGTAATTTTAATACCTAGTTAGAATTATCTAAGCTTAAAAGCGAGCTTTTTAAAGATAAGAATACTGATAAAGAATCCAACGCGTTATCCTCTACTAATATACCTACTAAATCCTCCCCCCAATCCTTTAAACAGGCCCACAAAAAACGAAGAGTTAGGGCTGTAAATATATGGGCTCTCGCACATAAGCCTATTGGTAGTAAGCCGCTTGTAAATAGTAAAGGAAGATAATATTGGTACTATAGGCAATGTATATTTTGGCGCGATGTAGTTACTATAAATATACGCTCTCATCTATTTAACGCCCATGGCGTAGTTGTTAAGGAGGAGGACTTAGTTATTAAGTGGGCTATAAAGCAGAGTCTTTAGGGCCTATTCTATAAGCAGGGAGAGCTTCATACACAGAACCTTAAAAGGAAGAAGGAAACTATACTAAGAGAGAGCGTTAATTTAGCTCTTATACGCGACGCTTTTACACAGCTAATTGTGGTTCGAAATCTACCATATAACGCAGTAACTTAGCTAGAGCTTTAAGCGCTACTTCTTACAGTAAATTATACCTGTAAGGAAGCTCTGATAGACTCCCATACTATAGTACCTACAATAATTAAGGAATCCTATATCCTTAATAAGGAAGTTCTTAAGTAGAAGCTCCGTTGCTCTCTTACCCTAATACACCTCTTACTTAATGCCTGGTCTTCGCCTAATTAAAAGTCTTTTATTGTAATCTGCAGTCACTTTATTGACAATACTAGCGTACTTTAGAAGGCTCTACTTGCTCTACCTTTCCTCCCTGGTAAACACGGCGGTAATAAGCAGGTAGAAGTCCTCTGGTAAGTCCTTAAGGATTACCAAATACTTAATAAAGTTGGATACTATATGGGCGATAATTATGGCAGTAATAATAGACTTCTTTAAGGGCTATCTAAGAGGCTTCGGGAGGTAGATATTAAAGCTTAATACAATCCACAGCAACACTATATTCGCTACCACGGGCATGGACTTAATATAGCCGCATAAGCTTTCTTCTTCTTGGAGGATAAGGAAGCCGTCAACGCTGCCTTTAAGGAGGCTCGCGAGAAGCTTAAGGCAGAGTTAGATCTTAATAACGATTAGATTAAGAAGCTCCTTGCCAAAAGGTTTAAAAAAGGGAAGGCTAGCAAGTTTACTTATCGTGAGATTAGTCCTCCAGGAAAGGTGTATAACGTTATTATACACATTTGAAGCTCTAACGCCTACTATAACTACTTTGTCGCGACTGCTCTTCGAGCTATTCCTATAGATAATAACACGTGGTGGAACTCGTGGTATGGTATAATCTTAGTAGCTCTTAAATTAAAAGACGCAATTATAAAATATTAAGAGCAGTATATTAAGGAGTTTGATAAGGAAGATATCCTTAACGCCACCAATTAGAGAGCTCTTAAAAATATTAAAGACTTCCTATAGCCCTTCCAGAGAGTCACAAAGGAGACGGAAGGTGATAAGGCTACTCTTAATAAGGTGCTTTATATAATGGATTTTATAGTAGAGCACTTTAAATTAGCTCTATATAAGTACGCAACTAACCCGAAGCTCTGCGACTGCATTTAAACCAGCTAATACGCCTTTAATAAATACTACCTTAAGACCGACGAGGTTACTGCGTACGGCGCAGCCCTACTATTAGCTCCTCACTGGAGGAAAGCCTATATTAATTACAACTAGAAAGCCACCTAGAGGAAGCCAGTAGTTAATATAGCCCAAAAACTTTGGGTAAAGGAGTATAAGGATAAGTATATAAGTAGGGCAAAAGAGGAGGAAGCTGTTACTCGCGATTAGGAGCCTAACGAGTATAATCTTTAGAATAAGAAGCAGTCAATCCTCAATATAATTAAGGATGAATTTGAACACTTTATTAACGCCTCCCCTACTAATCTTCCTACTGGTATTACTGCCCTTAATTGGTAGCTTAATCTAAGTAATCAAATCAACTACCTAGCGCTCTACTGTATGGCGATAGATATCCTATCTATACCACCTATGTTAACTAAACCAGAGCGAATATTTTTAGGAGCCTAAAGGACAATCACCTAGCAACGGATGAAGCTTGGGCTAGTGAATATTAAGCGATCGGAGTGCTTAAAGTTGTGGGTAAGAGGAGGACTTGTACAGGGCTGGAGGAGAGAGCTACTGGTGAACGTTAGGGGGGGGGGAGAGGCCTCTAAGGAGACGTCGGCTACATAGATTTAGTACCAGACAGGATCCGGACAGTAACTCTTGGCAGTAACTTTACTGTCCGAATCTTTTCTAAATCATGCGGAAACTTGGGCGGTGAGGTAGCCAAGACACTACTTAAGCACCTATTTTACTAGTAAAAGCCATACAAATGCAATGTTTACTAATACCCCCCCACCCCAACATGCCCCGCAGGCTGCTGCACGGTTAAACGGACGTGCATATTACCGCCAAGATTCTTAACACCGCTCAATCGCCACCCAAGCTCTATATAAATACGTGGCAATGGCTCCCTACGCTCTAC